>Ga0308010_1002232_pt1 | contig 10223 bp, 8 predicted proteins | sample Neamet129_FD_202368 | JGI IMG/M metagenome (GOLD analysis project Ga0308010, IMG submission 202368) | Marine microbial communities from water near the shore, Antarctic Ocean - #129 | ecosystem: Environmental > Aquatic > Marine > Unclassified | place: Southern Ocean | collected 2014-07-24 | reverse complement strand
TGTCGATAGGATAGGAGATTTTTTATCGTTGCTAATTCTCCGCGCTTTGCGTTATATAGGCTCAATTTTACTTAACCAAATGTGAGACTGAAATGGCATCTTATCAATATAGCTTTGTAATGAAGGACCTTGGTAAAACTTATCCGGGGTGTAAGCCGACTTTTAGTGATATTACGCTTTCGTTTTTACCAGATGCAAAGATCGCCGTAATTGGTGTTAATGGTGCAGGTAAATCCACACTGATGAAAATTATAGCAGGTACTGATAAAGATTACGTTGGCGAAGCCTGGGCTGCAGAGGGTGTCCGGGTTGGTTACCTGGAACAGGAACCTCATCTTGATGTTAATAAATCTGTTTTTGAAAATGTTATGGAGGGTATGGGTGAAATCAAGGCCGTAGTTGATGAGTTTAATGAAATAAGCTCTAAATTCGCGGAACCCATGACTGACGATGAAATGAATGAGCTCATTGCAAGACAAGGCGAGCTTCAGGATCAAATTGATGCTGGTGATGCCTGGGATTTGGATAGTCGAGTTGAACTTGCTATGGAAGCCTTAAGATGCCCACCAAAAGATGCTGATGTCAACGTTCTTTCAGGCGGCGAGCGCCGTCGAGTTGCACTTTGTAGATTATTACTAGAAAAACCTGAAATTCTTCTTCTCGATGAACCGACTAACCATCTTGACGCAGAATCTGTTGCTTGGCTTGAAAATCACCTTAAAGAATATGCTGGTACTGTTATTCTTGTAACCCATGACCGCTATTTTCTTGATAATGTTGTAAACTGGGTGCTCGAAATTGATCATGGCCATGCGATACCTTACGAGGGTCATTACTCATCATGGCTTGAGCAAAAAGAAAAACGCCTTATCCAAGAAGAGCGAATGGAAGCCGGCCGCAAACGTACCATGAAACGCGAGCTTAAATGGATCCAGCAATCACCGAAAGCACGTCAGGCTAAAAGTAAAGCGCGAATTAATGCTTACGATGATTTACTTGCTGCGGCGCAGGATGGTCGAAATGGTGAGGCACAAATTCAAATCCCTGTTGGTCCGCGTCTTGGGGGTGTGGTTATTGAAGCTGATAAATTATCTAAGGGTTTTGATGAGCGGTTGTTGATTGATGAGTTAGAGTTTAGGCTACCGCCGGGTGGTATTGTTGGTATTATTGGTCCAAACGGTGCAGGTAAATCTACACTATTTAAAATGATTACGGACGATGAGAAGCCTGATACGGGCAGCATCAAGATAGGTGAAACTGTTATATTAGGTCATGTGGATCAAAGTCGAGATGGGCTGAATGACAAAAAAACAGTGTGGGAAGAAATTTCAGACGGACTTGATGTTTTTGACTTCAATGGTCGAAGTGTTCCAACTCGCGCTTACGTAGGAAACTTTAATTTTAAAGGTACAGACCAGCAGAAAAAACTTGGTCAGCTATCAGGTGGTGAGCGTAACCGGGTTCATTTAGCTAAAATGTTAAGAACACCTGCGAATGTACTTCTTCTCGATGAGCCAACAAATGACCTTGATGTGGAAACTTTAAGTGCGCTTGAAGCAGCACTCGAAGATTTTGCTGGATGTGCCGTTATTATCTCCCATGATAGGTGGTTTTTAAATCGGATAGCCACACATATCCTTGCGTTTGAGGGAAATTCTCATGTGGAATGGTTTGAAGGAAACTATGAGGATTATGAAGCCGACCGTCGCAGAAGATTAGGTAAGGCAGCAGATCGTCCACATAAAATGCAATACAAGAAACTTACCCGTTGATCATTTTTTAACGACAGTGCTAAATGGGATTAGGCTTACCTATTATTCTGTTTTTGATTTTACAATAGCAATGTTTTGTTTCAAGACATTAGTAATTCGTGTATCATCAGGGGCATTGATTAAAGCCCTCGTAAAGTCATCTAACGATTTTGTGAAATTTTGAGCCATGTAATTAAGTGTTGCGCGTGTTTTTAAGCTTTCCCAATGATTTGGGGTAAGTTTTATAGACGTATTACAGGCCTCCATAGCTTCATCGTTTTTGCCCTGTCCAGTCAAACCTACACAAACGCAGTTATGAGCTTCATAATAAAATTCAGAATAGGAATTTCCCGCCCGCCCTCGTCTTGATTCTGCTTTAATTAGTCTGTTGGCAAGGTTGACTACTTTGTTAAATTTTTGTTCATTTATTAGTTTTCGAATTTTGCGAATAGACCTAATATCGCTTTCACTCATAGTTTCTGTGATAACATTAGATCGCCCTGTTGAGGTCGACGTTTGTGCTTCAGCTAAAATTGGGATTGCGAATGTAATAACTAATAAAAAAAACCCTAAAATAGTTTTTACATTCAGGTGGCTTTGCATAATTTTTTACTCATTTAAGATTATAAATTGAACTTATGATTAGTTTAAATTTGAACATATCTTAGTAATCAATTTAGATTGTTCCAACAGTCTGAGAAATATAGCTATTCACAATAGTTATATAAATTAAAATAATTCAAGTTTAATAAATATTCAAAATTCAAAATCTTCGTCAAACAAATCATCTTCCTCGCTGGTATCGAGGTTGCCATTATTTATATCATACGTTCGTAATTGGCGGTAGCTACTACGCATGGTGGCATAAAAATCTGTCGATGACTTGCTTAAATCATCTAACGTTTCAAGATTTTCCTCACGATAAATAATACCCTTTAGGCCCAGTCTTCCGTAGCGAACGTATGGCCATTTTTTATGAGAAAGCCACATACTTGTTGGATCATAAAAGAAATCAACCGTAAATCCGGACAAATCCCTTGCATTGGAAGGACCTAGGAAAGGCAGCATGATAAATGGACCTTCTGGAAGGCCCCAAACAGCGAAGGTCTCACCAAAATCTTCGTTATGACCTTTGATACCCCAATTTGAAGCGGTATCAAAAGTGCCTAATAGTCCAAATGTACTATTAATCAGAAAACGTGAAAAAGATGTTCCAGCTCTTTTGGGTTCAATTTGCAAAATATCATTTACAAAGGTGACAGGCTCACGCCAATTTCCTACTAAATTTGATATTCCGTCACGGATGTCAGGTGGCCCCCACATGCGATACAGTCGTGCCACAGGTTCAAGTATTACTTCATCAAATATAGTATTAAATACAAAGATTTGACGGTTCATAGGTTCTAGTGGATCGTTAGCTTTGTTATAAGCAAAACGTGCCTCAAGATCTGTCTCCAGCGGCCGCTTGGCACAGGATGCTGTTAGGAGAAGCATAAAACAAACTATAGTTACTTTTATACCGACGTATTTCATATTTTTTAAAGTAATTTGAGAGATAAACATTTTTTTTACGAAGATTTACTTTTTTATTTAAATTTTAATGCATTTTAGTATTTTATAAGCGATAGAGTAGATTTTTTTGAAATATATTCATAGCATTATATTTAAATCAAACAGAGAGTTTCTTAAAATAAGACGTATCAGTTATTTTAAGAAAAATTTTAGACCTATTGATTTTTTCTGTAAAAAATTTTTAATTATTACTAAATTTAGCCTCAGAAATTCGAATGTTATGTTCAAGAATAGACGTTATATCATTAAATTTAGGAGCATTTTCGAGTGCTAACTGATAATCTTTTATTGCATCTTTAAATTTTCCTGTTTTATATTTTAAAGAACCACGGCTGTTATAAGCAAACCATCGATTAGGTGAGCCTTCGATGGCTGTGTTGCAAGCAGTTAGGGCGTGATCGTAGTTTTTTTGAGCTGTGAGACTTATACATAACGCGTTATAAGCATCATAGCTGTATTTTGTTGTTTTTCCGGAACGGGAATTGTATTCGATACTATAAATATTTCTTTCAGCTAAACGAACCGCCCCTGTTATATCACCACGGTTCAACTTTCTTCGGATATCAATTAGCAAGTCATTGGTACCGATATTAATATTATCTCCAGCCACTGCTCCAGTCCATGGCTCAGTTGCCGTCTGAGCATTAGCTGCTGTTGACATAAATACAATACCAATAATAATCAAGGTCACTGCCACAGTTGATTTATAATTAGGATTGTTCACTGTCTTTCCTTTATTATCAATATATACGAAATCCGCACTTACTTTTTTATCATAAAAATATTAAAATACTTATAGCCTTAAATTAGTTAGTTATCAATAGATGGTTGATTGCTATCATTTATATTATTTACAATATATAAATATATCTTTATATATTGTTTTATGCTATTTAAAGGTATTGAAATGGAACTTACTCTAAACAATTTGTTAAATGTTCTGAAGGCTGCGGGAGAGGAAACTCGCATGCGTATTTTGGCTCTATTTAAAAGTGGGGAGCTCACAGTAACAGAGCTGGTTAGTGTACTAAGACAAAGCCAACCAAGAGTTTCAAGGCATTTAAGGTTACTTTGTGAGGCTGGTCTTCTTGAGCGTCACCGGGAAGGAACGTGGATATTTTATCGCCTTGCTGACCTCGGAGAGCAAGCTGATTTAGTGAAATCAATTATGAATCATATTCCTTATTCGGATCAAATACTTCAACATGATCAGGAAAGGCTTGAGGAAGTAAAAAAAACAAGAGACTTAAAAGCAGCAAATTATTTTCAAGAAAATGCGGTTAACTGGGACAAAATAAGATCACTCTATGTACCGGAGCGTCAAGTAGAAGAGTACCTCCTTGAGATAACACATAATTTTGAAATAGAAAATTTACTTGATGTTGGTACTGGTACGGGACGAATGTTGAAACTATTTTCATCTTGTGTAAAACAGGGTGTAGGCATAGATCTTAGCCATGAGATGCTTGGTGTTGCAAGATCTCATCTTGAAAATAATGCCATAACTAATATGCATGTGCGCCATGGTGATATGTATGATCTGGCTTTGAGGGATGGAAGTATAGATTTAGTTCTTTTTCATCAAGTACTCCACTTTGCCGATGACCCCTTATCGGCAATCAGAGAAACGGCACGTATATTGCGCTATGGAGGATTTGTAATTATCATAGACTTCCTACCACATAAGAACGAGAAATTACGCGAGGAAAACGCCCATAGAAGACTAGGGTTTTCTCAGGAAGAAGTTAAGGAATGGTGTAAAGTAACAGGCCTTCAGATTGCATCAATAAAAGTAATGCGGGGAAGAGAATTAGATCTCGCAATTTGGGCGATAACGAAGAAATAAAAGAAAAGTATAATGTATATAGACGAAAATAAAGACCACCTAAGGCCTAGCCTTTTTGCTGAACAGGCAAAAGATATTGACGTATCGTTTGAATTTTTTCCACCTAAAACAGTGAAAATGGAAGAGACGCTATGGCAAAGCATTGCCAAGCTTGAAAAGCTTAAACCATCGATGGTCTCCGTCACTTATGGTGCCGGCGGTGGCACCAGAGAGCGGACCCACGCAACTGTCTCACGTATTTTAAAAGAAACGAGCTTGACACCTGCCGCGCATTTAACTTGTGTTGGAGCGACAAAAAAAGAAGTAGACGAGATTGCAGTTGATTACTGGCGGGCAGGAGTGCGTCATATTGTAGCTCTTCGCGGAGATATGCCAACGATAGGCCAAAAATATAGACCACATGATGAGGGCTATGAAAATGCAACAGAACTCGTTGCTGGTTTAAAGAAAATTGGTGATTTTGATATCTCCGTGGGGGCTTATCCTGAAATGCATCCTGATAGTCATAATGTGAGCGCTGACATTGATAACTTGAAACGGAAAATTGATGCGGGAGCAAACCGTGCTATCACCCAATATTTCTTTGATGTAGATGTTTACTTCCGATTTATGGATAAAGTTCTAGCTGCAGGAATTGATGTTCCAATTATACCTGGAATTATGCCGGTTACTAATTTTAAAATGGCCAAGATTTTTTCTGAACGTTGCGGAACCTCGATACCAAAATGGTTAGAACGTATTTTTCAAGGCCTGGAAGATACTCCTGATATTAAGAAGCATGTTGCGTCAATGGTTGCTGCCGAACAGTGCTTGAGACTTTACCGTGGTGGGGTCAGAAACTATCATTTTTATACGCTCAACCGTGCGGAACTTACCTACACAATTTGCCATATTCTTGGAATAAGAGACGCGTCATGACAGATAGATTAAAACAGCTTCAAGTTGCTTTGTCAGAAAGAATATTGGTTATTGATGGTGCCATGGGCACAATGATCCAGGCATACAAATTTGAAGAAGAAGATTTTCGCGGTGAAGTATTTAAAGACAAAAATAATGATATTAAAGGCAATAATGATATTCTTGCAATAACAAAGCCAGACGTTATTAGGGATATTCACAGGGAATTTTTAGAGGCTGGTGCTGATATTATTGAAACAAACAGTTTTAACGCGACGAGTATTTCCCAAGCTGATTATCAAATGGAAGATATAGTTTATGAGCTCAACGTTGCCTGTGCAAAAGTTGCCCGCAAAGCTGCTGATGAATTCACTGTGCTTACACCTAGTAAACCGCGTTTTGTAGCAGGTGTCCTAGGCCCAACTTCACGCACGGCATCGCTCTCACCCGACGTCAACGATCCCGCGTTTCGTAATGTAAGTTTTGATGAACTAGTTGATACCTACAAAGAAGCAACAAAGGGTCTTATTGAGGGGGGCGCTGATATTATACTTATCGAAACTATATTCGATACCCTAAATGCCAAGGCGGCAATATTTGCCGTGCAAACAACTTTCGAAGAAATGGATGTTGAGTTACCAGTGATGATCTCGGGTACTATTACAGATGCCTCTGGCCGTACTCTGTCCGGTCAGACTGCTGAGGCATTTTGGCACAGTATCCGTCACGCAAACCCTATCAGTATTGGGTTTAATTGTGCTCTTGGAGCCAAAGATCTTCGCCAACATGTTGCAGCCCTTTCTAAGGTTGCTGATACGGCGGTCTCTGCCCACCCAAATGCGGGCCTACCTAATGAAATGGGAGAATATGATGAAAGCCCGGAGCATATGGCAATGCAAATAAAAGAGTGGGCTGAGAGTGGTTTTTTAAATATTGTTGGCGGGTGTTGTGGTACCAGGCCTGATCATATTCGAGCTATTTCTAATGCTATAGAGAATTGTGAACCTCGTAAAATTCCAAAAATTGATCCTCACATGCGCCTTAGTGGCCTCGAACCCTTTAAGGTAATTTGATATGACAAAGAGACAAGGTATTTTTATTAATGTTGGTGAACGCACTAACGTTACAGGGTCAGCAAAGTTTAAGAAGCTTATATTGAACGGGGACTTTGATGAGGCGCTTGTAGTCGCATTGCAACAGGTTGAGGCTGGGGCACAGATTATTGATATTAATATGGATGAGGCGATGCTTGACTCAGAAGCTGCAATGGTCAAATTTCTAAACTTAATTGCTTCTGAGCCAGATATTTCACGTGTGCCTATTATGATTGATAGTTCTAAGTGGAGTGTTATTGAGGCTGGACTGAAATGTGTGCAGGGTAAAGCTGTTGTTAATAGTATTTCCCTGAAAGAAGGTGAAAAAAACTTCATTGAACAAGCAAAACTTATTAAGCGTTATGGTGCGGCAGCGGTCGTTATGGCTTTTGATGAAAAAGGGCAGGCGGATACGCTTGAACGCAAATTTGATATTTGCGAAAGATCTTATAAAGTTCTAGTTGAAAAAGTAGGATTTTTGCCTGAGGATATCATTTTTGATCCAAATATTTTTGCGGTGGCAACTGGGATTGAAGAACATAATAATTATGCTGTAGACTTTATTGAAGCGACTAGAAAAATTACCGATAATCTTCCGTATTGTCATGTTTCTGGGGGCGTTAGTAATGTTTCCTTTTCATTTAGGGGTAATAACCCTGTTCGCGAAGCTATGCATAGTGTCTTTTTATATCACGCTATCCAAGCAGGGATGGATATGGGAATTGTGAATGCGGGTATGATGACTGTATATTCGGAAATTCCTAATGAGCTTCGTGAATGCGTGGAAGATGTAATTCTTAATCGTCGCGACGATGCAACGGACCGCCTTCTTGATATTGCAGATAAATATAAAGGTGTCAAAGGTGAGATTAAAAAAGAGGATTTAGAATGGAGAAACCGTAATGTTGAGGACCGCCTTTCCTATGCCTTGGTTAAGGGCATTACTGCTTTCATCATAGAGGATACTGAAGAAGCTCGACAACAATTTGACCGACCAATTCAGGTTATAGAAGGACCGCTGATGGCGGGAATGAATGTGGTAGGGGATCTTTTTGGCTCTGGTCAAATGTTTCTTCCGCAAGTGGTTAAATCTGCGCGAGTAATGAAACAGTCCGTGGCCTATCTTTTGCCGTTTATTGAAGAAGAGAAAGATGATAGTACAGTTTCTTCCTCTAACGGTAAAATTTTGATGGCAACAGTTAAGGGGGACGTTCATGATATAGGTAAAAATATTGTTGGGGTTGTACTTCAGTGTAATAATTATGAAGTTATAGACATGGGGGTGATGGTACCTTGTGATGATTTGCTTGCTAAAGCTAAGGAAGAGAATGTCGACATGATTGGGCTTTCCGGTCTTATTACTCCATCGCTCGAGGAAATGTGTACGGTCGCTAGTGAAATGGAGCGGCTCAATATGAACTTGCCACTTCTAATTGGTGGCGCGACCACGTCCAAGGTCCATACGGCTGTTAAAATTGCACCAAATTATAGCGGACCCTTAGTTTATGTACTTGATGCGTCACGGGCAGTTGGCGTGGCAGGTAGTTTACTTGGTGAAAATACTAAAGAACAGTTTAGTGCTGAAATATCTAAAGAATATCATGATATGCGTGTAAAATATGAAAATCGTGATAAATCCAATAATCAAATCTCTATTAACGAAGCGCGGGCCAATAATTTTAAAATTAACTGGAAAACTCACGTTCCGAAGCCACCAAAATTTAAAGGGTTAAAGATATTTGACGAATATGACTTTGCCGATCTAGCTGACACTATCGATTGGACACCCTTCTTTCGAACTTGGGAACTTGCAGGTACTTATCCAAAAATTCTAGAAGATGAAATTATTGGAGAAAGTGCTCGCGATCTTTTTAAAGATGCTGAAGAAATGCTTGAAAAAATAATCAATGAAAAATGGTTGAAAGCGAAAGCAGTTATTGGTTTCTGGCCGGCAAATTCAGTAGGTGATGACGTTGAGATATATGAAGATGAAAATCGAAAAATACTGATCGATAAAGTTCACTTTCTTCGTCAACAAATGAAAAAACGAAGTGGCAAGGCTAACATGTGTCTGGCTGATTTTGTGGCACCTAAAAAAACTGGTATTAAAGATTATATAGGCGGCTTTGCGGTGACTACTGGAATTGGGATTGAGGAAAAAATTAAACTGTTTAAAGGTGAAAATGATGATTACAATGATATTTTACTCAAGGCATTAGCAGATCGTTTTGCAGAGGCGTTTGCAGAACATATGCATATGTTAGTTCGCAAGGATTTTTGGGGTTATGCAAAGGATGAAAGTTTAGATAATGAAGCGCTTATCAAGGAAAAATATCTTGGTATCCGACCAGCTCCAGGATATCCAGCGTGTCCGGACCATACAGAGAAAAGCAGTCTTTTTACGTTGCTCAATGCTCAACATAATACAGGCATTGAATTGACGGAAAGTATGGCAATGCTGCCGACCTCATCTGTCAGTGGCTATTATTTTTCTAACCCAGAAAGCCAATATTTTGGCCTTGGTAAAATATCAAAAGACCAGGTTCAGGATTATGCAAAACGTAAGGGGATGGACTTAAGAGTTACGGAAAGGTGGCTGGCTCCTAATCTTGGTTATAGGCGCGGATAACCTAAGTTCTTGCGATATCCTATTTTTTCTATAAAATAATACTCATCAGTAACATAATTCTTATATGGGGATTTTTTTGTGGACCATAAGTCAAAAACTATAGATGACTGGCGTACGCTAGTTTCCGGTGAGATAAAAAATAAATCGTTACATGATCTAGATTGGCAAACCCCTGAAGGAGTTGTAGTTAAGCCGCTTTATACAGTAGATGATCTTGCCGGTGTTGCTCATAAAGATAACCTGCCGGGTTTTTTCCCATATACTCGTGGTATCAGGGGATCTATGTATGCCGGCAGACCTTGGACGATCAGACAGTATGCTGGCTTTTCCACTGCCGAAGAAAGTAACTTATTTTATCACAAAAATCTTGAGGCAGGGCAAATGGGATTATCTATTGCCTTCGATCTGGCAACCCACCGAGGTTATGACAGTGA
>Ga0308010_1002229_pt1 | contig 10231 bp, 13 predicted proteins | sample Neamet129_FD_202368 | JGI IMG/M metagenome (GOLD analysis project Ga0308010, IMG submission 202368) | Marine microbial communities from water near the shore, Antarctic Ocean - #129 | ecosystem: Environmental > Aquatic > Marine > Unclassified | place: Southern Ocean | collected 2014-07-24 | reverse complement strand
ATTTCGCGGGTGAGTCATACGGCTTTGATGCTTTCAGGGCACGTTACTAAGGATGGCAATATCGCAGGGCCTCGGGTGTTGGAGCACCAGGTGGATGCTGTGTTGCATATGAGTGGCGATACGGGTGGGATTCTTCGGATGCTGCACGGGGTTAAGAATCGATTTGGTCCGACGGACGAGATCGGTGTGTTTGAGATGCGCGAAGAGGGTCTGACTGGGATTAGCGATCCTTCGCGTGTATTTATTCAGCAGCGCACCAAGGCTGTTTCGGGTTCGTGTGTGGCGTTGGTTGTGGAGGGGACGAGGTCGTTGGCGGTTGAGGTTCAGGCGTTGGCTACTCATTCGACTTTGGCTTCGCCGCGGCGGGTTGCGAATGGTGTTGAGATGTCGCGGGTACACCTGATTACTGCGGTGCTGGCGAAGCATATGCGGTTGCCGGTTTCGAATCACGATTTGGTGATTAGCGTGACGGGTGGTTTGGATATTAAGGAGCCGGCTGCGGATTTAGCGATTGCATTGGCGATTGCTAGTTCGATGATGGATAGACCGGTGAAAGATACGATTGCTGTGGCGGGTGAAATTGGTTTATCGGGCGAGTTACGTTCGATTCCTAGGGCGGATCGTCGTGCTGCTGAGGCTGGGCGTCTTGGGTTCGATTCGTGCATGATTCCGTATACTGCGTGCGATACTGGTAAGGCGGGTTCTGTCAAGATTGTGCGACCTACGAACATTGCTGAGGCTGTAAGATTCGCTTTGGAGCCTGCTGTGGATGCGGCTGGTTCGGGCCCTTCTAGAGAAGTTAGTAATTCTATGTAGAGTTTTTTGGAATTTTTGCTCCGGGCGTCGTCGGACGACTTGGTCGCTCGCTGCAATCTACCTTCCCTTACTCACTCCTGAAGGAGGGATATAGAGCAGCGTGGCAATGGTTCGTAGATCATTTGTCATATCGATTTGTCAGCGTGGACGTTTAACCCTGAAAATTAATTCAGGGCGACAGTAGGTAAGTATTTTCAAGATGGTTGAGTTGAAGAGACCTGAAATAAAGATGTCTTTGGATGAGAAGGATGCGAAGCTGCGAGCGTTGATCGATGGTTACGATGCTTTGATCGTGGCGTATTCCGGCGGTGTCGATTCGACGTTTCTTGCTGGTGTTGCTCACGAGGTGTTGGGTGACAAGGCTTTGGCAGTTACTTCAAGATCGCCAAGTGTTGCTCCTGAGGAGCTTCAGACTGCTGCTGAGTTGGCGGTTGCTCGTGGTTGGCGGCATTTGATTGTTGATACCGATGAGATGAACGATCCACGGTATTTGGCGAATGATGGTCGACGGTGTTTCTTTTGCAAGACCGAGCTGTACACGCATTTGGATAAAGTTGCCGGTGACGAGAGTATTTCCAAGGTCGCCAATGGCGCTAATACCGACGATCTAGGTGATTATCGTCCGGGGATGGAGGCGGCCACGAACTTCGAGGTTGTTTCGCCTTTGGTCGAGAGCGGGATGAACAAGCAGGATATTCGGGATCTTTCGTTGAAGATGAATTTGCCGACTTGGGATAAGCCTGCACAGCCGTGTCTTTCTTCGAGGATTCCTTACGGGACTCAAGTTTCGGTTGAGGCATTGGGAATGATTGGTAAGGCTGAGAAGGGTTTGCGGGATCTTGGATTCAGAATTGTACGCGTGCGTCATTATGGTGAGACAGCGCGGGTGGAGATTCCTGTAGTAGATTTTGATCGGTTCGAGATCGTTAGGGTTGAGGCTTTGGCGGTTGTGCTGGGTGCAGGGTATGCGGTGATGGAGATGGAGCCTAAGGGGTTTAAGTCCGGTGGGCTTAACGCAGCGCTTGGGGATTTGGGTACTCAGACTAAGTAGCTCGTGATTTAGGTCCGGGCATAGTCGAATGACTTGGCCACCCGTCCCAAGTCTCCTGCCCTAGCCCTTACGCTTGGAAGGGGATCGATGAATGCGGTTGTTGTTGTTGGTCGTTTGAACTTGAAAATTAGTACATGGTGACAGTGAGACTGTAGTTTGCTTTTCAATCTTCATACTTCACCTTTGTGGATAGTCCCCAAGGTGGTGGTAGTAATTGGTATCCTATCGGCGACGCTATTTACCAACCCCAACCGATAGTTCCGTAGGATCACTACCCTGTCTGAATTAACTGCTTATATCGACATGATTGGTGGAGCTAGTGGCGACATGCTGCTGGGTGCGATGGTGGCTGTTGGGCTTGATTTGGATGAGCTTCAGGCTGAGTTGGATAAGTTTCCAGATCGTGGGTATCGCCTTGAGAAGAAGTTGGTTAGCCGAGGTGGGTTAGAGGCGACCCTTGTTGATGTCGTGTTGGATGATGACGGTGAACGGAAGCGGACGTGGGATGATTTTTACTCTTCCATTGCAAATTCCACTTTAGAAGATTCAGACAAGCGTTCTATCAAGCGGATTTTCGATGCTTTGGCAGTCGCTGAGGCTGATGCGCATGGCGGTGAGGCTGGGTCAACACATTTGCACGAATTGGGAACTGTCGACACGTTGGTCGATATTTCTTCGATGGTTATCGGCATGCGGTTGCTAGGTGTGAGCAATATTCACGCTTCGGCCTTCCCGACTGGGACTGGTTCTTCGGGGAGTAGTCACGGTGCGATGGGTTCGACTTCGATTGCGACCGCTGCGATTTATAAGGCTGCAGGTGCGCCGGTACGTGCTGGTGGTAGGCAGCCGATTGGTGAGGCTGTGACTCCGACTGGTGCTGCGATTGTTTCGACTTTAGCGGAGTTCATGACGGTTGAGTTCATGGCGGACCGAATTGGATATGGCGCGGGTCAGCGGGATCCAGAGGGGTTTTCGAATGTTGTTGGGTTGTGGCTGGGTCAAGGTCGTTCAAGTTGGGCTAGAGGTGGATTTGGCAGACGTCGCCCAGAGCTGATGCTTTTGGAGACGAATATCGATGATTCGCCGGGTGAGGTTTTGGGTTATGTGCATGAGCAACTGATGGAGATGGGCTGTTTGGATGTTTGGTTTACGCCGATTCAGATGAAGAAGAATCGACCGGCTACGATGCTTTCGGTTTTGGTGGGTATAGATTTGGTTGATGAGGCAGTTGAGCTGATTCTTAAGGAGACTTCGACTTTAGGTGTGCGTCGTCGTCCGGTTATGCGATATGAGGCGGAGCGTCAAGTGGTGAATGTGGATACTTCGCTGGGTAAAGTACCGGTGAAGTTGAAGCGTATTGGCGATACGATCGCTCAGGCGGCGCCGGAATATGAGACGTGCCGCGAAATTGCCAAGGAGACTGGGCTGCCTTTGGCTGAAGTGATGCGGATCGTAGTGAATGAGGCTACGATGCGCGGCTGTCCGTGGAATGAGTGAGTGCGGGTGGTTGTCATCAGTTACTAGACCGGATTTGATCGCTGAACTAATGGTGGCGTCGACTGTTTTAGTTGTACTTCGTTCGGTGATGAGCGCGACTAACGAGGCAGCGACATATGACTAAGCCATTCGGTGGCGCCGGTAGTTGACGAACTGCGACACTCGACCAAGTCGTTTTGCGGTGCCAGAGGCCTTGCGCTAAGCCGGTCTCTATATCTATTGACCTATTCGGGTTTTGGTGGCTACTGTTAATAACGGTTGTTTTACAACTGTCGGAGCCCTTGTGGCGCAGTGGCTAGCGCAACTGATTTGTAATCAGTAGGTCGCGGGTTCGAATCCCTCCAAGGGCTCCAATTTTAATGGCTCGTGTTCGGATCGTAGTTTATGGCCCTGAAAATCCCTTACGAATATCGTTGCTACGCGTAGTGAAATTTTGTTTTGCTGTGGTAAAGTTTTTGTTTGGGCAAGGGTTGGGGAGTGGTTAAACCCAGCAGACTGTAAATCTGCCGCTTTACGGCTTCACAGGTTCGAATCCTGTCCCTTGCACCAGAATTACAGTACGGGTTAGTTCTAGGTGCACCTCATATGCGGGGAATCATCGGGCCCACATAGCTCAGTGGTAGAGCGCATTCTTGGTAAGAATGAGGTCCCGAGTTCAATCCTCGGTGTGGGCTCCAAAGCTAAGCACCAATCAAAATAAGCGCCAACTTTAGTGCGCATGGGTAGGAGACCTCCGGTAATAGGAGGCGTAAAGAGAAAAAATGGCAAAGCAAGTATTTGACCGAAGTAAGCCTCACGTAAACGTGGGTACGATCGGACACGTTGACCACGGTAAGACAACGCTTACTAGTGCCATCACCAACGTGCTCGCACAGACTCAAGAAAACGTTACAGCGAAGGCCTTTGAAGATATCGATAACGCTCCTGAAGAGCGTGAACGTGGTGTTACCATCGCGACAACGCACACAGAGTATGAAACGGATACCCGTCACTACGCTCACGTGGATTGCCCGGGTCACGCTGACTACATTAAGAACATGATTACTGGTGCTGCTCAGATGGACGGCGCTATTCTTGTGGTATCGGCCGCTGACGGTCCTATGCCACAGACTTACGAACACATTCTGCTTGCTCGCCAAGTAAACGTTCCAAAGCTGGTTGTTGCTTTGAATAAGTCGGATGTTGTTGATGATGAAGAACTTCTTGAGCTTGTAGAGATGGAAGTTCGTGAGCTTCTGACTAAGAACGGTTTTCCTGGTGACGATCTTCCGGTTGTTCAGGTTTCTGCTCTTGAGGCTCTTGAGAACGCTGAAGATCCTGACAACAAGTGGGTCAAGTCGATTGGTGAACTCATGCAGGCTGTTGATGATTACATCGACATCCCCGAGCGACCAACCGAGCTGCCGTTCCTCATGCCTGTCGAAGACGTATTCGGCATCAAGGGTCGAGGAACTGTTGTTACTGGTCGGGTAGAGCGTGGGATTGTAAAGACTGGTGACCAGATCGAGATCGTTGGATTTGGTAAGACAGTCGCAACTACGGTTACTGGTGTGGAGATGTTCCACAAAACCCTTGAAGAGGGTATTCCTGGTGACGCTGTTGGTTGCTTGATTCGTGGTATTGAGCGAGAAGATGTTTCTCGTGGTGCGGTTCTGGCTAAGCCAGGATCGATTACACCTTCAACCAAGGCCAAGGCTCAGGTTTATGTTTTGACTGCTGACGAGGGAGGGCGACACACGCCGTTCTTCCCTGGTTACAAGCCTCAATTCTACATTCGAACTACTGACGTTACGGGTTCAATCAACCTGGGTGAAGGTGTCGAGATGGTCATGCCTGGTGATAACCAGGTCATGGAGTTGGAACTTATGTACCCAGTTGCTCTTGAAGAGAACCTTCGATTCGCTATCCGTGAGGGTGGGCGAACTGTTGGATCGGGTGTCATCATTGAGGTTCTGGACTAGTTCCAAGAAATAATGTTTCAACGCCCACTTGTTTTCTAGTGGGCGTTGACGCGACTATCTGGGATCGTGAAATTCCAGAATGATTTGGGCTTTTGCCCTTCACTGGTTGTGGTGACTTACTTAGGTGGGTTGTGTGCAGCCGATAGGATTTGTAGAGCGTAACAATGGCTAAGAAGAATGCGGTACGCACATTAGTAGACATGCTTTGTACTGAGTGCAAGGCATACAACTACCACACTGAAAAGAACCGCCGAAACACGCCTGACCGTATTGAGCTCAAGAAGTTCTGCCCGGTTGACCGTAAGGTGACGTTGTTTCGAGAGAAAAGGTAAGGATCTGAGTTGGCACGAACACCAGCACGCAGTACATCGGGACCAGGCGTCTCGGGGGCTGGAGGATTTTCGATCTTCCGGTTCTTTGGTGAGGTTTTCTCTGAGCTACGAAAGGTTTCTTGGCCTACTCGTCAGGAGGCCACACGCCTTAGTGTGATGGTGATTGCATTGTCGGCTACTATCGGATTATTCCTCGGTTTTGTTGATATGGGTTTCGCTCGGTTGATTTCCTTGATTTCAGGAACTTAGTTATGACTTCTTACAGCGACATAGCGGGCAGCACTGGTGCTCGTTGGTACATTCTTCACACGTATTCGGGTCAGGAAGACCGCGTTCAGAAAAATCTTGAGCAGCGGATCAACACAATGGACGTGAAGGACAAGATTTTGAACGTGGTTGTCCCTACCGAAGAAGAGGTAGAGATCAAAGAGGGCGAACGTAAGACTGTTCAGAAGAAGATGTACGCAGGTTACTTGATCGTTCAGATGGTTATGGACGAGGAGAGTTGGTACGTTGTTCGGAACACTCCTGGTGTTACGGGCTTTATTTCTGCTGAGGATGAGCGTGAGAAGCGCCCTAAGCCTGTTCCACTGGAAGATGTGGAAGTTGATCGAATTATGAGCCGGATGACCTCGGATGCTCAACGTGTTCGTGTGGGTTACGAGTCTGGTGAATCGGTTCGTATCAAGGATGGTCCTTTCGCTGACTTTATGGGCACTGTTGATGAGGTGTTTGAGGATCGCGGAAAGATTCGTGTGCATGTTTCATTCTTCGGGCGTGATACGCCGGTTGAATTGGACTTCTTACAGATAGAGAAGTCTTAGTTATTTAGTAGTAAATCCCTGCCGTTATTTTTATTTGGTGGGATTAGTAATGAAGGAACGTTCAGTTGGCTAAGAAAGTAACAGCCATGATCAAATTGCAATTGCCTGCTGGTGGCGCCACTCCGGCTCCTCCTGTTGGTCCTGCTCTTGGTCAGCACGGTGTCAACATCATGCAGTTCGTTAAGGAATACAACGAACGTTCTGCTTCTCTCGCTGGAAATATTGTTCCTGTTGAGTTGACTGTTTACGCAGATCGATCGTTTACGATCGAACTGAAGACTCCGCCCGCTTCGGACATGATTAAGAAGGCTGCTGGTATTGCTAGCGGTTCTGGCACGGTTGGTATTACGACTGCGGGCAAGATTTCTCAGGCTAAGATTCGAGAAATTGCTATGGTGAAGATGCCTGATCTCAACACTAATGATGTTGATGCTGCGATGAAGATTATTGAAGGTAGCGCCCGAAGTATGGGTGTAGAAGTTACTGGCTAGTTCTTTTGTGGAACTGGTGTGATTTTTTATTTGTCGGACTGGGCGCAAGAACCCCGTTTTAGGGGGAGCCTAGTTTACCGGCTAGAGGTTTTACGAGATGACTAAGCACGGAAAACGTTATAACGCTGCGGCTGCTGCGGCTGGATTTGAGGCTCATTCGCCTGATTCAGCGGTTGCTCTTGCCAAAGAGTTTTCCAAGACGAAATTTGCTGAGGCGGTAGAGCTCCACGTTTCGACGAGCGCTGACCCTCGACATTCTGATCAGCAGATTCGTGAGGTTGCTGACCTTCCTCACGGTACTGGTAAGAATGTTCGTGTTTTGGTATTTGCTCAGGGTGATGCGGCTCGTGCTGCGACTGATGCGGGTGCTGAGTTTGTTGCGGATGACGAGATAGTGAAGAAGATCGAGGGTGGATGGAGCGATTTTGATGTCGCTATTGCTACTCCTGATCAGATGGGCAAGATCGGTAAGCTGGGGCGTTACCTTGGTCGTAAAGGTTTGATGCCTAACCCTCGTACAGGAACTGTTGTTCAGCCTGAACGTATGGGTGCGGCTGTTATGAGTTCTAAGAAGGGGCGAGCCGAGATTCGTTTGGACCGTGGTGCAAACATTCACGTTCGTATTGGTACGGTTGGCTTTGAAGAGAATCAGATTTTGGATAACCTTACGAGTGTTTACTCGACGATTCTTCGGGCTAAGCCTGAAGGTGTGAAGGGTCCACTGATCAAGAAGGTAACTCTTTGCACGACTATGGGGCCTAGCTTTTTACTGGATCAATCCGAGCTTGAGGCTCTTACTCAGAACAGCTAGCGTTATCGTGCATGGCGTCTTCGGATGACTTGAGCATTGCTCAGTTCTCCTACTCTACCCCTTCCGTTTGGAAGGTAGTAGTGCTGGAAATAAATGATTGTGAATATGAAAAGTCCTGGGCGTTATGCTCAGGACTTTTTTGTCTTTGAGATTTTGGATAGTGGGTGGATATTTCGTACTACTTAGATATTTAACTCTGTCTATTTTGCTCAGGGCTAGCGAATTTGGGCCGATGGTCGCTTTTGTTTTTGAGGTTAGCGTTGATTGCCGCGTCGTCCTTCCTCACTTATCGTAATGTTAGGGGAGCGAGGTTCTTCGGTATTTAGGACAATATAGTTCAGGATCACTTGGGTGTGGTTGATCTGCTTGGGGCAGGATGGCACTTGAAGATTAATTCGCAATTTGGATGGTCTTAGAGTTAGAATTGATCCCATACAGTTGAATACTGCGACCGCAGACAGTTGGTCCCGTTTTGAACGGGGTAATGCTTTAGGCGCCATCCGAGGTTTGAACGTGTAGTTTTCGTCTTACGACGAATGCATTTTTCCCCGGACTAGGTTCCGGGGTTTTTTATTGGTTTTTATTAGCCAGTTATTTGTCGATGGGGTCCAGATAGGAGGTCGAATGCCAACTGATAAAGGTAGAGCTGCGGTTGCGGAGATGAAGGACATCTTCGAAGCGTCGCCGCTCGTTATTGCTGCAGAGTACAACGGTGTTGATGTTGCCGGTATGTCCGGTTTACGTCAGGAACTGCGTAGCAAAGGTGCGCGATTCAAAATTGTGAAGAACACTTTTGCGCGTATTGCTGCTGACGAAGCTGGTAGGTCGGAACTCAAAGAGGTCATGGGTGGCCCAATTGGGTTTGTGGTTACTGATGGTGACCCGGCTGCAGCTGCTAAGGCTTTTGTGAATTACACCATTGATAAGGATCTTCCGATCAACATCATGGGTGGCATGCTCGATTCAGTCGTTTTGACGGCTGACCGGGTGAAGGATCTTGCAAAACTTCCTTCTAAGGATCAGCTAATCGCAAAGATGCTTGGTTCGATGAACAGTCCTATTACGGGATTGGTAATGGTTATGAATGGGCCTGTTAGGGCTTTGGCGACTGTTCTTCAGCGTCACGTTGATAACCAGCAAAGCGGTGAGGCTGCTTAGCTAGTGTGAATGTAGGACTCGTGTTTGCTATCACACTTGGAGTCGTGTCGCATTCTCCCCTTAGCTCCCCATCTGGGGGAGGACTTATGAGGGGAGTGAACGAAATATTAGTAATTATTAGTTCTCGGATATTTTCGAGACCAAAATTTGGAGAGACCAGAAATGGCCCTAAGTAAAGAAGATCTGATCGAAGAGATCAAAGCTATGTCAGTTCTAGACCTTGCAGACGTTGTTAAAGCGCTCGAGGAAGAATTCGGTGTGAGTGCTGCTGCTCCTGTTGCGGTTGCTGCTGCGCCTGGTGCTGGTGGTGGCGAAGAAGCTGTTGCCGAGCAGGATGAATTCGACGTTGTGTTGAAGGACATCGGTGGTAAGAAAATTGCAGTTATTAAGGCTGTTCGTGAGATCACTCCACTTGGTCTTAAAGAAGCTAAGGACCTTGTAGAGGCTGCTCCTAAGGCAGTTCTTGAGGGTGTTTCTAAGGACGACGCAGAGACTGCCAAGGGCAAGCTAGAAGATGCCGGCGCTACTGTAGAAATCAAGTAGTTGGCGTGATTTGGTCTAGGCGTTGTAAGACGACTTGTCGCCAGATTATTAGTGCGTTAGTCGTAATCGTCAACGGATGACTCGGCTACTCGTGATAATTCCTGCCTCTATCTCTCCCTATTCGGGATAGGCTTTATGTGGGCGGTTTGAACGAATACTAAAAAGCCCCGAGCTGTTGCTCGGGGCTTTTTTATTGCATGTTTTTTTGGTTGATCTCTTAGAAGAGGTTGTGCGATTGTCCGCCGTCGACATTTAGGCAGGCGCCGGTTATGAGGTCGGCTTGTTGCGATGCAAGGAAGGCTACGGCCGCTGCGACTGGTTCTGGCCAGCCGAATTTCCCCATTGGGAGGTTGCGGGCAATAAATTCGTCGACGATTTCGTCAGTGTTGTTCGCCATGAATTTCTCCCAACTGCCGCCGGCGTGGAGAATTGAGCCTGGGGCTACTGAGTTGACGGTTACACCGTCTTTAGCGACTGCCATTCCTGTGTGTTTTGAGGCGGCGATCATTGCGGCTTTGGCGACCATGTAGGGTGCAGGGCCGCCGTATTCACGGCCGAATATTGAAGAGATGTTAACGACTCGTCCCCATCCACGTTCTTGCATGCCGGGAACGGTGCCCTTCATGAGTGCGACAGCTGACCATAGGTTGGCGTTCATGACCATTTGGAAGTCGTCGAGCGACGAGTTGACTAGATCGGACGTTCCGAAGCTGCCGCCAACGTTGTTCACGAGGATATCGATCGGAC
>Ga0308010_1002228_pt1 | contig 10243 bp, 9 predicted proteins | sample Neamet129_FD_202368 | JGI IMG/M metagenome (GOLD analysis project Ga0308010, IMG submission 202368) | Marine microbial communities from water near the shore, Antarctic Ocean - #129 | ecosystem: Environmental > Aquatic > Marine > Unclassified | place: Southern Ocean | collected 2014-07-24 | reverse complement strand
AAAGCATCCCATGATCTTACTCTATTATGATCAAGTGATCCGGTTTTCACAGAAAAACGTTGATGGTTTAAGCATTAATCCAATAAATCTGCTCAACCTGAAAAGGGTACGGAAAAACAAGTGATAAAAAAACCGTCAATGACGGTTTTTATATTATATCAAGAAAGGTAACAATCTAATTAATCTTCGCTTTCTTCTTTATCTTCTTTTTTAAACTTTGAGTACTTATTTTTGAACTTATCAATTCTACCGGCAGTATCAACCAATTTAGATTTACCAGTGTAGAAAGGGTGAGAAGTTCGAGAAATTTCGAGCTTAACTAATGGATATTCAGCACCTTCAAACTCAATAGTCTCTTTGGTGTTTACAGTTGACTTTGAAATAAAAACATCGTCATTTGACATGTCTTTAAACGCAACTAATCTATAATTCTCAGGATGTATACCAGTTCTCATAATAATCTTTTATATTGAAAAGTATACAAATTTAATGGTTTTTTTGAATACTTTAGCTTTTGTTTTAAAAAAAATGGGGTTATAATTAAAAATCTGCTAAAAACATAAAAAACATCCATGGAAGATCAACAAATTACACCCGCAAAAACAGCATTAAACTTTGGGATGATTCTTGGAATGGGTTATGTTTTAAGTGGCCTAGTCAGCTATAGCCAAGACATGCATTATAAAAGTGATCAAACAATTGGAATAATTGATCTTATTTTTACAATAACTGTAATCATGGCAGGAATTATTCAATTTAAAAAAGTGAATGAAGGGTTTCTAACCCTGACTGAGGCCTTAAAAACTGGTCTCGGAATTGCTGTGGTTTCAGGAATGATTTTTGTTATCTACTATTTTATTTTAACTGGAATAATAGACCCTGAAACTTTGGACAAATCACTCGAATTTCAAAAACAAAAAATGCTATCTATTAATCCTGAAATGCCGATTGAAACCGCTGAAAATTTCAAAAAAAATAAAGAAAAAAACTCTTCACCGTTAATAAACACTGCCTCCGTGTTTGTTGCATCTTTGTTTACTGGGTTTGTAATTTCTTTAATTGGTGGACTGATTGTCAAAAAATCACGTCCTGAATAGGACAAATTTCTTATTTTTGTTGGAGAAATAAAACTCTTTATGGAACTTTCCATCATAATTCCGTTACTTAATGAAAGTGAATCTATTGAAGAACTTCACCAATGGATTCACGCTTCACTTTTCAATCATAATTATGATTTTGAGATCATCTATGTGGATGACGGTAGTACCGACGTTTCGTGGGAGATTATCGAAAGATTAGTCCAACAGAACAAAAACACTCAAGGAATTAGATTTCAAAAGAATTTTGGAAAATCTCAAGCACTTCACGCCGGCTTCAAACTTGCAGCTGGAGACTATGTGATGACAATGGATGCTGATCTTCAGGACTCTCCTGAGGAAATTCATCCCATGATCACAACTCTAAAAGAAAAAAATCTAGACATCCTTTCGGGATGGAAGAAAAAAAGATATGACTCTGTTTTCTTTAAAAACATACCTTCCAAATTATTCAACTGGTCGGCAAGAAGAGTCTCGGGAATTAAACTTCATGATTTTAATTGCGGAATCAAAGCATATAAAAAGGAAGTAATTAAAACCATTGAAGTATACGGAGAAATGCACCGTTATATCCCGGTAATCGCAGCACATCAAGGTTTTGATAAAATCGAGGAACAAATCGTTCAACATCAGGCCCGACAATATGGAAAAACTAAATTTGGAGCGGATCGGTTTGTTAAAGGATTTTTAGATTTAATTACCATCTGGTTTTTAAATGGTTTCGGAAAAAGACCTATGCACTTTTTTGGATTTTGGGGAACCCTAATCCTTTTAATAGGATTTTGCTTCACCATTTATCTTGGGATTGACAAACTCTATCTTCATACCCAAGCTAGATTAATTACTCAACGACCAGAGTTTTATATTGCATTAACAACAATGATTCTTGGAACTCAACTTTTTATCGCAGGCTTTTTAGGAGAGATTTTGGTGCGATATAAAAAAGACATAAAAAGATATATCATCTCAAAAAGTATCAAAAGCAAAATATGACAGTTGATTCCAAAATTGAAGAATGGACAAAACCCCCGTTCGACCAAGAAACGCAAAATGCATTGATCGAACTCAAAAAGAATCCTGAAAAACTTGAGGATGCTTTTTACAAGAACCTTGAGTTTGGAACAGGAGGAATACGCGGAATAATGGGGATTGGGACAAATCGAATCAATAAATACACTTTGGGGAAAAGCACTCAAGGTTTAAGTGACTATTTAAAAAAATATTTCCCTAATAAAAAAGAAATTAAAGTTGTCATTGCCTACGACTGTAGGATTAACAGCAAGAGTTTGTCCCGTCAAGTTGCAGAAGTTTTTTCTGCCAATGGAATCCAAGTATATCTTTTTTCAGACCTCCGTCCTACTCCCGAGCTTTCCTTTGCGGTTAAACATCTTAATGCACAATGTGGCATTGTTTTAACAGCTTCTCATAATCCACCAGAATACAATGGTTATAAAGTTTATTGGGAAGATGGCGGACAAATTGTTCCTCCCCATGACAATAAAATCGTCAATCAAATCGACAAAACTGAATTTAGCGATATCAATTTTACCCCAAATGAAGAATTAATCACTTTGATTGATCAAGAAATCGATGAAGCATTTTTTAATGTCTCTATCGAGTTAGGAAAATTTAAAGTTCAGAATCGTAAAAACTATAAAGTCGTTTTCACTTCACTTCACGGAACTTCGATCACTGCTGTTCCGCAAGTTTTAGAGAAAGCCGGATATTCACAAGTATATCTTGTAAAAGAACAATCGAAACCCGACGGAAACTTTCCAACGGTAAAATCTCCGAATCCCGAAGAACCTGAAGCTTTAAAGTTAGCGCTTCTAGAAGCTGAGAAGCAAGGGGCTGATATCGTGATTGGAACGGATCCTGACTGTGACCGATTGGGTATTGCCGTTAGAGATGAAACAGGTGAATTCTATTTACTAAATGGAAATCAAACAATGGTTGTGATGACTTATTTCCTATTGGAACAATGTAAACAGAAGAATGCTTTGAATGGAAAACAATTTATCGCAAGTACCATCGTCTCCTCACCCATGATCGCAAAAATAGCCTCAAGTTATGGAGTTGGGTATAAAGAAACATTGACTGGTTTCAAATGGATTGCTAAACTTATTGAAGATTTTCCTGAATTGGAATTTATCGGAGGTGGCGAAGAAAGCTTTGGATATCTCGTCGGAAATAAAGTTCGAGATAAAGATGCAGTGACTGCTACCCTTCTAGCCTGCGAAATAGGGGCTTATGCAAAAAGCATAGGGAAAAGTTTCTTTGAAATCCTTGAAGATTGCTATCGTGAATTTGGCGCCTACAAAGAAAGACTGCTCTCCTTTACTCAGAAAGGTAAAGAAGGTGCTGAGAAAATCAGTTCAATGATGAATGATTTTAGGGAAAACCCTCCAAAAACTATTGCGGGTCAATCAATTTCATACATCGAAGATTACCAAAAAGGATTTCGCATCAACCTTAAAGATCACACAAGTGAAAAACTTGATTTTGATATTGCAAATGTTTTAACCTACCTCCTTGAAGATGGGTCTAAAATAGCAATTCGTCCTAGCGGAACGGAACCCAAAATTAAATTCTACTTTAGTACCAATCAAAAAATCAAAAAACATCAGTCCTGGAAAGAAGTTGAAAAAGAGCTTGAATCTAAAATTGATGTATTAACAAAAGTCATGGGCATCTAAATGAACTATTTCGGAAAAATACTAAAGTTTGGCTTACCCTATAAGAAGTTTGCATTCCTCAATGTATTCTTTAACATCCTCTATGCATTGTTTAGCGCCATGTCTTATGTGGCAATGATCCCAATGATGCAAATCCTTTTTGGCACAACAAATCAGACATTCGAGCCCCCTGTGTATAATAAAATAGAGGGGATCAAAAGTTATGTTGAAGGTTTTTTTAATTACAAGATCACACAATACATTTCTGAAGATAGCGGAAAAGCTTTGATGTTCGTTATTGCGACGATCATAACCCTCTTTTTTCTGAAAAATATTTTCAATTATTTAGCAATGTTTTTTATCACTTTTCTCAGGAATGGTGTACTGAAGGATCTGAGAAATGCCTTGTATAAAAAAACAACCGCTTTGCCTGTTAGTTTCTTTTCAGAAAAGAAAAAAGGTGATCTAATGGCTAGAATATCGTCCGATGTTTTGGAAATTCAACATTCATTTCTGTCGGTATTAGAATTAATCGTAAGAGATCCATTAACAATAATTTTTTCGCTAATTGTTATGTTTACTTTCAGCACAAAACTAACCCTATTTGTATTGATTTTTATTCCCATCTCTGGAGCCATCATCTCACAAATAGGAAAGTCTTTAAAGAAAAAATCTGGAAGGGTACAAGAAGAACAAGGTGAGTTTTTATCTATTTTAGAAGAAACTATCGGAGGTATAAAAATTATTAAAGCGTTTAATTCTGAAAATATTTTCATTAAAAAATTCTCTGAATCAACACAGCGGTTTTTTAAATACTCCAATGATCTTTTGAACCGTCAAAACATGGCTTCTCCAGTGAGTGAATTTCTTGGAATTCTGGTCATCAGTATTTTACTGTGGTATGGAGGTAAAATGGTTTTGTTAGATCAGACCTTGAGCGGCGCTATTTTTCTTTCCTACATGGGTCTTGCCTACAATATTTTGACTCCTGCAAAAGGCATCAGTAAGTCGTTATACAACATTAAAAAGGGAGACGCAGCTGCGCAGAGAGTCCTTGAAATACTCGAAGCCAAGGATGACATGACAGACGATCATGATGCTGTTGAGATTGACAAACTTAAAGACAAAATCGTTTTTAAAAACATTTCTTTTTCCTATGAAAGCAAAATCATTCTTAAAGATTTTTCTTTAAACCTTAAAAAGGGTCAAACCATAGCGCTTGTAGGTGCGTCAGGAAGTGGAAAAACAACAGTTGCTAATCTGTTAAATAGGTTTTACGATATCAACAATGGTGCGTTAACCATCGATGGAATCCCTATCAATAAAATCAAAAAATCATCCCTTTACGGGTTAACGGGAATGGTGACGCAGGATTCCATCCTGTTCAACGACACTTTAAGGAACAATATTTCCCTAGGAAACCCAAATGCTAGTGAAAAGGAAATAAAAGAAGCTGCAAAAATCGCAAATGCAGAAGAATTTATTTTAAATTTAGAAAATGGATATGAAACCGTGATTGGTGAATCTGGAAACAAATTGTCAGGAGGACAAAAACAAAGACTCTCCATTGCACGTGCGATTTTAAAAAATCCTGATATTTTAATATTGGATGAAGCAACTTCTGCTTTAGATACAGCTTCTGAGAAACTAGTTCAAAATGCATTAGAATATTTGATGAAAAACAGAACCTCGCTGGTCATCGCTCACCGACTTTCAACCATTCAAAAAGCCGACCTAATTGTGGTTATGAATAATGGTAAAATTGTTGAAACTGGAGATCACAAGTCCTTAATAGGAGCTGATTCTACCTATAAAAAGTTAGTGGACCTTCAAACTTTTTAAGAAGAACATTAAACTTTATTTAAAAAAATCAATCTAAGATTTAAATAACACTTTGGAAAGCCAAAATCAATTTATAAATGCACTTAAAAATCCTGATACACAGGAAAATGCTTATTCAAAATTGTTAACGGACTACAAAGAAAGACTCTATTGGCATATAAGAAAAATTGTAATAGAGCACGACGACGCTGATGATGTATTGCAAAATACTTTTATAAAGGTTTTTCAAAATATTGATGGTTTTAAAGGAAACAGTTCAATTTACACTTGGATGTATAAGATCGCAACAAATGAAGCACTCAACTTAATTAAGAAAAAATCAAAGTATTATGGGGTTTCAAATGAAGAGTGGATCGAAACAAAAGTTTCTAAACTTGAGTCAGACTGTTACTTTGATGGCGATGAATTAAGTATTAGGTTGCAAAATGCTGTAGCGAAACTGCCAGAGAAACAACGTCTCGTTTTTAACATGAAGTATTTTGATGGAATGAAATACGACAATATATCTGAAATACTAGGCACATCAGTTGGAGGGCTTAAAGCTTCTTATCACCACGCTGTAAAAAAAATTAAAAAACAAATAAATGAGTAATTTAAAAACCACAAAATCTTTTAAAGTTCCTCACAATTATTTTAATGATTTTGACAAGAAACTTAAAGAGAAAATCTATTTAGAAAATGACAAAAGTGATTTCAAAATCCCAGAAAATTATTTTTCAAAAGTTGAGACGGAAATTGTTTCAAAAATCAATTTCTATAAAACTAAAACCGTTCCTCTATTTCGTTATATATTAGGAGTTGCGGCGGCAATATTGGCCTTTATTTTAATAACGTTCGACAATTCTGTGGAAGAAAATACTGAAACGACTGTTTTAATCTTAGAGGACTACTTAATGCAAAATTCAACTTATGAAATTGCTGATCACAATGCGGATTACTTAAGTTTTGAAATAATCAATATGAATCAGTCAATTAATTACGAAGACGCTCTTGAACTTAGTTTATTAAGCGAAACTCCAATGAATTTAAATCTTTTTGATGATGAATAAAATTTTAATTTTTGTGATGACCTTTAGTTTTAGTACGGGCTTTGGTCAAGGAAAAACAAGTTTTGAACGAATCAAGGCTTTAAAGATGGCATATATTACTGAAAAAATCGACCTAACCGATGAGGAAGAAACTATTTTCTGGCAAGTCTATGACGAGTTCGAATTAAAGATTTATAATGAGTGTAGAAAGAAACTTAAAGAAATCAGAAAACAGTATTCAAAAAGCATTGATTCCCTTACAAAAGAAGAAGCAATCAATGTGCTCAAAGAAGTTTACAAAATTGAGCGTTTGGCTGTGAATTATGAGGAAGAAAGAGATAAAGCATTACTTATAAATATCCCTCCAAAAAAAATACTTAAAATTCATCATGCCGAATACCACTTCAACAGAGAAATGGTTTATAAGAGAAAAAAACCAGCAGTCCAGGAAAAAAAGGACTAAGTTTAAGCTAACTTTGATGCATGAAATTGCATAAAAACTTAGCACTGGGTATTATTTCTGGCTTAGAAGCCATTTTAGCAGAAAATCACAATGCAAGTAGCGTTGTGAAAAGGCTATTAAAAAGTAATTCCAGTTGGGGTTCGAGAGATAGAAAAACAGTTACCAAAATTCTTTACGATGTTATCCGTTGGAAAAGGCTCTATTTAGGAGTTGTAGACCTTGAGGGTAAGAATAACACCAATAGCCACTGGGGACTCATCGCCTGCTGGATGGTTTTAAACGATCACCAACTTCCAGATTGGGAAGTGTTTTCAAAATTTAAGACTGACGGTTTTAAAGAAAAATATGATGCGCTTATTAAAATACGAAAATACAAACAGGCCATTACAGACTGGTTAGACGAAAAGGGAGTTGAAGCTTTTGGCGAAGCTTTTTGGGAGAAAGAAATTAATACCCTAAATGAGCCTGCCAAATTAGTCGTACGTGTTAATCGATTAAAAACAACCCCAGAAAAACTAAAATATTCACTCCAAGAGAAATATGGCTTTAACACCAAAGGGGTTCCTAAACTTCCTGATGCTTTAGAATTTGAATCTCACCAAAGTCTTATAAACACAGTGGAGTATAGAGAAGGGCACTTTGAAATACAAGATGGGAATTCACAAATGATAGCACCTTGGCTCCAACCCAAAGCGGGAGAACTATATTTTGACTGCTGTGCAGGAGCCGGTGGAAAGAGTTTACACTTGGCCAACCTGACCCATGACAAAGCACAAATTATTGCTTTTGATATATTTTCTTCCAAGCTAGTAGAGTTAAAAAGAAGAGCCGACAGAAATGGAATCAAATCCATCAAGACTTATTTTGTTAATGAGGAAAATAAAATTGATAAATTCAACGCTAGGGGCAATGGCGTTTTGATTGATGCGCCCTGCAGCGGATTGGGTGTGTTAAAAAGAAATCCTGATGCTAAATGGTTGATGAACCCCAATAGGATGAAGGAGATTCAAATACAACAAAAACAAATCCTTCAAACCTACTCAAAATTGGTAATGCCCGGCGGCAAATTAGTCTATGCCACCTGTTCTATTTTTCCTAAAGAAAACAGAATGCAAGTCGATAATTTTTTAACTTCTGAATCAGGAAAAGATTTCGCTTTGACGTCTGATAAAACTTATTTTTCACAAGAATCGGGTTACGATGGATTTTATGCTGCGCTCATGGTCAAGAAAATGTGAATAAATTGATGAAAAGTTATCCGTATTTGAGGTCTTTAAGTTCTGTTTAACTGCTTAGAAAAAATTATTTTTACATTTTCAAAACAATTAAACATGATTTATTTTTTCGGAGTAGTTTCTTCCAAAGTCTTCGCCATTGAAACTTCTACCAAACTTGAAGAAAGCGCTACAGATAAACTTGTGTGGCTTTTCGACCAAAGTCCATTGATAGACCAGGAAACCATAAATCAAAATTTTATTGGCCCGCGATCAACCATGATTACTCCGTGGAGTACTAATGCCGTTGAGATCTGTCAAAACATGGGTGTTCATGGGGTTAAAAGAATTGAATCTTTTGAGCCTTCCAATGATGCATTAGGTTTTGATCCAATGTTAAATCAAAAATTTGAACTTTTAAATCAAACTATTTTTGAAATTAACATTAAGCCTGAACCAATACTTTCCATTGAGGACATAAGAACTTTCAACGAAAAAGAAGGCTTGGCTTTAAATGAGGAAGAAATTGTTTATTTAGATGAATTGGCAAAAAAACTCAATCGCCGACTTACTGATTCGGAGGTTTTTGGTTTTTCACAAATAAATTCAGAACACTGTCGCCATAAAATATTTAATGGAACGTTCGTTATTGATGGCAAAGAGATGCCACAAAGCTTATTTCAATTAATTAAAAAAACATCCAAAAAGAATCCAAATACAATTGTTTCAGCCTATAAAGACAATGTTGCTTTTATCGAAGGGCCCGAAATAGAACAGTTTGCTCCCAAGGAAGCACATGTGCCAAGTGCATATGAAAAAACTAAAGTTCAAAGTGTTATTTCTATTAAAGCAGAAACTCATAATTTCCCAACCACTGTTGAGCCTTTCAACGGTGCTGCAACTGGCTCGGGTGGAGAAATCAGAGATCGTATGGCAGGTGGTCAGGGGTCATTGCCATTGGCTGGAACGGCTGTTTACATGACCCCTTATTCTAGGGTCAATGACAAAAGGAAGTGGGAAAATGCTTTTGAAGCTAGACCTTGGAGATATCAAACCCCTTTGGATATTCTAATTAAAGCCTCAAATGGAGCTTCGGATTTTGGAAACAAGTTTGGTCAACCGCTCATCAATGGTTCTCTTTTCACTTTCGAGCATCAAGAGGGACAAATGAAATGGGGTTACGATAAAGTAATCATGCTGGCCGGTGGAATCGGAACAGGGATTCATAAGCAAGCAATAAAACAAAAACCTAAAAAAGGAGATTTAATTGTGGTTTTAGGAGGAGATAATTATAGAATTGGAATGGGGGGTGCAGCAGTATCCTCTGCAAATACGGGATCATTTAACAATGCCATTGAACTTAATGCTGTTCAACGTTCAAATCCTGAAATGCAAAAGCGGGTTGCAAATACAGTCAGAGCCTTAGTTGAATCTGGAAATAATCCTATTGTTTCGATTCATGATCATGGCGCGGGAGGACATTTAAATTGTCTTTCAGAACTCGTCGAGGAAAACGGAGGAGAGATCGCAATTGATCAACTTCCAATTGGAGACTCTACCCTATCGGCTAAAGAAATCGTTGGAAATGAGTCGCAAGAGCGAATGGGGTTAATCATTGACCCTAAAGACAGATCGCTATTGGAATCTATTGCGAACAGAGAACGTGCTCCGATGTATGTTGTCGGAACGGTCGCTGAAGATCATCAATTTACTTTTGTTGACAACAGGAACGACACAAAACCAATTGATTTACATATTGATGCCCTGTTTGGTAGTGCTCCAAAAACCATTATGGATGACAAAACTGTTCTATATGATTTTGATCCTATTCCATTTTCCAAAGAACAATTAACAGAAGATTTAAAATCTGTTCTTCAATTAGAAGCCGTTGGTTGTAAAGATTGGCTGACCAATAAAGTTGATC
>Ga0308010_1002223_pt1 | contig 10250 bp, 15 predicted proteins | sample Neamet129_FD_202368 | JGI IMG/M metagenome (GOLD analysis project Ga0308010, IMG submission 202368) | Marine microbial communities from water near the shore, Antarctic Ocean - #129 | ecosystem: Environmental > Aquatic > Marine > Unclassified | place: Southern Ocean | collected 2014-07-24 | reverse complement strand
TCGTCATTTTCGTGAATTATATAAGCCTTCATTTAAGCGACTATTACAGTGAATTATTTAGTTAAAGTTTTTAATTCCATCACATTTCCATGTGGATCTTCTATGAAAAATGTTTGTTGCTCTTCTTCTTTGCCTTTAAATCTTGTGTAAGGCTCATCTAAATATTTAATATTGTTTGCTTTTAGGTTTTCTTTAATTTTTTCAAATACTTGTTTTTCTAAATGCACTCCAAAGTGAGGTATGGAAACTGAACCCATATCAACGTCATGTCTTTCTCTTGGAAGTTTTGTTTCAGTTTTGTGAAGCGTTAGCTCATTACCCCAAAAATCAACATCTACCCATTTGCCTTCTTCTCTATTACCAAGCGTACAGCCAAGTATATTTTCATAAAACTTAGTTGCGATACTTAAATCACCTGCAGGGATAGCTAAATGGAATGGATTACTCATAATATGATGTTTTTATAAAGAGATCTTTTAATTTATCAAGTAGTCATTATATACATACTTGAATGATTGATTATTTAAATTCAATAAAATCAAGAGATCCAGCAGCAAAATCAACTATTAGCTTAATTTTGACTTACCCTGGGATAAAAGCAGTATTTTTTCACCATATTTCAAATTTCTTCTATAAAGCAGGATTCGATTTACTCGCTCGTATCATTTCTCAAACTTCAAGATTTTTTACAGGAATTGAAATACATCCTGGTGCGAAAATAGGAAAAAATTTATTTATAGATCATGGCATGGGTGTAGTGATTGGTGAAACTTCAGAAATTGGAGACAACGTAACTATTTATCATGCGGTAACACTTGGTGGAATATCCCCGAGTATAGACACTGAATTACAAAGAAATGAAAAGAGACATCCTACAATTGGTAATGATGTCGTTATAGGATCAGGTGCTCAAATTATTGGACCTGTTGTAGTTGGTAACTGTGCAAGAATAGCAGCTAACGCCGTTGTAGTTAATGATGTTGCGGAAAATACAACAATGGTCGGAGTTCCTGCAAAAGCAATAAGAGTAGGAAATAAGGGAAAATTCAGACCGTACGGAGTTGATCAAAAAGTAAAAGATGAGCAATAAAGATTGGGATTCTAAATTAACCCCTGAACAAAATTATATCCTAAGACAAGAGGGAACAGAGTCTCCTGGTTCAAGTCCTCTAAATAATGAAAAAAGAGAAGGCGCGTTTCACTGCGTAGGATGTGGAACAAAACTTTTTGAATCTAAAACTAAATATGAAAGTGGTTCTGGCTGGCCATCATTTTATGATGCTCTACCTGAAGTTTTTGAAATTAAAACTGACATGCACATGGGGTATCCAAGAACTGAATATCATTGTAAAAAATGTGGAGGTCATCATGGTCATATTTTTGAAGACGGCCCCAAACCAACTGGTAAAAGATATTGTAACAATGGAACTTGTTTGCTATTTAAAAAAAAGTAATCTGCTCTAGCAGATTAAATTTGACTTAATAATTACCAGGCAGTCCATCCCCCATCGACAACCAAATTTGCACCATTTACATACGAAGAAGCATTAGATGCTAAAAAAATTACCGGACCGCGTAATTCACTTTCTTTTCCTGTACGCCCAAGCGGAATTTTTTTATTTAATCTTTTTATTAAACTAGGATCTTTTTTTTGAACTTCGTACGAGGGAAATGGACCTGGTGAAATGGCATTTACTCTTATTTTTTCTTTACCAAATTCTACAGCTGCATACTTTGTGTATTGAATTAAAGCAGCTTTTGCTGCACCATAAAAGGGAGTGCTAGGTTTTTTTATAGAACTATATAAAGATAGCTCTGGACTAACCATACCATAGATAGAAGAGATATTTATCACAGAAGCATCTCCATCTTTTAAAACGGCTTTTCTTAGTGACGCTAAAGATGAACGAATTAAATTATGAGAAGCCACTAGACTTACCTCATAACTTTTCCTGAACTGTTCAGTGCTAGATGTTTTAATAGTTCCGTATCCACTTCCTGAATATGCATTATTAACAAGTACATTCAGTTTATCTTTATACTTTGAAAAAAAGGCATCTACGGCTTTATTTTTAGTCACATCAAAACAGGCTGTCTCTGCCGATAGGCCCAATTTTTTTATTAAAAGAACTGTTTTTTTTGCTTTCTCTTTTGACCTAGAGTTAACCATGACATGAGCGCCGGCCGAAGCTAATCCTATAGCCATTTCCTGACCTAAGTGACCAGTGGCTCCCGTTACTAAAGCAATTTTATCCTTTAAATTAAAATCTTTTTGTTTTGTTCGCATATTATTTATCTTTCCACAAAGCAGGATTAAGCGTTAAATTACTTAAAATTGGCCTTGTCTTTTTTATTAGTTTTAAATTTTCTTTCGTTAATTTTGAGCTACGAGCAACAATTATATTTTCCATCAACTGTTTAGTGTTTGCAACACCAATTACAATGCCATCAATCCAATCAATAGAGTTAACAAAAGCAAGAGATAAGTCAATAATAGATTTTTTTCTGAAAACTGTTACTGAGCTATCTATCCAATTAATTACTTTTTTAGAATTTTTTAAATTAGCTTTTTTCCACTTTAGACTATCTGTGCTTAAAATTAACCCCTGAAGAAGGGGGCTTCTTGCGTGGACGGTAAATTCACCCTTTTTTTTTCTTTGTAATATTTTTTTTTCAAAATTTTCCCATCTCCAGTCTAAAATATTAAAAGGCAACTGAATATGCTCAACATGCTTGCAGCTCAGAACTTTTTTTAGTTCACTGGGTGTTTGTATTGATACTCCTATCTTATCAATAATTTTTTTTTTCTTAAGACTCAGCAAACACCTAATGACTTTACCATGCCATTTTGTTAAATAAGATGCTTGATGAAGCATTAATGTGTTAATTTTTTTTTGCTTAAGATCAGATAATGAGTGAGATATATTTTTATAAATAATTTTTTTAATTTGATCGTAATTTGGTTTGTAGCCACATTCTGTTATCCCAGGTAACTTTGTTAAAACACAGATTTTTTTTTTTAAAAAAATTTTATTATTTAAAAAATCTCCTATAATTTTTTCACTGTTTTTGTAAGCTCTTGCTGTATCAATGTGCTCAACACCGTTAGCTATAGCTTTTCTCAGTATATTATTTGCTTCTAAAGATGAAGGTTTATGAGATTTATTCATAATCCCATATTTCGTACCTAGTTGAGCCGTACCAAGAATAATTTTATGTTTATTTTTTTTGAAAGAAACATTTTCTAATTTATGTAATCTTTTAATCAAATCATTAAAAGAAATTTTAAATGATTTTTTCCCTAAGCCATTAAAAATTTTTTTTACTTTTCTATAATCTTCAAGTGTATCAATAGTACATCTGTAAGATTGCATATTAATTTTTTTATAATTTGAAAAAAAACTAACTTTCATTTTTTTTGTTATGTATGGCGTGACATGTTCTTTTTCATGTAAAGATTCACTCTTTAAGCCGGCCTCACGTATGTGTTTAACACGCATTAGCTCTACACCTACACCGTAAGGAAGACCTGATCTAGCATCACCACAAGTTAGGTAGTTATTTTTATTTTTTAAAAAAAATTTTTCCATTTCATCAAGTAACCTTCCGTCTGGAAAAACATTATCACCAGTTAACCTAAAAATAATTTGTTCATTATTTAATTTTTTTACAATGTTTACAAATCTCGATAAAACATTTTCAGAACTTCCCCTGTAGAATGAAATATTATTTTTTATTAATGATTTAACTAAAATATCATCAGATGCTTTATTTGAAGTTGCAACAATTACAGGTCTGCCCGTGTTCGCTGCTCTTTTAGCTACGAGTATAATTATAGGAATATTTTCGATAGGCAAAAGAGCTTTTCTTGGCAGTCTATGACTACTCATTCTGGCCTGTATGATTACGATAGATTTTTTGCCAATCATTGAATATGTTATTTTTAGTTATAATATAATTTATTATAAAGTGTTTTTTATGGCAGTTTTGAGATTTTAAAATATTTTTAAATTTAATTGAAATAGAGACTATAATTAAGTTAGTCTTAAATAAAACAAGCCTTATTCCTATTTACTATGAAAAATATCAATTTTAATTCTAAGTTTTTTTATTTTCTTCTTTTCTTTTTTTTATCTGTTTTTAAAAATTTGTACTCAGAATCTGCTTTAGATACTGTAAGAGACGGAAACAAAGTTATCTTTATTAGACATGCTTTAGCACCTGGGGGAGGAGACCCAACAGGTTTTAAAATTAACGCATGTAAGACACAAAGAAATCTTAATGAAATCGGCGTACGACAGTCAAAAAAAATAGGAAAAATATTTAAAGATAACAGAATACCTATTGATACTGTTTTATCGAGCCAATGGTGTAGATGCAAAGATACAGCCTATTATGCTTTTGGAGAATTTAGAGAATTTTCTGCGCTAAACTCTACATTTTCTAAACCTTATATTAAAAATGAACCAAGACAGATTAATGAAATAAAAAATTATTTAAAAAACTGGGAAGGCAATGGGAAAAATTTAATTTTAGTCACCCACTACAGTGTTATCACCGCAATAACTGATGCGACACCAAGTTCTGGTGAAATCGTTATAACTGATAAAAATTTAAATGTAATCAGTACTATTGAAACCAATTAAAGATAGAATACAATCCTATGTCAGATAGTACATTTCACTGGAGCTGTAAAAACAGTTGGAAAAAAAGTGCCAAAAACACCATGTGGTGTGTCGTTGGTTGTTCAATCGGAGATTTTGGAACAATACTATTCTTTCAGTTAACTCAGATATCTTTTCCTGTTGCTGGAATAATGATTCTGGCAATCATTAATGGTTTGCTAACAAGTATTATACTTGAAACTTTTATTTTAATTAGACAAAATTTTAACTTTATTAACGCATTAAAAACAGCTTGTGGCATGAGCTTCATTTCAATGGTTAGCATGGAAATTTCAATGAACTTAACAGATTTCTATTTAACGGGTGGAGCACAACTTACATATTGGGTGGTGCCAATTATGTTAACTGTAGGATTTCTAACTCCATGGCCTTATAATTATTGGAGACTTAAAAAATTTGGCATACAATGCCATTAAGTTTTTGTTTTGTCTAAAGATTAGAAAGTATTAAATAATGTCATTAATTAGGTCTAAAGAATCTCTAGGAATTCTGTATGCTATCCTGGCATATTTTTCTTTTTCTTTATTGGATGCTACTCAAAAAACTTTAGTAATATACTATTCAGTTTTTCAATTATTATTAGTAAAATATTTTTTTGTATTATTATTGAGTTTAATTGAGTCGAGAAGAAAAAAAAATATTAGTTTTTACAAATCTAAAAATATTAAAATGCAGATTTTTAGAAGTATACTATCTGTTTTGGAATCTGGTTTTTTTGTATTGTCTTTCAAATATTTATCCTTAGCAGATACTCATAGCGTTGGATCGTTAGCTCCTGTAATAGTAGTTGCTTTGTCAGCAATTATTTTAAAAGAAAAGGTATCAACTAAAACATGGGTAGCTATTTTTATAGGTTTTATTGGGGTTCTAATTATATTAAGACCGACTTCATCAATCTTTGACCCTAAGGCTTTATTACCCCTTGTTGCTGCTTTTGCTTTAGGACTATATCAGGTTATAACAAAAAAAGTTTCTGAGTATGACGCAACCGAGGTATCTTTATTTTATACTTCAGTTGTTGGTATTATTATTATGTCTTTTCTAGCTTTAAGTTTTTGGCGCCCAATTGATTCTTCTTCATATATTCTCTTTTTAGCTATTGGCGTATTTTTTTCTTCAGGAATATATCTTCAAATAATAGCTTTAAGTAAATCTCGTGCAAGTATTATTCAACCATTTCATTACACATTAATTTTTTGGGCAATAATTTTAGGATATATATTCTACGATGATATTCCCGATTTTTTTACAATTATAGGTGCTTTAATAATTACTGCTTCAGGAATTTTTGTAATTAAAAATACATCCTTAAAGTAAGTAAAAAACTATAATTTTTTTATTTTACTCAACAATATTTTTTATTTTTTGAGCAACTTATCTTTCATGTTTAATTTAAGTTTTTTTAATACTCTCAAGTCTTGCCAGCTTTTTTGCCCTCTTCTTAAATTTCTTTTTTCCTCAGCAATAGTTACTTTTTTTTTTAAATCTTTATGTTTTTCTTTTATTTTCATATATTTTAGAATTAAGCTTTCTAAAAACTAATTAATAATTTACAATTTTAACACAAAAATTATGCATATATTACGTGAGTAATTACCCTTATATTTTCCACTTAAATGCAACAAAAGTGTTTGAAACTTTTTTACACTTATAAGTGCCTTATTAACTATTATTCCTGAAGTTTTTCTTCTTAATAAGAGACTTAAAAAAAATAAAAATTATAATTTTTCCTATTTTATGGTTAATTTTTTTCCATTAACCAAAGCGAGTCCTGGCTTAAAAAATATATCTTTCCAGTAGCAGGATGAACTTGAATATCTCTTATTCTGCCAATTTTATTTTTAAAAATAATTTCTTCTTTTACATTAGACAAATCATTGAATATGAGTTTTCTTAAAGACTGATCTTTCAAAGAAGTAATCAACGCATGGCCATTCCATTCTTTAAATTCTTTGCCTTTATAAATAGTAATAGCACTAGTCGCTATAGAAGGAACCCAGTATTGAATAGCTTTAGTATATCCAGGTTTCCATCTTGGGCCAATAGAAGTCCCTGTATAATTTTTCCCACCCCATCCTAATATTTTCCAACCATAGTTTTTACCTTTTTTAGCTTCTCCAAACCAGTCACCACCTTTGGCTCCATGGTTACTTAAATAAATTTTTTTATCATAATCAGAAAGTGTTAATCCTTGCGGATTACGAACACCTATTTGATATATTTCTGGCAACCAATTTTCTTTTCCTTCAAATTTTGGATTATCTTTTGGAATACTTCCGTCTAAGTGTATCCTTATAATACTTCCTGGGTGTTGAGTGGGATCTTGCGCGATCATACCTTGACCTCTTTCACCTACGGAAGCGAATATATAATTATTTTTTATAGCAAGCCTTGAACCAAAATGATAACCAGAGTCTATCGGTGGATTTGCTTGAAATATATTTTTAAAATCTATTTTTTCTTTATTAAACGTACCTATTGCAACCGATGTGCTTGTCTCTGAATTTCCTCTATTTTCAGCATAAGAGATCCAAAGATAATTATCTTTATAAACAATATCTAATAATCCACCTTGACCAGTTTCTAAAAAATTTAAGTTATGTTGAACTTTAGTAACATTACCATTTTTAATATTAATAATTTTTATTTTTCCACTTTTTTCTGTGACGATCACTTCATCATCACTAATAAATGACGATCCCCAAGGCTTATCTAAATCAATTATTTTCGTAAATTTTAAATTTTCGGCATAAGTATTTGCACTTAACAATAAACCCAGAACTATTTTTACTAAAAGTTTTTTCATATTTTTTAATCGAATTTTTATAATTTATTATTAATGTGATTGTAGCTACTTAAACCAATTAAAGACGAAATAAACAATAAGACCAATTAGGGCATACTCTAAGAAAGTCTTAACTTTATTTAGATTTTCTTCACCTAATTTAGCTCTTAGATAAGCTCCTAAAAAGTGAAAACCTAAGTGAACTAAGATAACAGCAATAGCAATTCCTATTAATGTAGCTTTAATAGAAAAGTTTTTATAGCCAAAGTAACAACCGGCAAGAAATGTTAACCAAGATACTTTAGAAATTAATAATTTAAATATAAGAGCAGATTTTTTATTAAATATAGAATGTGTTTTGATTAAAGAATAAGACCACATTAGACCTATAACAAAGCTAAGATATTTAATAATCATATGATAGAACTACGTTAACATTTTAAATTATGATTATAAAATCATTCATTGCTATAGGAGCTGGCTTAATAAGCTTTTTGTCTCCATGTGTTTTGCCTATTATACCTGGGTATATTTCATACATTACTGGAAAAAAATTAGATGAAATTCAAAAAAGTAGAAGAGTTGTTTTACTTAAAACAATTGTTTTTTCTCTTGGGTTTTCTGTGGTTTTTATATCTCTAGGTATAGCCGCTTCTTTCATCGGTAACGTGTTAATTTTTTTTGGGGAAGAATTAAGAATTGTAGCAGGTCTAATTATTATTCTTTTTTCTTTAAATCTTTTAGGCATTATTAATTTTAATTTTTTAAATCAGGACAAGAGATTTGAAACTGGATCTTATAAAGATAGTTATTTTTTTCCTTTTTTAATAGGTGCTGCTTTTGCTTTTGGTTGGACACCTTGTATTGGTCCGGTTCTGGGTTCAATTCTTGCTTTATCAGCAACTGAAGCCACAGTTATAAATGGCGTTATCTTACTTTCAATGTACTCTTTAGGTTTAGCTATTCCATTTGTTTTATCAGGATATTATATGACAGTGTTTCTAAGTTCAAAAAAAGGATTTGGAAAATATTATGCAAGAATTACGAAAACTGGTGGTGTTATACTTTTGATAACTGGTTTTTTAATTACTACTAATCAAATTCAAGTTATCAGCTATTATATCTTAACAACTTTCCCGTTTTTAACTTCATTTGGTTAGGCTAAAAGTTTGTCTAATTCACCATTTCGGTTAGCTTCTTGTAATTGATCGTTACCACCAACGTGATGATCGCCAATAAAGATTTGAGGGATTGTTCTCGCACCGTTAGTTTTTTGTAACATTTCTTTTGCCTTTGCTGGATCTTTCCATATGTCAATTTCCTCGTATTCAGCATTTTTACTTTTTAGTAAAGCTTTTGCAGCTGAACAATGAGGGCAAGTTTCTCCAGAATATATTATTACTTTTTTCATAATTAGTTAATATCACTTAAATTAATTTTTTTCTTTATTTCTTTTCTCCCTAGTTTAAATTTTTTTCTGTGCTTTATGCTGACCTTGTGAGCTCTCTTTCGCCAAAGCCTAAACGATGTAGGCTTCAAGCTTTTTCGCATAATTTTAATTACATCTGATTCTAATTTTCCAGTTTTTTCTTTTATCTCTTCAAATGTAATTCGATCAGCCCAAGCAGCCCAAATAATCCAATTATCATCTTTAACTGCAGGTTCTGGGTTTTTTACTTTTGTTTGTGGAAATAGACTTTTTTTCTTCATATAAAAATATATAATTTATAAATGTTTCCAGTAGATTTTCTAATATTTTTACAAATTATTCTTTTTTTGTTTATAACACCAGGGCCTCCCAGAGTAGTTATCGTCTCCCATACTATCAATTATGGTTTAAAAAATTCAGTTTGGACAGCTTTTGGCGACATATCAGCTAATATTTGCCAAGGTATCTTAGCAGTTTTTTTTGTGGGTACATTTTTAAAAGATAATCCTGATGCACTTAATTTTCTAAAGTGGGCTGGTATATTTTATATTATTTATTTAGCTTATGACACTTACACAGCTAAGATAAGAAGCATTGAGTCTAAAACCACTTTTATAAAATCAAAGCTATCATTTTATAAAGATGGCTTTTTAGTTGCAGGATTAAGCCCTAAAGCAATAGTATTTTTTACTACTATTTTTATCTCTTTCATTGATTTTACTGGCAACTATTACATCCAGTTTTTAATTTTAATAACGACATATGTAATTTTAGATTTTTCTACTTTGATGATTTATGGTTTAGCTGCTGAAAAAATATCAAATTATTTAAAAAACAAACCAAAACTCCTTAATACAATTTCTGCGTGTGTTTTAATTTTAATCGCTTTATTTATTGCTGTTAATCAAAGCTATTAAGAGAGGACCAACTCTTGCTATCTATTTATTTCAAAGTTAAATTGCCTATCAATTAATTTAATAAAGGGGAAAACAATATGAATAATTTAAAAAAAATATTTATTACTTTTCTGTCAGCATTAATTTTAACAGTAGCAAATACTTCAAGCTCATTTGCAAAAGTTGAAGGTGATACTATTATTTTAGGTGCTGCTATATCTTTAACGGGTAAATATTCTTCAAATGGTGTTCACACTCAAAACGGCTATAACTTAGCAGTAGAGAGAATTAACAGCATGGGTGGAGTTAAGGTTAAAGGAAAAGACTACAAGTTTAAAATCGTCTATTACGATGATGAGTCAAACTCTGGAAGAGCTGCTCAGTTAGCTGAGAGATTAATCAAACAAGACGGTGTTCAGTACATGTTAGGACCATACAGTTCAGGTCTAACTAAA
>Ga0308010_1002221_pt1 | contig 10251 bp, 9 predicted proteins | sample Neamet129_FD_202368 | JGI IMG/M metagenome (GOLD analysis project Ga0308010, IMG submission 202368) | Marine microbial communities from water near the shore, Antarctic Ocean - #129 | ecosystem: Environmental > Aquatic > Marine > Unclassified | place: Southern Ocean | collected 2014-07-24 | reverse complement strand
GCAGCAATGAATGAATTGTTTGATTTTGGTCGCCCAGCTAGCATAAAGCTAGTAACGTTATGTAGTGTTAACCAAAGAGAGCTGCCTATTCAAGCTGATGCTTGCGCGCTTACCTTAGACCTAAAGCCTGGGCAGTACCTGCAGCTTGAAGGCCCTGACACTCTTAAACTATCTATTATCGAGCATGCTAATCATGAGTAACTTAGATAATTTACAGCTCACTAAGCGTGGTGAACTGCGCCACTTTTTAACTCCAGAGGGGCTAGATCGCCTCATGCTTGAGCGTATTTTAGACACCGCAGACTCGTTTGTGGTGGTGGGCAATCAAGAGGTTAAAAAGGTGCCTCTTTTGCGTGGCAGAACAGTGGTGAATTTGTTTTTTGAAAACTCTACTCGCACCCGAAGCACCTTTGAGCTAGCTGCCAAACGCTTATCTGCCGACGTTTTAACTTTAGACATCAAAACTTCGGCCACAAGTAAAGGTGAAAGCCTGTTAGACACCTTACAAAATCTGCGTGCCATGCACAGTGACATGTTTGTGGTGCGACATAGTGATTCTGGCGCAGCTCATTTTATAGCAGAACAAGTGACCCCAGACGTAGCCATTATCAATGCCGGTGATGGTCGTCATGCGCACCCCACTCAAGCCATGCTGGACATGCTCACTATTCGCCGTCATAAAGGCCGCTTTGAGCCACTATCGGTTGCTATTGTGGGCGACATTGCTCATTCAAGAGTAGCCCGCGACCAAATTCATGCCCTTAAAACCTTAGGGTGTGACGATATCCGCTTAGTAGGGCCAAACACGCTCATGCCCCAAGGTATTCAAAGCATGGGTGTAAGCACTCATAACAACATGGACACCGGCATAGCTGGCGCTGACGTGATCATCATGTTGCGACTGCAAACAGAGCGCATGGCTAGTGCCTTTTTACCCTCTGCTGGTGAGTATTTCCGCTTATACGGACTCACTGTGCAGCGCTTGGCCCAAGCTAAGCCTGATGCCATAGTAATGCACCCAGGTCCTATAAATCGTGGCATTGAAATTGAGTCTGCAGTGGCCGATGGCCCACAATCGATGATCCTCAATCAAGTAGGGTATGGGATTGCACTGCGCATGGCCGTTATGTCCATGGCTATGAGCGGACAAATGCAGCAGCGTCAATCCCAAGCCAATCAACCATCTAGTTTAATAGGGGAGCAAAAGTAATGAGTATTCTTATTAGTGGCGCACGCATTTTAGACCCTAGCCTTGAGTTAGATACCGTGGCTGATGTCTACATAAGGGGTGGGGTAATAGAAGCCATAGGCGACCTAGCTAAGGTTCATGCAGATACTCAAGTAGATGCTAAAGGGATGATTTTGAGCCCAAGTTTTGTAGACCTTAACACATGTTTAAGAGACCTGAGCCAGATACAAAAAGGCACTGTAGCCAGCGAAACATACGCGGCGGCCAGCGCCGGGTTTACAGATTTATGCCCCAGCCCAGACACCCAGCCTTGCAGCGATACAGGCTCAGTGATCAGCATGATCAACAGCAAGGCAGAAGCTGCAGGATTTTGTAATTTACTGCCCATCGCAGCACTTACCAAAAATTTAAAGGGCACAGCATTAAGCAATATGGAGTCTTTATCCCGCTCAGGCTGCATTGGTTTTAGCAATGCAGGCTATGACATAACCGATAATACCGTGTTGCTGCGCTGCTATGAATACGCTGCCACCTTTGGCTTAAAAGTATTTGTACAGGCTCAAGATAAGCAATTGAGTAATGGGCACATGCATGCAGGCCCAACCGCTACTCGCATGGGTTTAGATGGTATTCCTGTGATTGCTGAAACTCTGTCAATTAGCAGACATTTATTGTTTATGCAGCATACGGGGGTGCAAGGCCATTTTAACCAGCTCACTAGTTCTGCTGGTGTGGCATTGATTCGTCAAGCCAAAGCACAAGGCATGAAGGTAACTGCAGATGTAGGCATTGCCCATCTTTGTTTCACCGACACAGCCATACAAGGCTATCGCAGTCAGTATCATATGCAGCCGCCTTTACGTGAGGAGTCAGACCGTATCGCCTTACTTGTGGGCATCAAAGATGGCACCATTGACGCCATCTGTTCTGCCCATCAACCCCATGAATCCTCTGCCAAATGCGCACCTTTTGCAGCCACTGCAACAGGTATGGCAATATATGACATGTTGATACCACTAATTCAAGGCCTAGTGGACGCTAATGAACTAACCTGGATGGCGGCCATTAAAGCACTCAGTTTTAATAGCGCAAACATCGCCGACATAAAAGCCACTCGCCTAGCCATTAGTGAAGCAGCCAATCTCACTTTGATAGACCCAAACCATAGCTGGATACTGGACGTGGATAGCCAGCTTAGCCAAGGCACTAACCAAGCATTAGCTTACCAAACACTCAAAGCACGTGTGCAGCTCACACTAAAAGATGGCCAAGTGACTTACGCAGTGTAAGCTTTAAATGCAGTTATTGTGATTAGTTATATACTTTATCCATTAGGAAGTGGTAAATTTGATAGCTCTAATTATATATCGTAATTTCATAATATATATATCACAACCTTAGGCAGTAACTGCACATGAAACCTATCGACCTCTCCATCATGTCGGAGCTCACTACTCGCCAGGCGGCAACATTACTTAACGTTTCAGTGCGTTCGGTACAGCTGTGGGTAGAACGTGGTGTGCTCCAAGCTTGGAAAACAGCTGGGGGCCACAGACGTATTAGTGTTGCGTCAGTGCAGCAACTGCTGGATGAAAAACAAGAAAAGCAGACACCTATACGCAAAAAACAAAGCAAAAACTCAACGACGGTACTCATTGTAGACGGTGATAAAGACACTTTATTGCTTTATCAAATGTTGGTTAATAATTGGTTTCCTAGCCTGCACGTAGAAACCGCAGAGAATGGCATCGATGCCCTTGTTAAGATTGGTGAATTTAAGCCCACAGTGCTTATCACCGATCTATACATGCCAGAGCTTAATGGTTACGCTATTATTGAGCGATTACATAACGACCCTCAATATGATGATCTCACACCTATTGTGGTAACGGGATTAAGTGACGCAGAAGTAACCTTCAGCAAGTTGCCTGAAAATGTGCCTGTTTTGCATAAACCAATCCCTGTAGATGCACTAAAAGAACTCGTATTACAAGCAATCAAACACTAAGTTCTTTCACCAGTGCACAGGGCAGTATCCCATAGCGCTATGAGGCAGTTGCTATAATTGTTACCATGAAGCCCAACCCTATATATGTCTGACTTCAGTGTGTTTAACTATGCCTTTATCTACTCCTCACCCAACCATATCTCAAGCATTGATCAACACCCACCAACGCATTGACGGGGCCTGCCAATTGTCCATGCGCAGCGCTAAAGAAGTGATGCTTTTGGCTGTCAGCAAAACCAAGCCTTTAGGTGATGTGATCGAAGCTTATGAATGTGGCCAACGCCATTTTGGTGAAAATTATCTACAAGATGCTTTGGAAAAAATAGACCACAACCCTCATTCAGACATTGTGTGGCATTTTATTGGAGCTATTCAAAGTAACAAAACTAAAACTATTGCAGCCAAGTTTGATTGGGTTCACACTTTAGACCGACAAAAAGTGGCCTTACGCCTAAGCCAGCATAGACCCAGCCACCTGCCACCATTAAACGTGCTGATCCAAGTGAACATCAGTAATGAGGCTAACAAAAGTGGCGTCGCGCTTGACCAACTAGATGCGCTGGTGGAACAGGTTTCACAAATACCTAATTTATTACTACGCGGCTTAATGTGCATCCCTGCTGCAGGCCAAACCGAACAGGTTCAACGTGATGCCTTCAATAAAATGACAATAGCAAGAGATCAACTGCAACACAGCTACCCACGCATAAAAGAGCTATCAATGGGTATGTCTGGCGACCTAACTAACGCCATAGCTTGTGGCTCAACCATGGTACGTATTGGCACAGATATCTTTGGCGCACGCAGTACTTCTACCCCTTAGTGCTTGGGCACTGATCAAAACTTAAGATTTTATAACCACAGGAATAAATCATGCCTCACACACCTCACATTACATTCATTGGCGCCGGAAATATGGCCCAAGCTATTCTTAAAGGCATGCTTGCAGCAGGTTACCCTCAAGATAAGATTTCTGCCAGTGGCCGCACTCAAACCAAAATGGATTTATTGGCAGCGCAAACAGGCATTCGCACCAGCACTGACAACCAGGCCTTGTGCCAGCACGCAGACGTCATTGTATTAGGGGTAAAGCCCGCTATGATGGGCGACTTAGTGCAAAGCATTGCGCCAGCTATAGACGCCTCCAAACAACTCGTTGTTTCTGTGGCAGCTGGTATTTTAGCTAACAGCATAGAAACATGGCTTGGAAAAAAGACGCCTATTGTGCGCTGCATGCCAAACACTCCATCATTGGTAGGACAAGGGGCTGCTGGTTTATTTGCCACTGATAGTGTTTCTAGTGAGCAAAAAAATACAGCAAGCACTATTATGCAGTCGGTGGGGCTAGCATTATGGGTAGAAACCGAAGAGCAAATTGATGCTGTTACCGCTGTTTCTGGTAGCGGCCCAGCCTATTATTTCTTGATGATGGAGGCGATGATTGCAGGTGCAGAAAAACTTGGATTAAGTAACCAAGTAGCACAGCAGCTGGTGCTACAAACAGCGGCTGGCGCTGCACAGATGGCACAACAAAGTGATCAAACCCCAGGCCAATTAAGAGTGGCCGTCACGTCACCCAAAGGCACTACAGAACAGGCTTTGAACACTTTTAATGAAGCTGGTTTTAGCGCACTTTGCAGCCAGGCTATGGCCGCGGCATATCAGCGTTCTAAAGAATTAGCGCAGCTATTTAAAGCCCAATAATATCAAGCCCTTCTCTCTAAAAATAACTTGCGCCTTTGCTAATTAAAGCGTTAAATCATCGCTTTAATGGCTATTCATAGAGCAGACAAAACAATGAGTTTCTCATTCTTCGATACTTGGTTAGACATCACCTTGGATGGCTTAACTAACCTAGCCCTGGCCACCTTGATATTTTTTATCGGTTGGTCAATCTCCCGTTTGCTAGCTGATTTAGTGAAGCGGTTTCTAACGTCACAAAACGTTCACGACCCTTTGCAATATTTCATAGCCACGATCACCCGTGTTACTTTAACCTTTGTTTCACTTATGGTTGCACTAGATTTTTTAGGCTTTGACACTGCAGTGCTACTCACTGTATTTGCCGCTGCGGGTTTGGCCATTGGCTTAGCACTAAAAGACACTCTTAGTAATGTTGCCGCTGGCGTTATGCTTATTTTATTTAAGCCCTTTACTATTGGTGACTATGTGGAGGCTGCTGGAGTGGCTGGCGTAGTAGAAAAAAAGGGTATTTTTACTAGCCAAATGAAAACCGGTGACAACCGCGAAATTACTATTCCCAATAGTCAGATTTATGGTGATGTGATTATTGATCAGTAAGGTGACATCTTATTCGTGAAATAAAACTTTCTTTTGATAAAAATGGTATTTTAATACCCTAGCCACAAATTTGAAGCTCCATAACTAGAGAAGCCCATTCACTTCGTACTTTTTAGTGAATGGGCTTCGTATAAAGGCCAGCACAAGGCTTATGCGAGTTTTTTATACTTCACTCGCGTAGGCTGATGATCTTTACCCGTGCGGGCCCTATAATCTTCAGCATATTCTGAGTAGTTACCTTCAAAGAAAGTAGCCTTAGAGTCGCCTTCATAGGCAAGGGTATGGGTACAAACACGGTCTAAGAACCAACGGTCGTGAGAGATTACGATGGCCGCACCTGGAAACGCCAGTAAAGCTTCTTCTAAGGCTCTTAAAGTTTCTACGTCTAGGTCGTTGGTCGGCTCATCCAAAAGCAATACGTTGCCGCCCTGCTTAAGCAGCTTAGCTAGGTGTAAACGGTTACGCTCACCACCAGACAAGTCTTTGACAAATTTCTGCTGATCATTACCCTTGAAGTTAAAGCGTCCCGCATAAGCCCGTGATGGCACTTGGTAACTGCCTACGGTAATAATGTCTTGCCCATCAGACAGCTCTTCCCAGACCGTTTTGGTGCCATCCAGCGCACGAGTTTGATCCACGTGTGCTAATTCAACAGTGTCACCAATATCTATGCTTCCAGAGTCGGGCTGCTCATCACCTGTAAGCATTTTGAACAATGTTGATTTACCAGCCCCGTTACCACCAACTACACCTACAATAGCACCTTGGGGCATGCTAAATTCCAACCCTTCCACAAGCATCTTGTCGCCAAAGGCTTTGCTTACGCCCTTCACATCAATCACTTTGTCACCCAAACGTGGCCCTGGTGGAATGTAGATTTCAGAGGTTTCGTTTCTTTCTTGGAATTCACGTGAGCTTAATTCTTCAAACCGCGCTAAACGGGCTTTAGATTTGGCCTGACGGCCCTTTGCATTACTACGCACCCAATCCAGCTCAGACTTTACTGCTTTTTCATGGGAAGCTTGTTGACGGCCTTCTTGCACCAAACGAGCTTCTTTTTGTTCCAACCAAGACGAGTAGTTACCTTCATATGGAATACCATGGCCACGGTCTAATTCAAGAATCCAGCCAGCCGCATTATCAAGGAAGTAACGGTCGTGGGTAATGGCTACCACTGTGCCATTGTAATCTACCAAGAAACGCTCCAACCAAGCCACAGACTCAGCATCTAAATGGTTGGTAGGTTCATCTAACAACAACATATCTGGTTTGTTTAATAACAAACGACACAAAGCCACACGACGGCGCTCGCCACCCGATAAATGTTCTACTTTTTCATCCCAGCTTGGCAAACGTAACGCTTCTGCTGCCACTTCTAAGGTGCGCTCTAAGTTGTGCGCATCACTGGCTTGAATGATATCCTCTAGCTTCGCCTGTTGGGCTGCCAAGGCATCAAAATCTGCATCAGGTTCAGCGTATGCAGCATAGACTGCATCTAATGCAGTTAAGGCATTTTTGGCTTCAGAGACACCTTCTTCCACGACCTCACGCACAGTTTTGGAGTCATCAAGCTTTGGCTCTTGCTCTAAGTAGCCTACGTTAATACCAGGCTGAGGACGGGCTTCACCGTTATATTCTGTGTCTACACCTGCCATGATTCGTAACAAACTGGATTTACCAGAACCGTTAAGGCCCAACACACCAATTTTGGCACCTGGAAAAAAGGACAAAGAGATGTCTTTTAAAATTTCACGCTTGGGAGGAACTACTTTTCCAACCCGATTCATCGTATACACAAACTGCGCCATGTGATTTCCTGATCAATTCAAAAATATGCCCCTATTATACCCTGAGACGTCATTAAAAGGGGGAAAGCACCCACCATAGTATTTAGCCATCTGGCCACTTGTGATATGGTTTGCAACCCCCACTAAAGGGGAATACTCTATTTTGATCACCGTTGTTGTTTAAGGAATTTACGTGCCCACTACCCATGTCGCCTCCTCATTGCTGCCCACCCCTTATGGCACTTTCGATATGCATGGTTTTGCTGATAGTAAAACTGGCAAGGAACATTTAGCCCTGAGTATAGGAGACCTATCTGACTGCGCACCAGTGCTCACTAGGCTGCATTCAGAGTGTCTAACAGGTGATGCTTTATTTAGTATGCGCTGTGATTGTGGTTATCAGTTACAAGAAGCGCTAAAACGTATTTCTGAAGAAGGCCGGGGAGTGCTTTTATACTTGCGCCAAGAAGGCCGTGGCATTGGACTATTGAACAAGATCAAAGCTTATAACTTGCAAGACCAAGGCGCAGATACTGTAGAGGCCAACGAACAACTTGGCTTTGATGCAGACATGCGTGAATATGACATGACCAAAGATATGCTTGATCACCTACAAATTAAGTCAGTATTATTGATGACTAATAACCCACGTAAGATCAAAGCGCTTGCAGATCTTGGTATTAAGGTAGAGCAGCGCCAAGCATTAGAAGTGGGCGAGAATAGCCATAACAAAGCCTACCTCGCTACCAAGGCTAGTAAACTAGATCACTTATTTGGCCAATAATTGCGCTTGCCAGAGCTCAATTTTGGCTCTCATCGCAGCCTTGGATAAGCCTGTGTTGTGTAGCACTTGCTCACGGGTACCATGAGCTAAGGCAATGTCTTCATGACCAAGACACAAAAGCCTCACAGATGTATTTTGCTGCACTAACCACTCACTCACAGCAGAACCCGCACCACCTAAAACGCTGTGATCCTCTATGGTGACAAAGCCATGATGTCGGCCCAGCAACTCGTTTAACAAGCTCTTATCTAGTGGCTTCACAAAGCGCATATCCACCAAAGTGGCATCCAGCTCGTTCGCTACTGCGATCGCCTTGTCTAACAAAGCACCAAAATTGAGTATTGCTATAGCATCTTGGGAGTTTGGTTTAGCCGTAAAACGAATCATCTGCCCTTTACCTAACTCAATAGGCGTCTCCACGGAGGTTCCTTCTATAGCTTCTCCACGGGGATAACGCACGGCAACAGGGCCAGTGTAGGCATAGCCAAAATCTAACATTGCATTGGTTTCAAAGGCCGTACTAGGCGCCATTACTACTAGATTGGGCAAGCACCGCAAAAATGCTAGGTCGTAAGCCCCTGTATGGGTTGCGCCATCTTCACCCACTACTCCAGCTCGATCAATCGCTAACAATATGTCCAGATCTTGCAAAGCTATATCATGAATTAACTGATCATAACCTCGCTGTAAAAAAGTAGAATAAATAGCCACTACTGGCTTAGCACCTTCACAGGCCATGCCTGCAGCTAGGGTGATAGCGTGTTGCTCGGCAATCGCCACATCAAACAAGCGTGGTGCAAATTCTTTAGCAAAGGGCACTAGGCCCGAGCCACCCACCATAGCAGGGGTGATGGCCATTACACGATCATCTTCACGGGCTTTTTGGCAAATCCATTGACCAAAAATCTGCGCAAAGGTTGACCCCTTTTTGATGACTTCTTTTTCATTCACCAGCGCTTCAATTGGGTCGATTTTTGCTAACGCATGATAGCCCACTGGATCACTTTCAGCTGGCCCATACCCTTTACCCTTGAGTGTGCGTATATGCAATAGCTTGGGCCCAGGCAGGCTTAATAAATCACTGATCGCTAACATCAAATCAGGTAAGCTGTGGCCATCCACAGGTCCACGATAAGTAAAGCCAAGGGCCGTAAACCACTGGGAGGGACCTCCATAACCATGATGGTCATCCAAAAAGGTAGCCAAACCACCCAAGTTTTCATCAATAGCCATATCATTATCGTTAACGATAATCAGGGCATTAGCTTGGCAGTGCGCCATGTGATTTAACGCCTCAAATGCCATTCCGGCAGTAAGCGCTCCATCTCCAATCACGGCCACATGCTGGGCCAGTGGTTGTTTACTGGCTAGCACCATACCTAACAAAGCACTAATTGAGGTGCTGGCATGCCCCACACCAAAAGCATCAAATGGGCTTTCATCACGCTTGGGAAATGGAGCCAGGCCAAAGGCTTGACGCATACTCAGCATAGATTCCTTACGCCCAGTTAGCATTTTGTGAGGATAGGCTTGGTGGCCCACATCCCATATGAGCCTGTCATTAGGGGTATCTAGCAAGTAATGCAGCGCAATCGTTAGCTCTACCACTCCCAAGCCAGCTCCTAAGTGCCCCCCTGTTTGTCCCACACTATAAAGCAATGCTAAACGAAGCTCATAGGCTAACTGAGGCAGCTGTTCAAGTGATAGCTTGCGTAAATCAGACACGCCATCCACTTGATCAAACAATGGAGTGCTTGGGGTGTGTCGAGGAATGGTTTGGATGATTGGAAACATGAGTCTAATGCTTGCGAGTGACGATGAAATCCGCAAGCCAAACCAAAGGTTTAGCAGCAGCTCCAAATTCGTTTACACTGGTGATCGCTTGGTGGTGCAATTGAGTTAGTTTTTGCTTAGCCGCTGTCATACCCAACAAAGTTGGATAAGTAGACTTGTCATTAGTCACATCCGAACCTTGTGCCTTACCTAGCGTGGCTGTGTCACTTTCAATGTCTAAGATATCGTCTTGCACTTGAAAGGCTAAGCCAATCGCTTGGCCGTAGGTACGCAGACCCTCAAGCTGGCTGGCACTCACATGACTGGATGATAAAGCGCCAAGCTCTACACTAGCCACGATTAGAGCCCCGGTTTTTAACTGGTGCAAACGCTCCAGCTGCGCTAGATT
>Ga0308010_1002219_pt1 | contig 10261 bp, 7 predicted proteins | sample Neamet129_FD_202368 | JGI IMG/M metagenome (GOLD analysis project Ga0308010, IMG submission 202368) | Marine microbial communities from water near the shore, Antarctic Ocean - #129 | ecosystem: Environmental > Aquatic > Marine > Unclassified | place: Southern Ocean | collected 2014-07-24 | reverse complement strand
GCCCGTAAACTTCTGTAAGTCCATAAACATGAGTAACTTCAAAGCCCTTTTTCTCTATCCCAGCTAATATAGAAGGTGGAGGCGCCGCTGCAGCTGTCATAATATTAACTTTGTCTTTAAGTTTTACAATTTTCTGTTGTTTTGTATTAATTAACATAGATAAAATTATTGGTGCGCCACATAAGTGAGTAACTTTATTTATATCAATTGACTCATAAATACTTTGCGCATCTATTTTTCTAAGACAAATATGTGTTCCTGCTAAAGCTGTGACGGTCCAAGGAAAACACCAACCATTACAATGAAACATAGGAAGTGTCCATAAATATACAGGGTGTTTACCCATAGACCATACCATTTGATTGCTTATCGATGTAAGCCATGCCCCTCTATGATGATAGACTACTCCTTTAGGGTCCCCAGTTGTTCCAGAAGTGTAATTTAAGCTACAGCTTTCCCATTCATCTTCTGGCCAAGTGATTGGAGAATTAGAGTTTCCTATTTTTTCTAAATCATTGTTTGTCAGTTCATCTTTAAATTGGGCATCTTGAATAAATTCATCATCATCACACCTAATAATTATAGGCCTTTTATTTTTTGGAATTTTATCAAGGGCTTTATATAATACATCATTAAACTCTGGATCAACAAAAACCATCTTGGCATTTCCATGAACAAGAATAAACGCTATTGCATCTGAATCTAAACGAGTATTTATTGTATTTAGAATGCCTCCTGCCATCATTATAGAAAAATGACATTCAATCATTGCAGGAACATTGGGAAGAATAGCAGCAATTGTATCTCCCTTTTTTATCCCTTTTAATCTAAGCCCATCGGATATTTTTATGCACCGTGATAATAGTTCTTTATATGTAGCTTTTTGGGAGCCATGAACCCAAGCAGTTCTTTCGGGCCATATATTAGCTGTCCTCAATAAGAAAGATATAGGTGTTAATGCAGTATAGTTAGCATCATTTTTTTCTAATCTTTGATTTTTTATATTTGCTTGTTCCGGCATATTTTAAATTTTCCTGAATATATTTATTCTATTAGCCTTGAATCTTTACCACCTATTGTGGCACAAGATATCCCTTTTGTATCGGTCTCTAATATTGTCCAAGTGTTAGTAGTTTTAGAAATATAAAGTTCAGTTATTGTTGATCCATTTTGTGCAACACCTAACCAAGCTAATTTTTCGTTTTGGCTATTTTCTAAGTAGCTTTTCATTATACTGCTTTCTTTGCATATAACATTTTTAACAATTTGTGTAGGGTTTGCATAAACATTATAAGAAAAATAAAAGTTTGTAAAAAATATTAAAAATAAAATTTTATAACTTGTAATTCTTTTTAATTTGTTTTTAATTAGCATATAATTTTCCAAATTTATTAAGTAAATAGAAACATGATAATAATAATATAAAAATTTGCATTATATTTGATTCATCAGTATCAAATATATACAAAATTAAGTTAATTACACATATTTTAATTCTTTATGGGGAAAGATCCAATATGAATAGAGATTTTGTCGCTTTAGACACTTTTCCTAAAATTTTAAGGGATAATGCTAAAGTTTTCAAAGGAAGACCAAGTGTTCGTGAAAAAGAGTATGGTATTTGGCAAATCACTACATGGGATGAGTTTTATAATAAAGCTTTGTTATTGGCAAAAGGGTTTTATGCTAGCGGTTTAAGAAGAGGAGATAAAATAGCTATAATTGGAGACAATAGGCCTAGCTTATATTTATCTATTGCCTCCGCTCAGATATTAGGAGCCATTCCTGTTCCTTGTTACCAGGACTCTGTAGCTAGTGAAATTCAATATATTTTAGAGCATGCAGAAGCAAAACTTGCTGTAGTAGAGAATCAAGAGCAGGTAGACAAACTATTAGAAATAAAAGAAAAATTACCATTATTAAAAAATATTTTTTATAGTGACCCTAGAGGGTTAGAAAAATATGATGAAAAAGAAATTTTTTCATTAGGTGCCATTCTTGATAAGGATATGGAAATAAATCTTGATCTTGATCAAGAGATAGACAAAACAGCTAAAGATGATATTTCAATAATGCTTTATACTTCTGGTACAACGGGTAGGCCAAAAGGGGTATTATTGTCTTATAATAATATTGTATCAGTAACAAGTGTTGCTTGTGAAATGGAAAAGACCACCCCAAATGATGAAGTAGTCGCTTATTTACCAATGGCTTGGGTGGGAGATAATATATTTTGTGTTGCTCAGTCATATATCGCAGGTTTTTGTATAAATTGTCCGGAAAGTAGAGAAACGTTAAATCTTGATATGAGAGAAATAGGCCCAACTTATTATTTTGCTCCACCAAGGGTTTGGGAAGGTATGCTTACTCAGTTAATGGTAAGAATGCAGGATGCTTCTAAAATTAAGCTTTGGGCTTTTAATTATTTTATGAACATTGCAAAAAAATGGGGCAATCCTATTTTAGATAAAAAGAGCGTTCCTATTACAGCTAGAGTGCTTTATGGATTAGGTTACTTTTTAATCTATGGGCCTTTAAAAAATAATTTAGGCCTTACACGAGTGAGAATAGCCTACACTGCTGGTGAAGCGATGGGACCTGATACGTTTCTTTTTTATAGATCTTTAGGAATTAATTTAAAAGTTCTTTACGGGCAAACTGAAGCAACTGTTTTTGTTTCACTACATCGCGATGGTGATGTTGACCCTAATACTGTTGGCCCAGCTTTTCCTGGTGTTGATATTAAGATTGCTGATGGAGAAGTCTTTTATAAAGGGCCTGGTGTTTTTAAAGGCTATTATAAAAATGAAGATGCTACAAAAGAGACAATAGATAAAGAAGGTTGGGTAAGGACAGGAGATGCTGGAGTAATAGATAATAATGGACATTTAAAAATCATAGATAGAGCAAAAGATGTTGGTAAACTAAATTCAGGAAATATGTTTGCCCCCAAATATATCGAAAATAAACTAAAATTTAGTGGAATTATTAAAGAAGCAGTAGCATTTGGTGATAAAAAAGACTTTGTAACATGTTTTATAAACATAGATTTAGAGGCGGTAGCAAGCTGGGCTGAAAGAAATAATGTAGCTTATTCAGGCTATATTGATTTGACTGGTCAATTATCTGTTTATGATTTGATTGCCAAGGAAATAGATAAGGTAAATAGAGATTTATCAAAAGACACAGAATTAAATGATTCTCAAATAAAACGCTTTTTAGTTCTTCATAAAGAGTTAGATGCAGATGATGGTGAATTAACTAGAACGAATAAGGTGAGAAGAGGGCTTATTTCTGAAAGATATGGTGTTCTTGTTGATGCTTTTTATAATAACAAGAACAATTGTTTTATAGAAACAGAAGTTACTTTTGAAGACGGAAGAAAAGGATCAATTAGTGCTGATTTAAAAATTAAAGATATGGATATTTATGATTTAAAGGACCAAGTAACATGAGCAATCAAAACCTTGTATCTGAATCAGAAGTTATTATGAATCTAAAAGATATAAACTTGTCTTTTGGCGGGTTAAAAGCTTTATCAGGGGTTAATCTGCAAATAAAAAAGGGTGAAATACTAGCAATTATAGGTCCTAATGGAGCTGGAAAATCTTCAATGCTCAATATTATCTCTGGTATTTATGTGCCTCAAGAAGGAGTTGTAGAGTGGAAAGGTAAAATAAGAAGAAAAATTGCCCCTCATAATATTGCTCGAATGGGAATAGCTAGAACATTTCAAAATATTGCACTTTTTAAAGGTATGTCCGCTCTAGAAAATATTTTGACTGGCCGTAATATTTTAATGAAGCGAAATTTAATCATGGAAATGATTTATATGGGATTAGGAAGACGGCAGGAAGAGGAACATAGAAAAAAAGTGGAAGAAATTATTGATTTTTTAGAGATTCAATCTATTCGTAAAACACCGGTATCTCGCTTACCTTATGGTTTACAAAAAAGAGTGGAATTAGGGAGAGCATTGGCATTAGAGCCAGAGCTACTTCTTCTCGATGAGCCAATGGCAGGTATGAATGTAGAAGAAAAAGAAGATATGTGCCGGTTTATTTTAGATGTTAATGAGCAGTTTGGAACAACAATTGTATTAATAGAGCATGATATGGGCGTAGTAATGGATATTTCGGATAGAGTAGTAGTTCTTGATTATGGAATTAAAATAGCTGATGGCACCCCTGATGAAGTTAGGTCAGAACAAAAGGTGATTGATGCGTACTTAGGAGCAGGATAATGGATTGGTGGTTTTTTTTAGAAGTTTTTGTAGGAGGTCTCTTATCTGGTGTTATGTATTCACTAGTAGCACTAGGTTTTGTATTAATTTTTAAGGCTTCTGGCGTTTTTAATTTTGCACAAGGTGCTATGGTTTTATTTGCGGCTTTAACCTTTGTCCGTTTATTAGAAATGGGCATACCTATGTTAGCTGCTGTAGGAATTACTATGGTCATAATGGTTATTTTGGCTATAGCTATAGAAAGAATTGTATTAAGGCCCTTGGTTAACCAAGATTTAATAATTTTATTTATGGCAACAATTGGCTTGAATTACTTTATTGAAGGAATGGCTCAGTTAGTTTGGGATTCTAAAGTCCATGTTCTTGATTTGGGCATAGATGAGTATGATGCATTTGAAATAGGCGAGGCTTTTATAAATAAATTTGATGTTTATGCAGCATTAATTGCAGGTGGACTAGTGTTAGTTTTATCTTTATTTTTTAGATATACAGTAATTGGTAGGGCTTTAAGAGCTGTAGCAGATGACCACCAAGCAGCTTTATCAGTAGGAATACCCTTAAGGACAATTTGGATCTATGTATGGTCAACAGCAGGATTGGTAGCATTGGTAGCTGGCGCTGTCTGGGGATCAAAACTAGGTGTGCAATTTGCTATTTCGTCTGTTGCACTTAAGGCGATACCTGTCTTGATAATAGGAGGATTTACATCTATCCCAGGAGCTATTTTAGGTGGGCTAATAGTAGGGTGTGGAGAAAAATTAGCAGAAGTTTATTTGGGCGGTTTTGTTGGGGGTGCTATAGAAAATTGGTTCCCTTACATGCTTGCCTTATTAGTTTTAATGATTAGGCCAGAAGGAATATTTGGCGAAAAAATTATTGAACGTGTTTAGAATTTAAGGAAAAAAAATGTTTTATAGAGAAGCTGGCCAATTTAAAACTTCTTACAAAAAAGATCAGGCTATTTTGCCAATATTCCAAGACAAGATCGCAATGGTAGGAATGCTCCTTTTTTGTTTCGTAGTGATACCTATGTTTGCTACTGATTATTGGTTAACATCAATATTAGTTCCTTTTTTAGCTCTTTCTTTAGCGGCTTTAGGTCTTAATGTATTAACAGGGTATGCGGGTCAAATTTCTTTAGGAACAGCAGCTTTTATGGCAGTTGGCGCTTTTGCAGCTTTTAATTTACAGGTGAGAGTTCCTGAAATACCATTTTTAGTTGCTTTTTTGTGGGGTGGTCTTTGCGCAGCAGGGGTCGGAATATTATTTGGGTTGCCTTCATTAAGGATCAAAGGATTTTATTTGGCTGTTGCAACTTTAGCGGCCCAATTTTTTATAGAATGGCTTTTTACTCACTTCGATTGGTTTACTAATTATTCAACATCTGGAGTAATTACAGCGCCACCTATGACTTTACTAGGTATGGCAATTGATAACCCTTTAAGTAAATATTTTTTAGTATTATCAATTGTTGTAATTTGTGCATTTTTAATTAGAAACTTAATTCGCTCAGAAATAGGTAGGTCATGGATGGCAGTTAGAGATATGGATATAGCTGCAGAAGCTATAGGCATTAATTTAATGAAAACTAAGTTATTAGCTTTTGGAGTATCTTCTTTTCTTTGTGGATTATCAGGGGCATTATGGGCTTATGTAGTCCTAGGTACGGTTGAACCGCAAGCATTTGATATAGCTAGGTCTTTTGAAATATTATTTATGGTTGTAATAGGTGGTTTAGGGTCGGTTTCAGGAGCATTTTTAGGGGCAGGCTTTATGATATTATTGCCTATTCTCTTAAATAACTTAGGGGCTTTGATAACTGGAGGTACTATCTCTACAGAAACTATCGCGCATATAGAATATATGGTATTTGGGGCATTAATCATATTTTTTCTTATAGTAGAGCCTAATGGTTTGGCACGTTTATGGCAAACTGGAAAAGAAAAGCTTAGGTTATGGCCTTTTCCGTATTAACATAGTAAAGTAATTAATTTTTTAAGGGAGGATTTAAAATGTTTAGGTTTTTATCAAGTATTACATCTTTTTTTGTGTTTTTTGTGGTTTCAATCGCAATAGCTGGGGAACATTTTGTTCCAATTACATCATATAGAACTGGCCCTTACGGAGTTAGTGGTGCGCCGGCTGCAAATGGTTATGTAGATTATTTAAAAATGATAAATGCACGCGATGGAGGAGTAGCTGGTGTAAAGTTGGCATGGGAAGAATGTGAAACTGCTTATAAGCCTGATCGTTTTGTAGAGTGTTATGAACGTTTAAAAAATAAAGGTGAGGCAGGCGCAACTGTTTTTCAACCATTAGGAACTGGATTGACATACTCTGTTATTGATAGATTAGCTGCTGATAAGATACCATTAATAACTATGGGTTATGGTAGAACAGATGCTTCAGATGGTAGTGTTTTCCCTTGGGTTTTTCCATTAATGGCCAATTATTGGTCAATTTCTACGGCTAAAATTAAATTTATAGGTGAACAAGAAGGCGGAATGGATAACCTAAAAGGTTTAAAAATTGCAAATGTTTATCACGATTCTGCTTATGGAAAAGAAACGCTTCCTGTTTTACTAAAGCAAGCCGAAAAATATGGTTTTGAGCTGAAGGGTTTTCCAGTTGCCCATCCTGGCTTAGATCAAAAAGCTACTTGGCTTAACGTAAGGCGCTATAAGCCAGACTATGTTATTTTAAGGGGTTGGGGAGTAATGAACCAAACGTCAATTAAAGAAGCAGCTAGACAAAGAATCCCAGCAAATAAACTTGTTGGAGTAATATGGTCTTGTTCGGAGCTAGATACTGTGCCTGCAGGTAAAGCTGCAATAGGCTATAATTGTAGCTCATTAATAAACCCTGGTTCAGATTATAAGGTTTTTGATGATATTTTAAAATATGTATATGACGCGGGAGAAGGAACTGGAGAAAGAGAAGAAGTTGGAAATCAGCAAAATTATAAAATGGGCGTTCTAATGGGTATTATGACAGTAGAGTCTATTAATAAAGCTACCGAAAAATATGGTAATAAACCAATGTCAGGAGAGCAAGTAAGGTGGGGAATAGAAAACTTGGACCTGAATGAGGCGAGACTAAAAGAAATGGGAATAGAGGGTTTTATTCCTGCTTTTAAAGTTAGCTGCTCGGATCATGAAGGCAGCGCACCTGTAAAATTCCAGACATGGAATGGCAAAGCTTTTGAACCAGCTTCGGATTGGATCTCTACAGATCAAAGCATAGTAAGGCCATTAATTGAGGCTTCCGCAGCAGGGTATGCAAAAGAAAAAGGAATAACTCCTGGTTGTAACGGATAAGGAAAAATTGTGTTGTCTAAAGATAATTTATTAATGAAGTCCAAAGAATCAGATGTTTCATATATGCTTCAGCTTAATAATGTTGAGGTTATATATAATCATGTGATTCTTGTTCTAAAAGGAGTATCTTTTAATGTGCCTGAAGGGTCAATTGTTGCTCTTCTAGGTGCAAATGGAGCTGGAAAATCTACTACATTAAAAGCTGTTTCTAATCTGCTAAGGGCTGAAAGAGGAGAGGTTACAAAAGGCTCAATAGAATATATGGGCGAACGCATTGATAGGTTAACATGTAATGATTTAGTAAAAAAAGGCGTAATACAGGTCATGGAGGGGAGGCATTGTTTTGAACATTTGTCTGTTGAAGAAAACCTATTAACTGGAGCTTATACATCAAAAAACTCAAGGTCTGAGATAGCTAAGCAGCTAGAAAAAACATATCATTATTTTCCTAGACTAAAAGCAAGGAGAAAAATTGCTGCAGGCTATACCTCTGGAGGAGAACAGCAGATGGTAGCTATAGGACGTGCGTTAATGGCTAACCCAAAAATGATTTTATTAGATGAGCCTTCAATGGGTTTAGCGCCACAGCTAGTTGAAGAAATTTTTACCATTGTGAAAGATTTGAATAAAAAAGAGTCAGTTAGTTTTTTATTAGCTGAGCAAAATACAACAGTTGCCTTAAAGGCAGCGGACTTTGGTTACATTTTAGAAAATGGCCGTGTAGTGATGGAGGGAACTGCAGAGGAACTTTCATCGAATGAAGATGTTAAAGAATTTTATTTAGGGCTTAGTGATAAAGGAAGAAAAAACTTTAAAGATATTAAACACTATAGAAGAAGAAAGCGTTGGTTATCTTAAAGTAATCAATGATTACATAAGTAGTTTTTGTAAACTGGAATTCTGGGAGGTTTTAGTTGCTAAATATAATTTTTAAAGCTTTTAAAGTTTATTTTATTTTATTACTTTATTCTGCTTTTTCTTTATCAGTTAATGCCCAAGCTCCTTCTATGCTTGCAAACAATAAAGAGAAAACAAAAAGTATTAATGAAAACATATTAAATGATGCTTGGCTTCTTCCCCAATATATAAATAGTGACAAAAAACTAGAAATAGAAGCATTTGTTGTTCCTAATGGAGCTATTTTAGGTAAAGTCTTACAAAATGAAAATGCACCCCCTATAATAGAAATTTTAAAAAATAATCAAATAATTGGTTATGTCTTTGAAACCTATGATTGGGTAAAAGGTCTTGGATATTCTAGAAAGCCCTACCATATAATAGCAGGAATAAATCTAGATGGGAAAATAACAGGCGTAAGACTAATGTGGCACACGGAACCTATTGCTATATTAGGAAGGACTGATGAAGACCTTCATGAATTTTTAATCCAACTTAAGGGTATAAATATAAATAAAGGGATAAGTATTGTATTAGGCTTGTCAGATTCAGTTTTAGAAGGAGATACTATTGCTATGCGAGGCACAGCAGGAGATGTATCTCAGCTACAACAAGTAGATGGTATATCTAGAACGACTACAACTTCTCTTTTATTAAATGATGCAGTAATGAGAGCAGCTCGAAAAGTAGCAAGGTATAAAAAGATACTTCTGGATGAAAGAGATCTAGGAAGCATTCTAAATTTAGAAAAATATGTAAAAAAAGATTGGGAAGAACTAATACTAGATGGATCTATAAGTAGTAAAGTCATAACAAACGGTGAAATTGTTCAAAAGTTTTTAACAAAAGAAAATATTAACCCTCCTAGGTCTACGCGTTTTGCCAATGAAGACAGTCTATGGACAAAGACATATATGGCTGTAGTAAACCCTGAAGGTATAGGAGCTAATATATTAGGAAGACGTTGGTATGATCAGTACGTTGTATCCGGAAGAAATGTTGATGATTTAGTAATATGGATAGGTTTTCTAGGTCCAGCTTCTTTTTATGATAAAAACAAATCACTTGAAAAAAATAGTGTCTTTAACTCCCTAAAAATAATACAGAATGGTAACACTTATAGTCTAACATCCAAAATGTATAAGCCGTTGCCATTTCATCATGCAAATAATGCACCAGCATTATTTGAGCAGGGTTTATTTTATTTTTCTAGATCCCAAAACATAGATCCTACTCAAAATATAGAATTAGAGTATAGGGTAAAAGGCGACAAAGAATTAAATTATGAAGATAATAATACAATAAAATTCAATTTGAATTATCAGATACCTGAAGAATACATAAATTTAAATAACAACTTAGAAAAAGATAATCAATACGACTGGGTTGATAATTGGAAAAATAAAAGTTTAACGGTAGTATTGTCTATATTTACAGTAATTTCAGCAGCATTATTACTGATATTTAAAGACTATTATACCAAATATCGTAATGCACATAAAATTATACGGACATTGTTTTTGTCATGGGTATTAATATGGCTAGGTTGGGTTGTAGGCGGACAAGTAAGTATTATTCATTTAGCAGCATTCATTCAAGCAATATTTGATGGAAAAGGATTCAGTTCTTTTTTGGCTGAACCGGCCATAGTAATAATTGGATTAGGAGCACTGATAAGTATGCCAATATGGGGACGTGCTTTATTTTGTGGATGGTTATGTCCATTTGGCGCTCTTCAAGAATTATTAAATAAAATTGCCTTATCCATAGGTATTAAACAAAAAAGGTTAAATTTAAAAAAAGA
>Ga0308010_1002209_pt1 | contig 10302 bp, 8 predicted proteins | sample Neamet129_FD_202368 | JGI IMG/M metagenome (GOLD analysis project Ga0308010, IMG submission 202368) | Marine microbial communities from water near the shore, Antarctic Ocean - #129 | ecosystem: Environmental > Aquatic > Marine > Unclassified | place: Southern Ocean | collected 2014-07-24 | reverse complement strand
CGGCTGCCATAGTATACTGATGCATCATGACCTTCTCGCTTTGAAACGCCGAATGAAGAAGTGCTGGTACCAGCACGGCGTCGTGGCCCTTTGAGGGATTCATCCTCTGAGGGTTCTTCCTGCGCCATCCTTTGAGAGCGAACTTTACGGCTTTATCACCTTTCGCGCATTGAGGAGGGGTGAGACGCGCGATTGTGCAGTTTAGAAAAAGAACCGTAGGGTCTTTTCATCCGCTGCAATGAAAAACCGAAAGCGTTTGGAATGTTCAATGGCGAGTGTCTTCACCCTCGACAATGTCAATGTTGACAACAAAACTGTCTTGGTTCGTGTCGACATCAATTGTCCACTACGCCCGGATACCAAATCGTTCCTTGACATCACCCGTATTCGAGCTATTGTACCCACATTGAATCGTTTGACACGTGCTAAAGTTGTGCTTCTTGCTCATCAATCTCGGCCAGGAAAACAAGATTTCACCTCCACCCTCGGGCATTCTCGTGAACTCGGGCGTCTTCTCGGACGACCAGTACAATGGGTGGACGACCTCGCTGGCGAGAAAGCGATGAAGGCGATTGAAGCCTTAGAGTGTGGAGATGTCCTCATGTTGAACAATGTTCGAATGTTTGATGAGGAACTCGAAACCAAAGGTGATTTTAACACGCATTCGGAAACAACAATGGTTCAAAATCTAGCAAGTGTTGCTGATTTATTTGTCTACGATGCTTTCGCATGTTCACATCGCAGCACCCCATCCGGCGTCGGTTTTACTCACTTGATTCCATGTGTTGCTGGTGAATTGATGAAACACGAAATGAATCAACTTGACCGAGCAATGGAGAATCCTGCTCGCCCTTGTATTGCTGTATTGGGTGGAATCAAGGTTGATGATTCGATTCTCGTGGCTGACAACATGCTTCGAAACAACATTTGCGATGAATTCTGGCCGACGGGTGGTGTCGCAAACTTACTTTTGGAACTCTCCGGTGTCGAAATCGGGCCGACCAACCATGACTTCTTGGTCAATGAATTGGGCAAAATGTGGCACCAAACAGTGGAGACTGCTAAATCACTGTTGAGTGATTTTAGTGATAAAATATGCCTCCCTGTCGATGTTGCAGCAAATGTCGAAGATAATCGTGTCGACCTTTCTCTCTCGGAACTTCCAATTGATGCACCTATTTTTGACATTGGAATTCAATCGATTCGGAATCTCTCTGCTGCAATTAAATCAGCAGGGACCATCCATCTCAATGGCCCTGCTGGTGTATTTGAGTTGCCTGATTTCGCTTTTGGAACCATTGAAATGTTGAATGCTTGTGCTGAAACGAAAGGATATGTGGTTGTTGGCGGAGGTCACACCGCTACACTCGTTATCAAGCATGGACTGGGCAAGAAAATGGGCCATCTTTCGACCGGTGGGGGTGCATGCTTGGATTATCTCGCTGGAAAAACGCTCCCGGCTATCGCAAGTCTTGAGGCGAGTGCAGAGGCATTTACCCTTAGCATTGCCCGAAGTGTCGATCAGTGAAGAGCCACTGGGGAGATTCGAACTCCCGACCTCCTGATTACGAATCAGGTGCTATACCAGCTAAGCCACAGTGGCGCAATTCATCCGCAGCATCGAATGGACATAAGGCAAACGGTTGAAAGTGTTCATGAGGGTTGAGCCTAACCCAAGTTCATGGCCGATGATTCAAGTGTACGGTATCGCAACGCGGTCCTGTATGATGAAAGCGGCCACAAACACGTCGGGGATGTGCTCCTGCACGACGATGGGCACTGGTCCGAGTCAAAGGGTGACGAGGATGTTCAGCACGACCTCGATGGGTCGGGAAAACTCATTACACGAAGTTTACAAAATTGGCACACTCATTTAGCCATGCAATTGAATGCTCGAGACTTTAGTGATGGTTTCCCGCTTCACCGTTGGCTAAACGAAGCGGTGTTTCCAACTGAAGTAAGATTGAATCCTGAATACGTTCGTGTTGGTGCTCAAGCAGCGGCAGCAGAAATGATTCGGACAGGTTCCTCATTTGCTGCAGACATGTATTTCTACCCCGCTGTTACTGGAAAAGTGCTCGGTGATGCTGGATTACGTGGCTTAGTCGGCGGTCCGGTTAGCGATGCTGCACTGCCATCTCACCCTGATGCTGCGTCTGCTCTGCAAGAACTCGATACAATGCTCAAACAACAGAAAGCCGACAATAAAATTCAATTTGCCATCGCAACCCATTCAGTCTATCTTTGCAACGAGGATACACTCCGAAGAGCATCGGAACTCGCTGAAAAGCGAAATGCACGCCTTCACATTCATGTCAGCGAAACTCGAAAAGAAGTCGCTGATTGTCATGAAAAAACAGGCCTCTATCCAGTCGAATATCTCGACAGCCTGGACTTCTTCAAACCTGGAACGGTGTGTGCTCACGCTTCGTGGGTCAAGAAAAATGAAATTCGAATGTTAGCAGAACATCAGGTGACAGCAGTTCACTGCCCCTCATCCAACATGAAAATTGCTTGTGGAGGTACCATGTCTCTTCCTGCATACAATGATGCTGGCGTCGATGTCCGAATTGGTACCGATGGAGCGGCTTCTTCGGGAAGTGGCTTGGATATGCTGGCTGAAGCACGTCTTGCAGCATTGGTTCAACGCCATGACCACTGGGATGCGACATTGCTTCCAGCAGCGGATGTCTTTTCGATGGCCACCAAAGGCAGTTCGGATTGGGCTGCATGGAATCTTGATGACATTCGAATGAGACCGTTGGGACGTTCTGGAAACCGCCATCTTGCGAATCTCATTTTTAACGGTGCAGATTGCATGGATTTGTGGGTTGATGGACAAGCACTCCGGATGAATGGTGTCACGCAAACGATTGATGAAGCAACAGCTTGGATGGAATTAGACCGAGCGGTTGAAACCTATTACGAAGGTGTTGAATGATTATTCCATTCGGGACAAACCAAAACCACCTAGACCTAATAAGAAACTGAATAAGTAGGTTGGGAATGAAGCGGAAAGTTCGACTTCATAATCAATATTCAATTCCGTGCCTGGTGGAATGGTTCCCGATACAGTTCCTATGCCAGCGTAAAATTCGCCTGATGTAACATGCCATTGTGCACTAGTGGTTCCTTTCGAAGAAGTCGCCTCATATCCCGTATCACCGTATTGACACGTTTGGCTGTCTGAAATTGTTTCAATATAGGCGCCTCCATTGGCCCGTATGCTGTCGCATTGACTTTTCTTCGATTCATCTGCAATCACCAAAAAGATATCTTCCCGCTCCCATGTGATCGATGTATCCGCACTGACGAAGAGCCCTGCGGGATTACTTGGTAACGCTTCCTCGGAAAAGAAGACAAAGCCAGCGGTACTTACAGTTGGGATATCTTCAACCTGCCCTTCTATGGTATATCCTACCGTACCAATGACCATGATGAAGACCGCGAAAATCGCTATTGAATAGCCAACGGTTTTACTTTGAACCACTCCATTCACCTCACATTTGATAGAATGCCAAGGCGAGAATGACATAACTTGCCAATAACATTGAGCCTTCAAGCCAATTTGATTTGCCATCACTCATAATCGAGTTAGCTACCAGAACTGCAATGAAGGTCGCTGCAGTTTCGAGCAAGCCGAATTCTAAGGTAAGGCCGACGCCAAGGTACCAAGCAAATAGAACCATCACTGGGGCGACGAATAGGGCAATTTGAACACTGCTGCCAATCGCAATGGCAATGGAAAGGTCCATCTTGTCTTTTCCAGCCACTAAGACGGCAGTGAAATGTTCAGCTGCATTACCGAAGAAAGGCAGTAATATCACGCCGATAAAGAGTTCTGGCAAGTGCCACTTGACAACTGCATCTTCGAGATTGTGAACTAAGATATGAGCCATCCAAGCAACGAGAATGGTTGAAACAAGAAGGAGAGCCCATGCATCTTTATTGGTCATGTGTGGGTCTTCGTGGGTGCCATGGCCGGCTTCTGCAACAAAGACATCGACGTGAGTTTTGAGTTGAAACAAGAGAGCTAAACCGTAGACAATTAACAATACCACCGCAGTATAATGAGACAGTTTCGCCACTTCGCCCAATGAACCACCGGCATGATGAACCGCGCTTGGAATGATAAGGGCGACAATTGCAAGCAACAGAAGAGACCCGTTCATTTGTCCAGCTTCTTGGCTGAAATGCTGAACTTTGTGATTTATTCCGCCCCAGACCATAGCAAGCCCAAGTACCAACAAGAGGTTGCCGAGAATAGAGCCGATCAGCGATGCCTGAGTAACTGTAATCATTGTATCAGCAATCTCTGGATTCTGTGAAGCCGTGTACAAGGCCAATCCTGCGATAATCATCTCAACAGCATTTCCAAACGTGGCATTAAGAAGACCGCCAACGGCCTCTCCAGTGCGCAAAGCAATCTCTTCAGTGGCTTTACCCATGAGAAAAGCAAGCGGCATAATCGCAATCATTGAGAAGACGAACGCAAGTTCGCCCATATGAGAATAATTGGCGTAAAGAGCAAGTGGAATAGCCAAGAGAAGAACATTTAATTTGTTCCGTCTTGGGTCAAAAGATGCCAATAAATGGTCCATGGCTTCTTCGATTTCACCTGATAAATCATTCGAAGTCTCAACAGTCTTTGGCTCCGGCATGTTTTGTTCGAAGGAGAGTCAGGCCTTGAGTTCACCGCTTGGGTGCGATTCAATCGTCACTCTTTTTACGGCCGACTGAGCGTCGTTTTGGTGCCTTTCGAGGGGCTGCACGACGACCGACTGAGCGTTTCTTAGCAACAGGCTTTTGTTCCTCTTCATCATCGTCATCGTATTCACCCCAATCGATTCCATCATCATCGTCACCTTCTTCGGCGACGATTTCTGGAACTGCCTTCTTTTGACGAGTTTTGCGTGAAACAATGTTCACAGCAAATGGATCTTCTTCCTCTTCTTTCTCAATCGCTTCTTCCTTCTCTTCAGGTGCAATAGATTTTTCTTCGGACTTGTCACTGGTATCTGTCACAGCATTCATGTCAAGGTCTTGTGAAGTGCCGATAAATTCTGACATCCAATCATCATCTTCGTCGTCTTCATCGCCGCCCTTCTTCTTCTTTGGACCGCTCATGCTGGTTCGAATAACCATCAGCATCACGATTAAGGAAAAGACAAAGATTCCAGAAAGAATCCATACAAGAATGTAAGGTGGGTCCGTCATTGAGGGGCTAACAATAATCGGGTCTGGTTCAGGCTGAAGCGACTCAACATAGTTGCATGAGGTTGTTCCATCGAGCCTATTTCGACAGTCATCAACCAGAAAAATCACGCTGGTAGAACGTTCGTTTCCTGCGGAATCGATTGCTCGAACAAAGACCGCGTGTTGGCCGGGTAGAAAGTTACCAGCGGAGAACTCAAGGTCCAGAACAACTGAACTGTTATCGCCGCTGAGGTCAGTAACAGAAGTCACTTCGGTCCAAGGGGTTGAAACGGATTGAGGAGCTCCATAATTGTAGGTGAATTTGTATTGAAATGAATCAATTCGAACATCATCTTGAGCACCTGCAAGAACTTGGATAACATTACCATAGAGATATTTTGAACTACTATCGGTACTCGATGAAGGAGAATAAATGGTAACTTGTGGGGGGACGGCGTCAACGGCTCTATCGATCCAATTTTGTGTGGCTTGATTATTTGCCTCATCTTCCATTTTCACTTCAAAAATCATGTTGCCAGCAATGGTTGAAGCGGTAATAAAGAAGTCGAGTTGATACACTGGCCCTCGGTCTGGGTTTCCAGCATTTTCTTGAATTAAAGCCATTTCTTTGTTTCCGCCTGAAATATCGCCGCCATTCACTGTCGTGATGTTTATCGTTGGGTTGGCATCGAGGTATTCATCAAACTCAATTTGAACCTTATAGTCTCCAGCGATCAAAGACGGGCTGGTAAAGGCTTCATTGTCATCATTGATAAGAAGAAGAGATGCGTGAGGGGCTTTGGTATCCTCTGTTACTTTAATTGCATTCGAGCCAAATCCGGAATATGTTTCTGGATTACTGTTACTCCATTTATCCGTGATGATAATTGCATACCATACATCTCGGTCAATGTCTTCGGGAATGTCCAGTTGACGGAAGAAGGTAATTTCTTCAGAAGTTCCCGCGTTGATATTGGCAATCGCAAGTTCCCAACCTTCGGCATGAATGGAACTAATTTCGCTTTCATCTTCACCGAATGGGTCACCATAATGGCGCCATATTTCGTAAACTTCATCGGTTTCTAATGCGTCATTAAACCATTCGATACTGATTTTATTGAGTGGGCCTATCGACTCTACTACTTTCATTCCTGCTCGATTTGGTGCTACCGTGTCTTCTTTGTTATCATCATCGATTTGATAGACATTTTGATCTAAACGCTTATCCATGTACGTTCCTGAAATATGACCATAAAGAGCCTCGGTTGTTACAAAGTAAAATGGTTGGCTCGCAAGAAGCCCTTCTGGGAGGGCAACATCGAATGTGCCGATACCATCGCTCACTGAACCAAGCCAAGTGAGGGAACCGTTGAAATTCGCCCATACCTCTTCGGTGACTCGGAATCCTGCAGACCAAATATGGTAACGCTCCCCTTCGACACCCAGTTGGTCGGTCCAAGTGACTCGTGTGGTCAAGTTGCCAATGAATTCAGCATGAACATCGGTGGGTTCAGCAATCCATGGAGTCCATGCATCTTCTTCTACTTCAGATGAACAAGAGATTGCAGATATATCTGTGTTGAATACATCATAAAAATCGACCGTAACTACGCAATAATATGCGGAACCTAAACGCCCAGTAGGAACCTCATAAGAAAACGATTGAACATCTTCTGAAATAGTTCCAAGGTATTGAACATCCGAGCGAAGAATGGAAGAAAATGATGTTCCTGACATGTAGATTCGGTATGATTCCCCACTTTCACCGGCAACATCATTCCACGTAACTATAGTCGTTCCACCGCCAGTCGTCGGTTCTGGAATAAACTGAGCATTCAGCAAAATAGCATCACCGGGGGGCATGTTATCTTCAGCAATTGGAGATGTCATGGCGTTATTTGAAAGGAAACGGACATCCATGTAGTCTATTCCAAGTTCAATCCAATTTGGAAGCAAGTAGGTGACTGAATAATAGGCATCTTGGTCGGTGTTTTCTGGCACTGCAATGGTCAGGGAAGAAATCCCAGCAGAGAGCACTGCAACCGGCGTTTCAACAGCCATCATATTCGCTCCATTTGCTCGAGTGACTGGGTATGATGTTCTGTAGAGGTGAATTTGGTATGCATTGTCGCCCGATACAGGGAGGACTGGGTTAATGTCGTTATAATTGACCCATTGCAATGTAGTGTTACTTGTGCCTGAGTCGAATGAGCCAATGAGGTTGTACGGAGTACGAATGGCCGTTGTCTGTTCAAGTACTGGAGTTGTGATTACAGAAGCATTGGCGTCCAGATCAAACAATTCAGTCCCATCGCCAAGCGTTGTGGTTACTGCATAATAGAAACTGTCGTTCTCACCTGGTGATACGAGGAAAGAAGTCATGTGCGGAGCAACTGTTCCGTTGAAACCTCGGCAATTGAAGGCGTCATTAAGAACCGCAATAGAGGAGCAGGCTACGATTCCGGTTTCAAAGGGAGTCAAACTGTTAATGCTTGAGGCATTGATGAGTTCATTTGAGCGATAGACGTTATAGGTGGCAGAAAACAGGCCTGTAAGGATTGAACTATCGATATCGATGTTTCTCCAGGTCACCGAAGTGGTCTCTGATACAGGGTCAAAAAATACATTGATATCTTGGGCCTGTAAATTAGCAGGTTCCCCAAGGTCTTCAGCCGATACATGGCTGAGTGGTGCCAATGCAAGAAGCATGCAAAACACAAGGAAAATCGCTTTTCTCCTGCCTTCAATATTGAGCACTTCGTCTGTCATCATTCCTCTTGCCGCATGCAACGGTTATGAGCATGTCGCATATTCAGCACTTAAACAAGGGTTTCAACACACCCCTACGGGGTGACCGCGAGGTAGAAATTACTCGTCTTCAGAAGATTGATTTGGTTGAGGTAATGGGTCTTCTGAATCGATACGTGAAATTTCTGATTTTGCTTGTTGGAAACGGACGAGGAAAGTCCACAATCCACCAAAGGCAGAGATCAAAACTATCATGCTCATCGGATTGATTGGAATATGGTCAAGAATACCCGGGAACATCCCAAAATCTCCAACACCTGCTAGGATGAAAATACCGGTGAGGAAAATGGCCACAATCGAAAGAATGGTTCGGTCGGCTCTGGAGAAACCACGATAGTTACGCGAACCGGCAACTGCTTGCGCTTGAGTCCCCATATATGAGCCAAGTAAAGTAAGCCATGCTGCGGTCAAACCAAGGGTGAAATCGCCGACGAAAACAGAACCTGATATGCAAAGAATCCAAATCGAATCGAGCAAACGGTCAAAGGTGTGATCGAGATAGTCTCCCCAGCGACTCACGTTGCCGTATTTACGTGCTAAAGGGCCGTCTAAACCGTCCAAAATCATGGCCATGATAATTAATAATCCACCGCCAAACAACATGGACGCACCGAAAGTAGAATTATCTGCGGTCAAAACTGCAAGTCCGCCGAGAATGCCTATGGGGAGTGCAACCCATGTGACAGTTGCTGGTTTTACACCAGAAAGTGAATCCAAAATTGGATTCAGTATACCCTCCCACGCGCCTCGAAGTTTTTCTAAAGCCATGATTCTCAATCACCTGCAGTGAGCGAGAGGTGTTTGTTGTTGCGGTTCGTCGTGAGCAAAAATGGAGACTTACATCCATCCAATCGCTTGCGAACTCGATTCTGCAAGTGGTAAGGATGGGCATTTATTCTCTACCCATTCAATAATCTGCGATTGCATTTCTTCAACCGTTAACGAAGTGCTGTCAAGTTCTAAAATGGGTGCTTCAATTTCAAATTCCAAAAGTTCGGACCATGTTCCAGAAAGTAATTCCCATTCCACATTTGCTGCTCTTTTCGACGGGGTATACGCTCTGCCTTCCAAACGCTGCTGTAATTGTACAGGATTACAGCGTAAAATGACGATGGCATCGACTTCAAGCAGATGGGAAAGATGGCCATCGATAAAGGTGACTCCCTCATCTTCATTGTGCCATTTTTCAGCTAAAAGGTGGATGTCGAGCGGCGCTGAATCATCTGCTGAATCAACTGCGTCTAAGCACCCATGCTGCTCTGCTAAGTCTTGCAGTGAAAGCACCGAAAAGGACGTGCTCAATGCTTCACAAAGCGTAGTTTTACCTGTACCGGGTGTACCTGTAATTGCAATGCTGACTCGTCCGTCCATGTTTCCCCATCACCTCAGCCAAATAAACGCCAAGGTTTGAATTTCGAACGAGTGAATGATTCTGAAAGTATTTTGCCTTGCCCGAGGCGAACAGGCAAAGGCATCATAGGTCATCACTTACAGCAGTGATTGTCGCCATGTTTGGAATGAATGACCCCGCTCAAACTCTGCTTCAATTGGAGCGGTATATTGAGGACGGGAGAATGGAAATGTCAGAGGTCATGGCTACCCAATTCACAGAGATGTTTCTCTCTCAGAAAAAAAGAACGCCTGATAATCAAATTATGTTGGTTAAAGGTCTCCGAATTCTTTGTGATGTTTTTTTGACCCGTGGTAAAATTCAACGGGCAATAGCAAGCGTGAAGATTCTCCATCGTGAACGAAAGAAATTGATTCGTACCCTCACAGCCGGTGCACCTCATTTGCTTGAAAAAATGACTGTACCAGCGGAGGACTATCGGCGTGCTGGTAAAATTTATGCAACTGCGGGAAAAAAGGGACCTGCGATGAAGGCTTTTTCAAAATGTGAAAAACTATCCCCTGGCCACGTAGCCAGTGCAATGGAAGCGTGTCAACTGCTTGGATTCGACAAGAAACTTGTCAGTCGATTCGTTTCAACCGTTCACGCTGCTGGACCTGTTATTTTGGCCAATGGGCGCTTTGTATTACAGCCCCTGGGTTTGCCTGAAGCCGACGCTCGTGAGGCACAAACTACCTTACAATCTGCAGTTGATGCCGGAGTTGATTCAACCGATGCTTGTCAGCAACAAATCATTCGAATCTCGGAAGAAATAGGGGCTATTGAACGCGGTGAAGCAGCGGCAAACGCTCGTCTGCAAGCGGCAATGGATCTGTTAAAACCACAACACGACTACTACAAGTATTGAGCTTGGTAACGAGAGATGGATTTGAACCATCGATCTCCGG
>Ga0308010_1002205_pt1 | contig 10316 bp, 11 predicted proteins | sample Neamet129_FD_202368 | JGI IMG/M metagenome (GOLD analysis project Ga0308010, IMG submission 202368) | Marine microbial communities from water near the shore, Antarctic Ocean - #129 | ecosystem: Environmental > Aquatic > Marine > Unclassified | place: Southern Ocean | collected 2014-07-24 | reverse complement strand
AGATATATTATATAAGATTTACCAGAGGCTGTAGGTGATACTAATAGTCCTCGTCTATTCTCTAGACCATATTGTACTGCAGCTAACTGATAATCTCTTGGAGGGAATGGTAATACATACTCATCTATAAAAGACATGTCAATCTCACCATGTGCTCCAGGAAGGTTAGCCTCAGTCTTAAATATATCGTGAGGTAGAATTTTTACTTGTATGTTTCTTTCTGCAGCGAATGCACAGATATGTTTGTATAGACCTGAATAGATTGATTGATCACGTAGGTTTAGTAGTCTGAGTTTGCCATCCCATAGTTTGTTACGGAATTGAGGCATGAACTTATAGCCAGGGACAAAGAATGTAAAGTACTCTGCTAGTTCCTGTATGATTCCTTTATCTTCAGAGTCTACATATAGATATGCAGCATCTTTACTTTGTAGGGTTATTTCTTCCAATTGCCTCTGCTGCAAGATGTGTAGCATATTCTAATACTGTCATCCCGTCCTTATATGTAATTACGAGTGGACATTTACTTAAAGCTAATGTCGTCTCCTCGATTAACTTCTCAAACTTCTGCTTCTCAGCACAAGGTACGCGTAAAGAATTATTAATATTAGTATAGTTAACTAGTAATAATTCTAAGGTTGCTTTACTAAACTCCTGCTTCAAAAGATCTCCATTTTATAATGTTGCCAATGTTTTGATGTCTCCATCGTATAGTACCCATGATTTCTTCTAGGGTTTCAATAAGAACCTTATCATATTCTAATGCTGCTTGCTTTGCTTGGATATCTGTGTCAGCATCATAGTAATAGTTCATGTCACCTTTAAGAGGTTTATTAAGACCACCGAAAGGATCATAGTCCCACTTGAATGAATCGATTTGTTCTTTAGATAACTTACCGTTGTAATATAACCATTTATCTTTGAGCAGTGTCTTATACTCAAAGTCTTTTTTCTTTCTACGCATTTTAGCAATGGTTATTAGTTCAAGGTATTTACTATGGACGCGTGCCATCTTCACAGTGGTATCGTCTAATTTTAAATCATCTATTATGGAATCTTCCTTCCACATACTTAATACTTCTTCAATATTCATATTCTTCCAATTATAACTTTATTAGTTATATTATATCATAGTTTAGCTCAATTGTACATAGTATATATAAGAGATTTTTTATAGGAATACGTAGTAGGAATATTCGAAAGACGCGATGGCTGTAAGATATTCTACATCCGTTGTGGTGATATCAAATGGTAAGGATGAAAGACTTGTCGGGTAAGCATCCACAAATTTGATTTGTTTTGTTACGTTGTTAGCAGAGTTCATAACAGTAAGGGTTAGATCTCGTACATGATTTGTTGCTGTGTGATTAGATTCTACATTGTCCTTTAACCAATCAAAGATCTCTTTATAATTTAATAGATCTTCATCAATAAGGTATGATATTTCAAACTGACCAAACACCATTTTATCACCGGCTCTTCCTACATCAATAGATTTAAAAGGTAGTGGTGCAGACGAGACAGATACATCTGGTAGCATCATTGTTTGAATCGTAAAAGTTGTACCCGAGTACGTCTGAGAGTCTAGGGTCATTACAAATGACGATGGATTTAAATAGTTTGGCATATGATATATTTATACGTAAAAAAACCCCCAATGAAGGGGGTTTAGTTGTATCTTTAGAAAATTTACAGGTTAGTAACCTTACGTTTTCTGTAGTACAAGTTGTATCCACCAGCGGCAGCATACGTGACGTAAGGATTATCAGCAATACCGTAACGAGTTTTGAATCCGATACGTGGTTGAAAATCATTTTCGCCAATAGTCTTCATCATTGATAAAGGAACGTATGGACAGTAGAACATACCAGCGTCATAAGGGTTTGAACCTTTATAACCACAAGTAAAGTAATCTACGCCTGCATATGGATCAACATATACTTTGATGTTACCGTTTAAAGTACCAGCAAGTAATGAACCAGTTACATCTGAATCCATTTGTTGAGCACCTAATGCACCCATACCAGTATCCATAACGCCAGCAGCATTTAATGCAGCAGCAACGTTGTTAGATACTATGACCCAGTTACCCTTGCCACGACGTGTGTCAACAGCAATTTTGTTACACTCGTGCTCAATTGCTTGAACTAGAGCTTTGTAACGTTCAACAGACCATCTAGCACCACCATTATCAGCAGCGTTAGTAGCATTCCATACACCAGCAGCAGCACCACGAGTTGAAGTAACAGAAGTGATGTTAACTAGACGGATGATTTCACGATTCATTTCAGCAAGAATTTCTGTTGAAAGGATGTTCGCAAGCTCAGTTTCCGCAGAAAGACCATGAATTGCTTTAAGGTCTTGCGCTAACTCAGTTGTGTATTCAGCTTTAAGAGCACGAGACTTTGCAGTCACAGTAGTCTTGTCGATAGTGAATTGCATTTGAGGAATATGCGGACCAGAGTTACCTTGAGCTTCAGCAACAGCAGTCGTGTTACCTTTACCAGGTTGGTACTCAGGAACAGTATCTGCGTCGTCAGAAGCTGTATCTTCAGCTGCAAACGGATCAGATGAACCTTCAGAACCAGTATCACCCGAAAGTGCACCAGAATATTCAGTGTTCGCTTCGTCAAACAATGCTTCAGCACCGGCAGCGTGTGTACCAGTTCTACCAGCAGCAGTGTATTGTGCTTTCATAGCAAAGATTAGGCCAGTTGGTCCAGTCATTGGCTGTACGCCAACTAGATCAAATGCTAACATTGCTGGAGTTGCACGTCTTACTAAACTAATTAGGACAGGATCCCAGTTAGCCACATCGGCAGTTGCATTCGCAGCAGTTTCAGTTAACTGACGCTCTTCGCGAAATGCTTTTTCTTGGTTCTCTAAAACAACAGCAGTTACCGCACGTCTATGACGGTCGTTAATGCTACCTGCTTCTTGAGAATCAAGTACAGGAGCCCATTTTTCCTGTAGTACTTGTCTATTAATTTCCATTTATATTTCTCCTAAAAATGGTTATTGTGTACGCTCAATTGCGCTTAGATATCTCTTCATATTTTCCGAAACATCTTGTTCTACTTGTGTGTCCTCAGTGATCGCATCAACTTCCGGAGTTGCTTCTACTGTGGTATCTTTGTTAAGGTAAGATTCCTTAATTGTTGCTACTTTAGCTGCATAACTTGAGTTATCATCAGCTTCGACAGCTTCAGTTAATTCACGTAGTTTTGCTTCTTCAGTTGCTGCTAAGCCTTTACATGCTTCAGCGATAATATCTTTACGTTCGAAAGCTTTAACTTTCTCAGCAAGATCCATTGCATTAGCAGTCGCATCATTTAACTGAGCTTTAGCATCTTTTGCTTCTTCAGATAGAGCATCTAAGATGTCTCCTTTATCCGAAGGTACATTGATGTGGTGCTCACTAAATAATTGACCTAGTGAATCAATAAATGACTCAGTGATTTCAGATTTCAAAGAATGCTCAATCGCAACTTCGTTATCTTTCATCCAGTTTTCAACGACATACGTTAAGTATCCGTCTACTTTGTCAACTAAATCTTCTTTTATAGCTTCAACTTCACCAGTTAAATCAGATGCATAACGCTCTTCTAATTTAGCTGTCTCAGCGATGATTTTGCTCTGTAGAGCTGCTTCAAAGATAGTCTCAGCTTTCGCTTTGAAACCTTCAGATAATGTATCTTCGTCTTTTACTAACGCGTCAACATCTTCTTTAAATTTCTTCTCTATGACATCACCTTCAGATCCGTCATCAGATTTAACTTTCTTCTTCTTAGCTGGGGATTTGCCTTCAAGATCTTTTTCAGCATCAACTGTTTCTTTAGCTGCTTTCTTAGATTCTTTCTTTGCTTTTCCTTTGCCTTCCATTTCTACTTCGCCTTCATCTTCATCACCTTCATCGTCTTCTTCTTCTTCATCGTCTTCCACTTTAGCTTTCGCTTCTGCTTTTTTCGCTGCTTCGAAGATTGCGTCAAGGCCATCTTTTGACATTCCTGCCATAGATGCTTGTATCGCTGATAATGTACGAGCTTCCGTAAGAGGTGCTTCTACTTGCGTATCTGCTTCTACTTGCGTATCCTCTACGATAACCTCTGCTACATCTTCAACAATTGCGTCTTTTAATTCAGACATTGTTTTCTCCTATAGAGATTATAGTTTAGAGAGGAAATGCTCAAAACCTGCTGATTGTTGCTCTTCCGAGAAACTAACTTTAGATTCGTTCACTTCTGTCTCACCTTCATCAATTGTCTTAACGAAATGACCAGGTCTATCCTGCTCATAAGAAACACCTTCCATAATACCATTTACATAAGCATTAGGGGCTGATGGATCCTGTACAATATCAACAGTGTTCAGCATAAAATCATCTGCTACATAGTTGCTACCATTCTTCATTTCTAGACTTCCCATACCACGACTAGACACTCCAAGTTGAACGCCACCTTCGACAAGACCTTTTACAATCTGGCCCATAGGCGTATCCAAAATAAGTGCTTTTCCCATCACATTGTTACCGTCCCATTTAAGTTCAGTAATTCTGTGAGAAACTTTATCCAAATTAATGGAAGGTCCATCAGGGTGATTCAATTCACCAACTGCACGACCTGTAATAACTTGCTCATTGACAAATTTGTCAACGGCTCTTGTAAGAACTTCACGTGTATATATACGTCCATTCTTGTTCTTGTTCTCAGCTTGCATAAACACACCTTCTAAAAAGGTTTGCTTTACACCATTCTTAGCTTCTGTTATAGAATAGCTAAGTTGGTTCTGAGTATATTCTGTGATTAACTTCATTTAAACTCCCATTAATTTGATGAATTCTTTAACTGCTTTCTCAGCTGAAGCTAGATCTTTATATTTGTCAAGCTTAACGCCATCAATATATAGATTGAACTTGCTGGTAATAACCGCAGTTATATTTTTCTTCTTCCCAAGCTTTTTCATTTCCTTGGATACCTTTTCACCTTTCGGGAGCTTTAATTTAGCTTCTATTACTTCATTAAATGATTCTTTAAACGTTAGCATCTGTTACTGTTTCCCCTTCTGGTGTCTCCACCGCAGGTTCTTCTACTGCTGGAGCATCGTTAGTAGCTCCATACATTTTAGAAGCAACTTCTTGTTTATGTGAATCTAATGCACTTATAAGCTTATCTTGCATAATACTATTAAAAGTATTGTTGCTTTTTTGTGCATCACCCGTTTTTATATTGTCAATTAGCGTTCTTGTTGTCATAATCTCTCTGTATAGTATTTATAAAAAAGTATATTCTAAGTAAACTTTTTGTTTACAACCCATTTATATAGCTGAATTAGCTATATCAGGATTAATATCATCAGGTTCCATAGGATCTTTTTCGTTATCCTTAGCAATCTGTTTAATCATATCATCATCCAATTTCAGAATATTTCTACGTACCCAGTCTTTAGACCAGAACGTACCAATATATTCGTCCATCATTTGAAGTGTCTCTATACGTTCCTTCAGGATTTCAGCATCCTTAAGTTCAGCATAGTAGTTATCTCTAGAAAACTCAACAGTAATATCTTCACGGATGTTTACCCAGTCACTTGGCACAATAATCTTCTTAAGGATCAATTGCCTTTTAAGTGCTTCATAGAATAATGTTGAGAACTTATTACGGCAACGATCTATAAACTTTTGGAATTTAAGTTCGTCACGTGTAATTTCTGAAGAGCGACCTACTGAGAATGCATCAGCTTCTTGTAGTCTGCTCATAGGTATATTTAAAGACCTATATAATTTGTTTTGGAAGTACTGTACATCTTCAATCTCACCGAGGTTAGAACCACCCGGTAGAGTATCGATTTCAGTACCACGACCACCTTCTCTTCTTGGTAACCAGAAGTCTTCCATAATATTACGATGAATCTTTTCATCTTTAATAGCACCAGTAGTAGGATCATATACGATCTTGTTACGGTATCTATTCATCGTGTTATTAAGGTATTCCTCAGCCTTACCCTTAGGTAAGTTACCTACATCAATATAAAATATACGACGTTCAGGTGCTCTTGATATACGATAGATAACTAGTGAGTCTTCCATCATGCTTAATTGATTAATAGGCTTTAGGGCTTTTTGTAAGTAACCTACAACCTTATTACGTTCTTCGTTTAACATACCTGAGTTAACTTGAATAATAGCATCAGGGTTAATACGTAATCCCTCACCACTTTGATTCATCTGATCATCTTGATACAAATAATACTCAGCAACTTCTCTTACAAGCTCAGCTCCAGTCTTAGGATCTTTAACCTTCTCAGTCTCTTTGATCTTACGAATCTTTGTAGGATCGATTTGTCTTAGTTCTACTATACCTGCATCAGGTTTAGCTGGGTTGATAATACAATGATAGAATAGTCTACCATCGATATACCAACGTCTAAATGTATCGTATGCTGTATTTGAGAAGTTAGTTAAACTTAGAATTCTATCGAACTCTTCCATGATTAGATCTTTAACATTGTCTGCTTGATCTAGGTTATCTAGGTTTAGTTTAACAACAACACCATTCTCATCAGTGATTGCTTCATTACATATATCTTCAATAGCCATATCAACTTCTGGATATGTTGCTACCGAACGGTACTTCATGATTAGATCTTTATCATTCTTGTACTGATCTCCATTGAGATCCATGTATTGACCAAAGTATCCACCTGTCGGGGATATCTCATATGCACCATCCTCGTTATCTGGTGTGAACGATACGGGTTTCTTTTCTTGTTCTATTGCTTTACGTTTAAACTCAAAGCCAAATAGTGATCTGTTTTCTGCCATTTATATTATCCTATACACTCTTTTCTAAATATCTTAATTTTATTTATAACACTTAGAAAAGAGTGCCCGAAGGCACTCCTTATGTTATATCGATGAATTACGATGTCTTGTCAGACTCCCAATACTGTATTTGCATTTCCACTTCAAACTCTTCGATCACATCACCACTTTCATAACTTAGTTCAATTGCACCTAAGTTAGTTGGGAATGTACCACGAATGTTATAAGTTTTCTTTACTGTACCATCTTTGTCAAGTTGTTGAACAATCATATCAGCCATATAAGAACTAGGTTGTGTTAACCCTGTATTGTTCTCATGTTGATTAATACCATTCATCCACTGTTCGAAAGAATTACGTACGTTAAAGTCAGTATCGTTAATAATAGTAACCGACCATGGATCAAACGTCCTGTCACCTGCAATCTTCAATTGACGACCTCTGAATGGAACTTCAATAGGTGTTATTGTTGATGCTGGCATCGAAGATGCTTTACACATGTATGATGCCAATTCTACATTCGCTGTAACATAACTTGGAAAAGCCATTGTTACTTTGAATAGATTAGGTCTAGCACCGCCGCCAACTAGTTTGGCTTTCATATCATCTACGCCTAAAATTGCCATCTTTAATTACCTCCTGCTATTTCACTAAACTCTACGCCCGTTCTTGTAGCGATAAAGTTTAAGGTGATAAAGTTAATAGATCTTGCAGGCTTGACATAAATGTCAGCAACAAACTTATTAGTATCGATAATAGTACCAGTATTATTGGTTCCATCACAAATTACTTTAAAGTCCGTAATACCTCTACGACCTTTAACATCACGTAAAAAAGGTTCAACCATATTTCTGAATTGAGCCCTCGTAAATTCATCATTAAATTCGAATAATGATGCTTTAGATGCTGTACTAACTGCCTTCTCAAGAACAATGAATAGTCTCCTAACATTAATTCTGTCGAATGCACTTGGCTTGCTTTGTAAAGTTTTATCACCAAACAACACTGTACCTTGACCAGGGAAAGTTACAATAGGGTTTACACCTGTCTTGTATAATGCATCTCTTTCTGCTTGGTTAGGGTTCCATGCTAGTTTAGTAACGTTCCTCACATTACCACGTGTAAATCCAGCCGGCGAGAACCATGCATCAGCAACTAAATCAGCGTTAGCTGTTAGTCCTGCTGTAGCACCACTTGCCGCAATCCAACGATATACATCATTGTATTTGTCATAAACATAAAGTGAACTTGAATCTGCAAAGCCGTAAGACGTTGAAGTTAAAGCTGTTCTCCATGCTGCTACTGCCGTAGCCGCTGCACTTGACGTTGCGTTTACCGTTGCCGCTCTCTCTGGAGAGACAAAGCCTACCGCATCTTTTCTTGCTGCACATTTTGCAGTGATGAAATTACTTAGTGTTCTTGTATCAGCTGCACTCAATCCTGAGTTTGCTTGGAACATTAAGTTTACATCCATTGTTTCTGCATCAGCGAAATAAGCATATGCCGTAGTAGTCTCACCTACAGATAATACGTTATCATCAATACCACCAGTTAAGTTGGCAAAGAATGAAGCTACAGTAACAAATGTCTCACCTGCTGCAGAATTACCTGCCTCAGATAGAGCTGCTGCGTGGTTTCCGATATGAACCCATTGTGACCCTGCATTAATTACATCTTTGTAATATAATGTTGAACCATCTGAAGACTTAACGTTACTTGCCTGACTTAAATATGTCCAATATTCAAGCACTGTACCAGCTGCGCCTGTAATTGAACCGTTTACGTCATAAACCCACAAGTGAATTTCATCATTAGAACCGCCAACCGCGGCCGCTCCTGCTGATGTTGTTGGTAAGCCTTCGACATTACTCAACTGCCATGCTGTACCTGTTTGACCTGCTGTAAGAACCGAAACTCCTACCGCATTACCTGTAACACCAGGGTAACGAGCTTGTGCCCAGTCCGCTGCTGCAGGTGATTGGCTACTGAAAACAGTAGCGTTTTGTGTTAATATACCAGTACCCGACACTGTCGCGTTACGTGCTGATGTACCAACTGCTCTGACAACTTTTAAATTGTTGCCATAGCTTAGAAACTGGGATGCAGATAGAACACTTTCAAAAGTATTCGCGTCTGGTTTTCCGAATTTCTCAACCAATTGAGTTTCCGATGTAACAGTACAAACTTCATTCGCTGGGCCCCACGTAAACGAACCGGCCATAGCTCCTATAGTTGATGATACTGACGGAACGACATTGGTCAAATCGATTTCTTTTACCTGTACTCCAGGCGAAACTAGATTAGCCATCTAAACTCCTTCATGTTAATTATAAGATTTTCATAATACGTGCATTTCTCAATATACTTATTTATACAAATTATGGTCTCCATGTTTTCCAGCCTGCTCCGAACGGATGATCGTTATCTGAATCTATTGGCATGACACCTACTGGTATAACTTCGTCTTCCATTTGTTGTACCTTTGCAGCATATAGCATTTTTTTCATATCAACATCTGTTGATTCTAGAAAGAATGGAGTAGATGTGAACCATCCAAACATAACTAAGTTCATCATAAGATCATCATGTGAGTTATGATCTGCTTCATATGATGATCCTTTAGCTACGAATGTAGACATCTCTCTTATAGTTTCCTCATCCTTAATTATTAATTTGTGTTGTTCCATGATATCTCTTATGTTAGAACAACCTATACGTTTAGTTTTACGAGTCATTGTTACACCGATAGCATTAGCTTTAATCATAGACTCTACGAATACGTTCTCATATTCTAAATCATAGTATAAACCATTACATACAACTTGTCCTGCATCGTTAGATTCAACTACTACATAGGCTTCATTATAATGCATAGCATACTTGTATATAAGATCAGGAAAAAGTAAAGGGCTTATCATATTATCACGGTATGTACATACCTGTACAAAAGGATTCTGAGACACATCAATGACTGTAAATGTAGAATAGTCTTGACCTCTTCCTCTGGATACATCAACAAACATCTGATAGGTGTGGCCTTCCTCAGGCTGATCCCATATTTTAACGTTGTTCATATACTCTTCTGGATTAGTGGCTCTTAATGCTAATAGTATATCTGCACTAATTAATGTATTACCTGTACCATGGAATGAGTTGCCAAATTCCTGGTCAAACTGTAATTGAGATGTATTCTCAACAGTCATAGCTTTCCATTTCTCATCTCTTCCAGGTACGTCCCACCAGTCTACACGAGTGGATTTAAATTCGTTTGTTCCTTGCAATGCACCTTCATATAGTTTATGGTACATATTACCTATGCCATTCGCTGTAGATGTGATAATGATCTTAGATGTTTTACCAGATGATATAACCGGATAGGTTGATGTATAAAATTCTGTAGCGTTATCAACGAATGCGAACTCGTCAAGGTATACTAAGTTAAGTGACATACCACGAATAGAGCTTGAGGATGTGGCAGCAGCAATGATTCTTGAGTT
>Ga0308010_1002203_pt1 | contig 10318 bp, 10 predicted proteins | sample Neamet129_FD_202368 | JGI IMG/M metagenome (GOLD analysis project Ga0308010, IMG submission 202368) | Marine microbial communities from water near the shore, Antarctic Ocean - #129 | ecosystem: Environmental > Aquatic > Marine > Unclassified | place: Southern Ocean | collected 2014-07-24 | reverse complement strand
ATCTGCCCCAGTAATGACATACACAACAGTTGTCGATGGTGCTAACGTCAAGTTGAGGGCGGAAAGCACGGTGGAAAACACAGACTCGATCACAAACATATTCAAGATACCTCTTTCAAGGGCTGTAGGGGCTCCTACCAATGTTTCAACACTGGACAGCTTCAGTGCATCCACATACAGGAGTGCGGCATACGTGTTCTCAATATCAGATTCTGGTACTGGTGATAGGGGACTGTACGAAACAGGTGAGATCAGGATAACACATGACGGCACAACAGCATATATGTCTGTGTTTGGCAGAACTACGAACAGCACAGGTGATCTAGTGGCATTCTCAACAGACATAACAGGTGGCAATGTTAGACTGCGAGGAACGATAAGTAGTACTAACACACATGAAGTTACAGTGGTAAGAAGGTTAATGGTGGTATAATATGGCACAATTAGTATTAAATGTAGGACAAAACGCAAACGACGGGACAGGAGATACGTTACGGAATGCCATGATCAAGGTGAATACAAACTTCACCGAGATTTATGCATCGCCAGGTTTTGATCTTACAACCATACAGGTTAGAGGTAATGAGATCAGAGCGACCAGGACCAATGACGACCTAATATTTTCACCGGCTGGCTCAGGTGCAGTTGTTATGCCAGCACTAAGATTCAATGGCAACAACATCGAGGGAACAAGGACAAACGAAGACATAAATCTACTGCCATCAGGCACAGGTAATGTAGTTTTTGGTGCCATACAATTTTCAGGAACAACGTTAAGTTCAACTGACTCATCTGCAATCAACATCAACGAAGGACTGATTGTTGATGGTACATTGAATGTTTCGGGATCAACAACATTCCAAGGCACTATTTCGGCAGGCACCGGAACAACAATAGGAAACGTAACACTGGCAAATGGATCTATAACTGATTCAAGTGGTGCTATAAGTTTTGGCAATGAGAACCTAACAACGACGGGAACAATAACAGCCGCAACAGGTTCTAGCCTGGGTGACCTTACACTGGCGAATGGATCAATAACTGATTCAAGTGGAGCGATTAGTTTCGGCAATGAGAATTTAACGTCAACAGGTACAATCAACGGAGCAACGGGCTCGGTGATTGGAAACCTTACACTGGCGAATGGATCAATAACTGATTCGTCGGGAGCGATCAGCTTCGGTAACGAGAATCTTACAACGACAGGTACACTGGCTGTTGGCAATGTAACCCTATCAAGTGGTTCCATAGTAGATTCATCAGGTGCTATAAGTTTCGGCAATGAGAATCTAACGTCAACAGGTACAATCAACAGTGGCACAGGATCAACGATAGGAAATATTACACTGGCGAATGGATCAATAACTGATTCAAGTGGAGCAATAAGTTTTGGCAATGAAAATCTAACAACAACAGGAACCGTGACCGCAGGCACTTTGACCATGGCGGGTGGTTTAATAACTGATTCGTCAGGTGCTATAAGTTTTGGCAATGAGAATCTATCAACAACGGGAACACTGGGAGTTGACGGACTGACGACACTGGGAGCATTGACAGTTTCTGGAACAATGAACATCACAGGAGCACTGGGAGTAGACAATTTAAACTTTGAAGATAACACAATATCATCTGACTCCAACGCAGACATACGTCTTACACCGGGCGGAACAGGATCGGTAATAATTGAAAGCCTTACCATAGACGACAACATAAACATACAGGACAACGAGATCACTACAACACAGTCGAACTCAAATCTGGTTATGTCACCTGCAGGAACAGGACAGGTACAGATAGCAAAAGCTGACATCAATGCTGGAAATATAGATGGCACTGCCATCGGTGCTACAACACCAGCGGCGGGTACATTCACCACACTGACAGTTACCTCAGCACTTACTTTGGAAGGAATCACACTTGACGACAACACAGTAAAGACCAATTCATCAAACGCCAACCTTGAGTTGACCGGTAACGGTACAGGTAGTGTAACGATAAGCGGATTCACTTTTCCAACTTCGGACGGAAATGCGAACCAGTTCATTAAGACAGACGGATCAGGAACACTGTCATTTGCCACTGCTGGTGCCACTTTAAATAATTCAGATATTGCAGATGCTACAACAACATTGGCCACTTCAACAACATCAGTGTTGAATACTTTTGCTATAGACACATACAGAAGTTGCAAATACTTCATATCCATAACAGACGCTACAAACAGCAGATTTGAGATAGTGGAAGCCAACGTTACTCATGATGGGGCAGACGCTTTTCTAACTGTGTTTGGATCCACAACAGATCACACAGGACCTTTGACTACATTAACTGCAGATGTAAGTAGTGGAAATGTGAGATTACTAGCAACAAACACATCAAGCGACAGCTGTGTATTCAAATTCCAAAGAATATCGATAGATATATAGTTTTACGTTCGGTTCTTAGAATAATCCATAAATAAGTACACAAATAAAAATTTAACGGAGAATTAAGACATGGCTAAACAAGCAATCGGCATAGGATCTAGTGCAAACGACGGTACAGGTGATCCATTAAGAACAGCATTTGACAAGATTAACGATAACTTCACAGAGTTATACGGTACAACAGCAGAGGCCAATGACCTTGTGGAAGACGCATCTCCCCAGTTAGGTGGAGACCTAGACGTTAACGGACAGAGAATTACATCAGCAAGATCAAACGAGGACATCATATTACTACCAAGTGGTACAGGTGGAGTAGTTGCTTCAGCAGTTAGAATAGCAGGCACAACATTAAGTGCAGATGATTCATCATCGATTACAATAGCAGAAGGTCTTCAAGCCAATGGTATAGTAAACATTGATGGAGCACTTACAGCCACTTCAACTGTTGCGGTTACAGGTGCAACAACATTGGCAAGCACACTGGCAGTAACAGGTGCAACAACTATGTTAGCAGGATTAACAGCAACAAGTTTAACAACTAACGACATCGTGTCTAACGGATCAAACGCAGACATCACATTGGATCCAGCAGGAACAGGTGACATCAACCTGACAGCAGGTGCCGACGTAAACATTCCAGCAGACATCGGATTAACATTTGGTAACGATGCTGAAAAGATCGAGGGTGATGGAACTGATTTAACTATTTCAGGAAACAACATCAATCTTACAGCAGTAGCAGACATCGTAGTACCTGCCAACGTGGGAATCACGTTTGGTGCAGGTGAGAAGATCGAAGGTGACAGCACAAGTCTTACAGTGACATCGGGTGCCGCAATCAATTTGACTGCAACAACGGACGTAGTAGTACCTGCCAACGTTGGTGTGACATTTGGTACAGGTGAGAAGATCGAGGGTGACAACACAAGCCTTACGGTTACTTCAGGTGCCGCAATCAATTTGACTGCAACAACGGACGTAGTAATACCTGCCAACGTTGGTGTAACATTTGGTACTGGTGAGAAAATTGAAGGTGACAACACAAACCTTACAGTAACATCAGGTGGACTATGTACTATCACAGCAACAGGTAACACTGTAATAACAAACAATGCTTTGATAAGCGGAACACTAACAACAACAGGTGCTGTAACTCATAATAGTGGTATCAACCCTGGAGTTACTACTCTTACTGCAACCGGTGCCATTACGGTAGCGGCACACAGTGGAAGAACACTAAACATGGCAGAGGTTGGCGGCGACGCGGCCGCTACATTTACACTTCCGGCGGCGACGGGCAGTGGAGCAGTATTCAAATTTGTTGTTGGGGTTGTTAACACATCCAACTACATTATCAAGGTAGCTGATGCAACTGACACAATCGACGGCATGGTTATTGTACAGAATGACTCAACAGCTGGTGGTACTGCATCTCTAATTGCATGGCCAACAGTGGCGGCTTCGGACACAATCACACTTGACGGAACTACAACAGGTGGTGTTCAGATAGGTGATTATATCCTACTTACTGACATGATTGCTAACCAATACGTTGTGAGCGGTATGCTTAATGCGAGTGGTACGGAAGCAACACCATTTAGTGCAACAGTTAGTTAATAGTTAATAACACACTATAACACACACGGTAAATCGTTGATACTCCAATAAATATCCATGTAAGGAGTATTTTAATGGTAACACCAGTGTGGACAACCACAGCAGGAAAACTGGCATCTATCGATGAACAGTCAGCATTTTCGCTACAACTAGAAGCGAACACAACTGATTCCACGGCCATTACGTACTCACTGATTGCAGGAAGCCTACCATCTGGAATGTCTCTAACATCCGAGGGCTTATTAACAGGATCTCCGGCTGAGGTTGCCAAGAGAACTCTTTACACTTTCGTCGTGCGAGCCACGGCCGGATCCGCAATAACAGACAGAACATTCACCTTGGATGTGTCAGGAGCAGACACACCAGCATTCACTACCATAGCAGGGCAGTTGAACAAACCATTGTCAACAGTGTACACCACTGACGATAACACGGTCACATGTGACAGCACTAATTCAACTACAGACATCACAGGAAATGTCACTGTGCTTGATGGTTCATATGTAGAATATGACATAGTTGCAACAGACACAGACACAGCGGCAGGACAGAATCTTGTTTACGAAGTAGTACAAGGAGAATTACCCCCAGGAGTGACAATGTCAACAGGCGGTAAGATAGCAGGTATTGTTGAGTTAGCGATTGATGAACAGTATGGTCCACAGGGTGGTTATGACTTTGACCCTTATCCGGACTTCTCGGCACTAACACCAAGTGATGGTGGAAATCCACTCGATCCGCAAAACATTTTCGACAGGACAGTCATCTCAAGATCTAGATCTGTAAACTATGATTTCATAGTAAGAGTCACCGACGGCGTTTCCAGTGTTGATCGTAATTTCAATATTTTTGTTTACTCAGCTGACTACTGGATTGTTTCAAATTCAAATGTCACAATAGATCAAACAATAATAGGTGACAATGCTATTACTATGGACTTACACACAGGAAGGGCTCCTGTGTTCACAACAGCAACAGACCTTGGAACGTTCAGACACGACAACAGGATTGTTATCATGATAGATGTTGCAGACTTCGATCCACTACAACAGAATTTAGAGTACACTATCACAGGTGGAGCTCTGCCATCGGGAATCTCCATTGATATAGCTTCTGGAGAGATATACGGTTATCTACAAACGCAGTCTGCGGTAGAGACAGATTACAGTTTCACAGTCAGGGCCAATAGAACAGTGGCAACAGGCTTGAAAACTTTCACAGAAAGAACATTCACCATGAAGGTTGTTGGACAGATCGATATTGGTATATATTTCTCAACTCTGGACATAGTGGGAACACTAACAGCCGACATACCCAGCACACTATCGATAGACGCAGTGACCGAACCTGGAGCGGTTGAGCGAGTTTTATCATACAAAGTCACAGCAGGATCTCTACCAACAGGTATAACACTTTCACTTGCTGGTAATTTGATCGGAACAATAGATCCAAGTGACTTCACAGATTCCACACGTAGTTTCACATTCAGTGTGAATGCCAGCGACCAATACGAAGCGGCAGGTACCACAAAAGAATTCACTCTCAATATAGATATACCATACACACAAACGGAATATGGAAATCTATCAGGACACTCTACTTCGTTTGTGGATCAAAATGTTTTTTATAACATAGCACAAGATCCAAACATAAATTCACCAGAATACATATACAGGGCAGAAGATCCAAATTTTGGAATGAGGAATTTGCCGGAGATGTTATTACTAGCAGGATTAGAAGCACAAACACTAACAGTATTCCAACAGCAGATGGAACAGAACCATGCACCAAAAACTTTATACTTTGGAGATTTAAAGACAGCAGTAGCAAAAGAGGATGGAGTCGTGAAATACGAAGTTGTGTATGTTGAAATGAAAGATAACATGATGAACAGCAAAGGAGAATCTGTTGCTAGTTCTATTAAATTAAGAGATGCAGTTGTTAAACCAATGTTGGGCCCAAGGGCTTCTACCACAAATGCAACAACAGACACAAATGTGTATGAAGTGAGAACGGACGGTGGATTATCATTCAGCACTTCTGGATCAAAAGTCAGATATGCAAACCAATTGAGTGCTGACCTAGGAAATATCACACATCTTTATCCTAACGCAGTAGCCAACATGAGAACTAGAATGAAAAGCCTAGGGCACAAAGAGTATACGTATCTTCCATTATGGATGCGAACACAACAGGTAGACACACTAGGACCGATAGGATATGTTATGGCAGTGCCTATATGCTATTGCAAGCCAGGTACAAGTGCTAGACTAAAGAAAAGAATAGAGGATAAGAAAATAGAACTTAAGAATATACATTTCACCATGGACGGCTACAATGTCAGTAAAAGCATTGTGTCTCCAGAAACTTTCACAGGAGACGGCAGTACTACAACATTTGAGCTCAACGAGATTGTACACGAACAGGACATTCTGGTAAAAGAAGGGTCAAACATTGTTTTTAGTGGTACTGGAGTAACCGCAGATCACAACAGCTTATTTTCTGGTCCTAGTTACTTGACTGCTGACGGAACATTAAGATCTTCAGATCACGAGTTAGGTGTAAAACTGACACATGACAAAACAAACAAGAAAACAACCATAACATTTACCAAAGAAGTACCCGCAGAGGGCACAATTATCAAGGTGGAAAGGTTGAACGATAAATACCTAGCATTTAAAAATATAGGAATTTAATAACATGGCAAGTAAAATAGTACCAGGTAACATAGACGGAACTTTCCCAATAGCAGGACAGGACAACTCTTCACAGGGTTTCAGAGATAATTTCAATGCAATAAAAAACAACTTCACCGAAGCTAAAACAGACATAGAGTCGTTACAAACTAACAAAGCTTCATTAAATGCATCCAGTGACTTCAACAACAACGAAGTGATCAAAGCAAAATTTAAAAATACTTCAGAAGTAGTGTATGCACACGGAACGACAGGTGGAGCAATAACATTAAACCATAACAACGGACATTACCAAACAATAACAACCAATGCATCAGTTACTTTGTCATTCTCTAACTTGCCAGCGTCAGGACAGCTAGGCAGATTTATTTTAGACATCACTTGCCCAAATGTGGCACACACATTGACCATTCCAAGTTCGGTTATAGTTGCTGACAATGTTGACGGAGGTGACGGGTCATCGGACACTATCACTTTTCCAGACAACAAAAGATTCTTGTATGAGTTTTTAACACCAGACGGTGGTACAACTATCTTGATGCATCAAATAGGTAAAGTCTACATCTAATAAGGAGTAGCTAATGTATTTCCATCCACTACAAGAAGAAATAGGAAACCTATCCGAAGAAGATATCTCAAAGAGAATAAAAGAGCTTTCACGTAAGGTGAACACTGCAAGACGTGGAAGAAATCCAGAGATGTTACAACAACTGCAACACGCACTCATGACATATCAGAATGCTGTCAGAGAAAGACGACTAGAGGAATGGCACAAGAACAACAAGAAAGCAAGAGGCGAACCAGACCTAGGCGACTTGGTCAACATAGAGTAGTAAATACTTTTGATGTCAAATACATTTTCCTGGAAGACAAAATTCAAATCAATTATCATAGTAGACGGTGAGTTGTTCGGCAACGAATACAATTTAAACATCTCCCTTACTCCACACACGGCAGACTTGAAAGAACAGACAGATTATTTTGAAAGACTTAAAAATTTGTTTGAAATGGTTTTCGCAAACACTATCACCACATGGAGAGATGAAAAACTTTATCACACACTAAAGAAATCCAGCAACAACAGATTCGTGGAACTGCCCAGACCACCATATGATCAGATCATGGCGGCAGTGTGTTTCTGCAAGGCAAATGCCATACTGGACAGCAAGATCACTATAAACTTTATCGAACTATCCTCATGGCAGGGCGATGGTATTACCTACACGGTTGACAAAAACAGCAAAGAGCTTATACTGTTAGATGCACCAAATTGGTTCTCAGACAAATATATTAAATTCGACCCTTGGTGGTTGAGAGCAGACACGGCAACTTATGATGAAGAATTCGAAAAAGGCATATACACAGGACATTTCAGTTGGAACACCAACAAGATTCCAGTTGACAAGAAGCACGATGACCATGCTAAAATATTTGAGTTCAACCCAAAGGTATTAGATGGCGGCAAAGATAAAAATAAATGATCATGGCGATTGCATTTTCACAGAGCAGGATGTAATAGATTTACTATACACCAATCCAAACACAAACATCTCTAAACTGTTTTTCGAGGACATAGAAACATACAACAACAGTCTCAAAGAGCTAGGTATAGATCTGCCCATAATAAACACAGCACCCGACAGAGAATCATTAGAAGAGTTCGATAACAAGAATATCAACAACTGGCACATGCCAGAGAAGTATTACCAAATTAATGTGTTGGAATGGCTGTTAGACAAATGCCAGAACCAAGAAGAGAAAGACAGAGTAGAAATGGAATACAAATTGTTTGAAAAGAAACAATTTTTAAAAGTATTACAGTTCTTGATGTACTTCGTGGACACTCTGAGAGCAAACAATGTGGTATGGGGCGTAGGTAGAGGTAGTTCAGTTGCCAGTTTCTGTCTGTTCCTTATAGGTGTACACAAGATCAATCCATTGCTGTACAATTTGGACATCACTGAATTCTTGAGATGATAAGTAATTTAAAATAGGAGCATATAATGGTAGCAAGACCTACAAGGAAAAAAATGTACAGAACCATGCAGGGACGTATGGTGGACATAGAAAAATTAAGAGCGGCTAACGAATCTACCCAAGCTGTTGGTAATATGAAAGTCAACGCAAGAGGTGACGTGTTAGGATCAAGTGGACAGATAGTAACACCAAAAGAACAGATTATAAAAAAATATTACGAGCAACCTAAAGGCAAAGTCAGCGAAGCACCGTCTAGGACTGTGCAAACTCCAGCACCGCAACCAGTCGAGACAAAAGCAGTCGAGCCTAAAAAAGTAGTAACACCTAAAGTAGCGACACCTAAAGCGGCAACAAAGAAAACTGTTGCACCTAAAAAAGGTATAGATGAAGCACTTGACGGCTTGGAATAAATCTAGTATAATAGTACTACGATGGACATAAAATCAGCACAGGCAAAAGGATTCGGTGGAGATGGTGGAAAGCAATACACTGTCGAGAACGATATCACACCTCTAAAAAAGAGAGTACTAGTATCTGACATGCACTTTGGAGAGACAAAGTCCAAGGGCGGAATCATAATAGTCGACGATGACGGATCTGCAGAAGGTATCCATCCTAGATGGGGCAAGGTATATGCCGTGGGTAAATTACAGGATGATGTCAAAGTTGGCGATTGGGTAATGGTCTCACATGGCAGATGGTCAAGAGCTTTCAAACTCAAAAGAAAAGAAAAAGGATCAGCAGGTGACATCGGTGTTGAGCTAGAAGTTAGAATGATAGACGAGAACGACATCTTGCTAGTCTCAGAAGAAGAACCAGACTTCAATAGAAAACAGGCAGGATACGTCAACATGGGCGGTGCCCAACAGATGACTAAACTCCCTGGCAATGACTAACAAAGACTTCAAAATTATTTTATTCAATGGTGGATTTGCAGGTGATTTAATAACTGCACTCTACAATCCAGATGTGTTTAAAGGGTTCGATGACAACACCATAGTGCTAATAAAAGAAGTGCTGAAACCAAAACAACCAGAGTTCAAAGATTGGTCCCACGACAAAAAGGTTGAATGGCTGGAATCAATAAATGATCTAGGGGTGTGTAGCAGTCATGACAGTGAACTGGCCTTACGCCTTAAAGAAAACACAATACTTGTACACTGTTCAGATTACAGACTAGCAAAATTTTTTCACAGCAGATTGGAAAGGGATGAAGAACGCATGAAACTATCGCTAGACGAACACACGAATTGGCAGAGAAACAGCCGGCAAGTTCATAAGAGACAGATAGACCTTGTGGATCTAAACAAACAAGATTTCCTAGAAGGTTTACAAATAAATGATATTAGAAGTACAAATATATTAACAAAATGGTTAGAGTTAAACAAATATGAATAACCACACCTGTTACGTCTGTAAGAAAACTTTCACAAACGCAATTTACTGGTACGACAGCATACACGATACCAAATACGAAAAAAGAATTATCAGACCTTTCTGTGGTCCACCCTGTGCAAACAAATACAGAGAGATTTCAGATGTAAATGATTACCCAATAAGAAAACCTTTCCCTCAAGGTGCTGGATGGCAGATAATACACAA
>Ga0308010_1002198_pt1 | contig 10333 bp, 9 predicted proteins | sample Neamet129_FD_202368 | JGI IMG/M metagenome (GOLD analysis project Ga0308010, IMG submission 202368) | Marine microbial communities from water near the shore, Antarctic Ocean - #129 | ecosystem: Environmental > Aquatic > Marine > Unclassified | place: Southern Ocean | collected 2014-07-24 | reverse complement strand
GCAATACCTCAATCTAAAGCAATCTATTTCCCTGGTGAGGCACACACATTTTGGTTTCCAAATCGCCAGCGTATGATCGACGAATTAAAGCAGTTAGCGGACTCTGCCAAAAAGTAGGCCTGTTTGCGGTTCCCGCTGATGTTAGTAATCTGCTTGCCACCCGCCACCGCCAGCACTATTGAGTTTATCGGTACGCCCAAGTACCCGAAACTGAATTCCCTCTAGTCGGCGGGCGTCGTCTACTCTGCCACGAGAACCGAGACTCCCCCGTTCACCTTTGCAACATTATCCAAAAATGGTGAGTCTAGGGTCTCGTTGATATCGTCCATTTTTCAGGCTATCGCTATAAGCTCACTATAAAGTCAGAACCTTAATGATATTGCTTTCTTAGCAGTCTTTGATGACTCCTGTGCCGCAATGAATTTATTTTCTGCACATATCAATAGAATTAAAGGGCCAGTTTCACCTGTTCAGCTCCGTGAAGTGCTTTCGCATTTAACGCTTTTAAACTACAAACTTAAAAATCTATCCAGCTACCGCACGAAAGTTGATTCAGCTATGTGTGCGCCGGAAAGCGCATACATTATAAAGATGAGGCTCAATGAAAATGACGAACGTGGCAAATAAGCGCGCGTGAACGTTTCAATTTAATCTTTGTAGACAATAACCCATATAACTGTTTTCGCTATACTTTAAGCAAAAAGTGCTCACGCTCCCAGGATGATATTACTTTGTGGAACTCTTCAAATTCGACAAGCTTTACAGAGGTATACAGTTGAATGAAGCTCTCACCGAACAAGTCAATGATTTCTTGATCTTCCTGTAGTCCGCGCAAAGCCTCTTCCAATGTCCTTGGCAATTCGGCATCTTCCTCGTAAGCGTTACCTTCAAAGGCCTCCGAAGGCTTTGTTTTGTTTTTCATTCCTAAATAACCACAGGCCAAGGTAGCTGCTATAGCTAAATAAGGGTTCACATCAGCCCCTGGAAAGCGGTTCTCTACACGATAGTTCTTCGGATCTGCGTCTGGTACGCGCAAGCCCGTGGTCCGGTTATCGTAGCCCCAGTGAAGATTAATGGGCGCTGAAATCTCGCGTGTAAAACGCCGGTAGGAGTTCACGTTAGGTGCGAATAGGCTCATAACGTATGGCGTGTACTTCTGCAGACCGCCCATATAATGATAGAAAGTTTCACTGTACTCACCCTCTTCATTGGCAAATACGTTATTTCCAGTCGACGAATCAAGAAGACTTTGGTGTATATGTGTCGCAGATCCAGGCTCTGTAGACATTGGTTTAGCCATAAATGTGGCGTATATGCCATTTTTAAGAGCGGCTTCACGAACAGTCCGTTTAAAGGTGAACACTTGGTCTGCTAACTTTAACGGATCACCATGAAGAAAGTTGACCTCAAGCTGGGCCGCGCCGGATTCATGAATAAGCGTATCGATGTCCAGTTCCATGGCTTCGCAATAGTTGTACATTAACTTAACAAAAGGCTCAAACTCATTAGCAGCATCAATACTGTACGACTGCCTAGCGCTCTCAGGCCGGCCAGAGCGCCCTATTGGTGGCTTAAGGGGCAAATCTGGATCCGGGTTCTGCTCTACTAGGTAAAACTCCATCTCAGGCGCGATTATGGGCGTTAGGCCCTCTTTCTCATAAAGCGCCAGTACACGCTTTAATATGTTGCGGCTTGAAAATGGGTGCGGCTGACCATCCTTTGTAAAACAGTCGTGAATGATCTGACCGGTTACCTCATTTGCCCAAGGCACTAGTCGTGCCGTACTTGGGTCGGGTTTTAGCAGCATGTCGCCATCGATGGTATCGAGAAGATCCCAGTAATCATCCGAGTATTCACCGGTGACCGATTGCGCAAGGATACCTTCCGGCATTCGACTGTCTTCCTTAAGGAATTTTTTCGCGGGAATAAATTTCCCTCTCGCATTACCCGTCATGTCAGGAACAAGACACTCAATCTCCTTGATTTCGTTGTCTTTTAGCCAATTTTCGATTGTTTTATCGCTTGCCATGGAGCACCTTTGTCTCGTTAGAAATCGAACTATCATTCAATTAAAGTTGAATTATTATTCAAAAAGATCATAATGTCAATCAAACCTATTTCAAAGAAGTACTTTATGGACTCTTACTACTCCGCTAGCACCCCTGTGGTGCCTAGCTATAAAGCCCTTAAGGGCGATATAACTGTGGATGTCTGCATTGTGGGTGCGGGCTATACAGGGCTGTCTTCTGCCCTACATCTTGCCAAGCGCGGTTATAAAGTAGTTATTTTGGAGGCTGAGACGGTTGCTTTTGGTGCTTCCGGCCGAAATGGAGGCCATGTGGGTACTGGTCAGAGGATGGAACAGCAGGATATAGAGAAAAAGTTTGGCCGCGAAACCGCTCTATCTCTCTGGAATATGGGTCTTGAAGCTGTTGATACCGTGCGAGATTTGATCCTAGAGAACAGTATTGAGTGTGATTTAAAGTATGGTGATGTTAACTTTGCACACAAGCCAGGCTACTGCAAGGAGCTTGAAGAGGAGATAGAGTTCTTTAAAAACCGTTACGATTTCAACGATTTAGAATATATTCCTAGAAATAGAATCAGCGAAGTAATAGGCAGTGACGTTTATTACGGGGCGCAGTGGAACAAAGCTACCTTACACCTACACCCCCTAAAGTACGCTTTAGGCCTTGCCAAAGCAGCGGTAGATGCCGGTGTCACTATTTACGAGAACTCACGAGTACAGTCCTACAGCGGCACACCGGTGATTGTTAAGACAGGCCATGGCCAAGTTACTGCTAGCGAGCTGATTTTGGCCTGTAATGGTTATATTGAAGATCTTGAGCCCAAGATAAACGGCTATATTATGCCGATCAATAACTTTGTCCTAGCCACGGAGCCTCTCTCACCAGAGGTCGCCGCCTCCATAATACCAAAGGACACATCTATGGCCGACTCTCGGTTTGTAATCAATTACTGGAAGTTATCGGCTGATAATCGTCTCATTTTTGGTGGTGGTGAGAACTACCGGCGCGGATTCCCTCGTGATATCAAAAGTTTTGTCCAAAAGTACATGTTAGAGGTGTATCCGCAACTTAGTAATACCCAGATTGATTATGGTTGGGGTGGAACTCTAGCGATCACATTGAACCGCCTCCCCCACTTTGGTCGCATTAACGGCAATATTTGGCATCTGCAGGGTTATTCTGGGCATGGTGTGCCTACGGCTACCTTTGCTGGAAAGCTTGTAGCAGAAGCTATCAGCGGTAAGCACGAGCGTTTTGATATAATGGCTAATCTTCCCACGGGTAAGTTCCCTGGGGGCACACTGTTGCGTTGGCCCGGTATGGTAGCGGGTATGCTCTACTACGCCATGCGCGATCGATTTTAGGAGGACTTATCATGGCATCTATTAGAGCTCTGTCGCCACGAAGTAAGCCAGTCCAAAAGCGGGCATTGGCAAGGCGTGAGCAAATTTTGGCCGCTACAGCGGTGCTGCTCGAGGAAGTTGGTCAAGATGATTTAACCACGATTTTGGTGGCTAAGCGGGTTGGCGTATCGGTCGGCACTCTTTATCACTATTTTCCCAACAAATACGCCATTCTATATGCTCTAGCGGAACAGTGGCTGGGTGAATGGAACCTCGCCTTGCTAGAGCTTGAGGCTCACAAAATAGAGTCGTTAAGTCTTAAGAAGTTCGTTGAAAAGGTGATGGATCGTACCCTGTTGGTTTACAAGAACCAGAGCGGTATCCTTCCGCTGGTGCAGGCCATGTTCGGTGTTCCAGAGCTCAAAGAGCTGGATAGCCAGCACGATGAGCTGATTATCGCGTCGATGGCTCGTATGTTTAGGCGTTTAGAAATATCAGATGATGAAGCAGAGCTATCGAGGCTGGGAAGCGAATGGATGGAAGTCAGCCATGCCCTACTCTTAGTGATCGTTGACCAAAATCCAACGGACTCAGCACGCAGTCTTTCAGATCTCAAGTTTCTGAGCCTCTGCCTGTTGGAACGTGCTAAGAGCCAGTTCTAGCGAGTAGGCTCTCGCATAGTAACGAATTCTTCGGCTGCTGAAGGGTGTATGCCCACAGTCGCATCAAAATGAGCTTTGGTTGCACCCGCTTTTAGGGCAATGCCCATTCCCTGAACAATCTCTGCGGCATGATCACCCACCATATGACAGCCAATGACCCTGTCAGTCTGGTTGTCGACGATCAGTTTCATAGTTATTCGATCGTTGCCACCACCTAGGGTCTGCATCATTGGTTTGAAATCCGAGGTGTACACACTAATATCAGCGTATTTTGTCTGCGCGTCTTCTTCGCTCAAGCCCACAGTGCCTAACTCGGGCTGGCAAAACACGGCGGTGGGAATATTGTCGTAGTCGATGGTGGCAAGTCCGTCGCCGTATAAGGCATCGACCAGAACCATTGCCTCTTGAATGGCCACCGGCGTCAACTGCACACGGTCAATAACATCACCCAGCGCATAGACTGAGGGCTCTGCGGTACAAAAATGTTCATCGACCACGATTGAGCCATTTGAGCGACACTCAACTGCGGTATTCTCAAGTCCAAGCCCAGCCGTATTGGCCTGACGACCGGTCGCATAAAGCACTAAATCAGAGTCCATAGAGGTCTGGTCATCAAAAGTAACCGAATAGCCATCGGCCTTTGCTGCAATGTGAGTGACCTGCTGGCTGAGATGAATATTGACCCCTTTTTCTGCCATTCCTTGGGTGATTTTATCGCTCATCTCTCTATCGAATGACTTCAGTAGATTAGTACCACGGTAAACAAGGTGGGTGTCGACGCCCAGTCCATTCAAAATGCCGGCAAACTCTACGGCAATATAGCCTCCGCCAACGACAACCGCCTTTTTGGGGAGTTCGTCCAGAAAGAACATTTCATTAGAGCTTACCGCATGCTCACTGCCGGGAAATTCTGGAATGAACGGCCAGCCGCCGGTGGCGACTAATATTGTCCGAACACTATAAGTTTTGCCGTTAACCTCGACCTGTTGAGGACCAACAACCATTGCGCGGCCATCGAAAAGATCGGCGCCACTATTATTAATAAGGTTGTTGTAAATGCCATTTAGACGCTCAATCTCAGCAGTCTTGTTATCTCGCAGCGTTGGCCAGTCAAACACTGGCTGCTCGGTCTGATTCCAGCCAAAGCCTTTACTGGTTTGCAATAACTCGGGGAATTGAGACGCATAAACAAATAACTTTTTGGGTACACAGCCGACATTGACACAGGTGCCACCAAGATAGCGCTCTTCAGCCACCGCTACTTTTTTTCCTCTGTTAGCCGCCATCCGAGCGGCGCGCACGCCCCCTGAGCCTGCGCCAATAACAAATAGGTCATAATCAAATTCAGATTTCATTTATATTCCTTGACTACTTTTCCCTCTTGTTAGGCGGACGCCGCCGACAACGAATACTTGCCGCCCATTTAAATTGTAAAAAAAGAGGTAGGAAGCCCATATGCGAGAGGCCTATTATCCTATACTGGTCTTGCCGTTCATCATTGGCTGAAGAATCGCTGGGATATCGATTGACCCATCTTCGCGCTGGTAATTCTCCATCACCGCTAAAAGAGTGCGCCCTACGGCTAAGCCCGAACCGTTGATGGTGTGAAGCAGTTCAGGTTTGCCTTGAATATTACGATAGCGGGCTTTCATGCGTCTGGCTTGAAAGTCAGTAAAATTGCTGCAAGACGAAATCTCACGATACTTACCCTGAGATGGTAGCCAAACTTCAATGTCATAGGTCTTAGCGGCTGAGAAACCTAGATCACCGCCGCAGAGAATGACTGTACGGTAAGGCAGGTCGAGCTTTTGAAGGATGTTCTCAGCATGGCCCACTAACTCTTCAAGAGCGTCCCAAGAGCTATCTGGGTGTACAAACTGAACCATCTCGACTTTCTCAAATTGGTGCTGACGGATCATGCCGCGCGTATCACGACCGTAGGAGCCCGCCTCGCTGCGGAAACAAGGTGTGTGAGCGACCAATTTTATGGGTAACTCATCAACAATCTCGTTACGATAGATATTAGTCACTGGCACTTCGGCGGTGGGAATAAGGTAAAAATCTCGCTCGTCATCTAATTTAAATAGATCTTCTTCAAACTTAGGTAGCTGTCCGGTGCCAAACAGCGACTCACGGTTAACAATATAGGGCACATAGACTTCTTCATAACCGTGCTCAGCGATATGGGTGTTTAGCATAAATTGCGTCAGAACCCGGTGTAGAGTCGCCAAATCGCCTCGCATCTGAGAGAAGCGAGACCCAGTGATTTTTGCAGCAGTGTCAAAGTCTAGGCTGTTTAACGCATCACCAAGGTCAACATGGTCTTTAACGTCAAACTTAAATGTCTTTGGTGTTCCCCAGGTACGAACTTCGACGTTATCATCTTCGTCCTTTCCCGCCGGTACCGAATCATGAGGTGTGTTGGGAATACCATGTAATAGTTCATCTAGCGCCTGCTGAACTGCTGCCAAAGCTGAATCAGCGGCAATTGAGTCATTCTTGAGCTGCTCACCTTTTAGTTTTAATGGCTCGACATCTTCACCGCTGGCCTTGGCCTGACCGATAAGTTTACCCATAGACTTGGCGTAGGCATTGCGTTCTTGCTGCACGCTTTCAGCGGCAAGTTGCAGTGCTTTGCGTTGCGCTTCAAGGCCTAAAAAGGCTTCACAGTTAAGTTCATAGCCTTTGACGTTGAGCTTGTCAGCGATAGCGTTCAAGTCTGAGCGCAATAGCTTCGGGTCGATCATGATCTATTCCTTAAAATAAACGAGTTAGCCAAATCGCACTGCTAATGGCGATAAGGCATAAAATAACGGTCGCTAGTGTGTACAGAAGCGCCATAAAAAGATGACCATTTTGCCACAGACCAAGGGCATCTAGCGAGAAGGTTGAGAAAGTAGTAAAGGCACCAATAAAACCAATCATCAGTAAACTGCGCATTTCCGAGGGTAAGGCCGCCTTTTCTACAATAATGACGAACAGCACGCCCATGACAAAGCTACCGAGTACATTGACAGTAAGCGTCGCGTAGGGAAATTTATGACTAGATGCCTGAAATATCCATGTGCTCAACGCGTATCGAGCCATAGACCCCAGAGCGCCTCCCACTGCTACAGCGAGCCAATGCATTAGCTATTATCCTTCTTCTCGTTAAGGGCGCCAGTATCGTCGAGACTGCGTAAGTAATCTAGTTTTTCGCCAATCTTCTTTTCCAACCCGCGGTCAGTCGGAAAATAATATTGTTTTCCTTCAAGCTCATCTGGCAAGTATTTCTCGCCCGGCACATACCCGCTGTCATGGTTGTGGGCATACTGATACTCTTTACCGTAATCTAAATCTTTCATCAGCTCGGTGGGCGCGTTACGCAGGTGCATCGGCACATCGTAACTGGGCAGTGACCTAACATCGGCCATGGCCTCATTAAAGGCGCTGTATACCGCATTGCTTTTCGCGGCAACGGCTAAATAGGCCACCGCCTGAGCCAAAGCCAGCTCCCCTTCAGGGCTTCCTAGTCGCTCTTGAACGCTCCAGGCGTTAAGGGTTATCTCTAAGGCTCTAGGATCGGCGTTGCCAATATCTTCGCTGGCAATTCGAGCTAATCGCCGAGCGAGGTACAGTGGGTCACAGCCGCCATCAAGCATCCGGCACAGCCAATATAGGCTGGCGTCGGTAGATGATCCTCGAATAGATTTATGTAGTGCCGAAATTTGATCATAAAAGTACTCGCCACCCTTATCAAACCGGCGAGTATCGCCCACTAACACCTGCTCTAACGTCGCCTGATCAATAATCGACTTGCCGTCATTTTGAGACGATAAGTCACTGGCAATTTCCAGCAAATTGAGCGCTCGGCGGGCATCTCCATCGGCGGCATTGGCTATCAGGCTCAAGGCTTTGTCGTCAAGTTCTAGGCCCTGCCCGCCCAAGCCTATAACACTGTCGTCTATGGCGCGCTGCACTAAGGTTTTAATATCATCCTCTGAGAGCGTCTTAAGGACATACACCCGACACCGCGATAGCAATGCATTGTTTAACTCAAAGGAAGGGTTTTCAGTCGTGGCGCCAATAAAAACCACGGTGCCGTCCTCCACAAAGGGTAAAAATGCGTCCTGCTGAGACTTGTTAAAGCGATGAACCTCATCAACGAACAAGATCGTCTTGCGACCTCGAACATCTCGTTGCTCCACAGCCTTGGCTATTGAGGCTCTAATCTCTTTAACCCCAGATAATACCGCTGAAATACTCTCAAAGTGCGCATCTACCCGTGCCGCTATGATCTTGGCCAGGGTTGTCTTGCCAACCCCTGGAGGTCCCCAGAACACCATGGAATGAAGGGTTCCATTGTCAATGGCGTCACGCAACGGCCGGTTAGGGCCAATAAGATGTTGTTGACCGTAAAAACTCTCCAGACTGTCAGGCCGCATGCGTGCGGCTAGCGGGCGATAAACTTCCTGACTAAACAGATCATTGGACATTGTTAATGACATCCACGCCAGATGGGATGCTAAACGTAAAAGTGTCCGCGCCCAGAACTGGGTTTACTAGTAGATCATCAAGGGTAATGGCAGTCGATTGACCCAGGGTATCGGTAATAATAATTGCAGATGGATTAAGTCCGGCAAACTGCAGTTCAATCGAGGCGAACAAGCCGCCATTATCTTTGGGTGTAAGCAAGAAAGACGGGGCTTCGATAGAAAGGCCCTTGTGCTCTACTTGATAGCTGGCTTCAAGGCTCTCAAGACTCCCTGAAAACAGTACCGCGGGTGTGGCATTGACACTTTTGCCGACTTTGTTGATGACTACCTGATCTAAGTCAGGATCATAAATCCAAAGGGTAATGCCATCGGAGATAACGCGCTGCTCTAGAGGTGCGGTTACATGCCAGACTACTTTGGCTGGTGAGGCTACCTTAAACAGCCCTTCAGAGGAATCCAACTCCAATCCTCTGGCATCATAGATAGATTGCGTGAAAGTCGCCGAGAGGCTCTTAATCGGGCCTAAGAGGTCCTGCAGTTTTTGGCTATCGCTCTGTGACGTCTCGCCATAGACAAACGTACAGGCTAAAAGCGCGATTAGTGCTAAATATACTTTCATAAATGATTATCTGAGCCTGTGCTAATTCAAGTCTTAATTATGGTCTTTCACCAAGATGTCGCGACTACCATTACTGCTCATAGGACTAACTACCCCACTGACTTCCATTTGCTCAATTAATCGTGCCGCCCGGTTATAACCGACTCTCAGCTTGCGCTGTACAGACGAAATGGATGCTTTACGGCTTTCCAGTACAAACGCCACCGCTTCATCATAAAGCGGGTCAGCCTCTGGGTCGTTGCCGTTCTCGTCCGCATTATCAAAGCCAGGTACGGCAATTGCGCTAAGCGAGGCTTCATCAGTAATTTCGTTAAGGTAACTGGGCGTACCTCTGCGTTTCCAGTCGGCAACCACCTTGTGAACTTCGTGGTCGTCAACAAAGGCGCCGTGAATACGTTCCGGTACACTAGTTCCCGGGGGCAGATAGAGCATGTCGCCATGACCTAGTAATTGCTCCGCACCGCCCTGATCAAGGATAGTACGTGAATCAATTTTTGAGGACACCTGAAATGCGATTCGCGTCGGCACGTTAGCTTTAATTAAACCCGTGATGACATCTACTGAGGGACGCTGGGTCGCTAAAATTAGGTGGATACCCGCCGCACGGGCCTTTTGCGCTATGCGCGCGATAAGCTGCTCAACTTTCTTACCAACAATCATCATCATGTCGGCGAACTCGTCAATCACTACGACAATATAGGGCAAGGTCTCGAGGGTTGGCGCTTCAGGTGCCTCTTGCTCTGCGTCCCAGCCGACAGTCGCTGGGTCAAAAGTCCACAAGGGGTCAACCAAAGGATTGCCGGCTTTAATGGCATCTTCGACCTTGCGGTTATAACCAGCGATGTTGCGTACGCCAAGTGCCGCCATTAGCTTATAACGACGCTCCATCTCACCCACACACCAACGGAGGCCACTGGCTGCGTCTTTCATGTCGGTTATTACCGGAGTCAGTAGGTGCGGAATACCATCATAAACAGAGAGCTCGAGCATCTTGGGGTCAATGAGAATTAGCTTTACTTCATCTGGAGACGCCTTAAATAATAGGCTCAGCAGCATTGCGTTAATGCCTACTGACTTACCAGAACCGGTGGTTCCCGCTACTAATAAATGCGGCATGCGCGCTAAATCAGCGACCGTCGGTATGCCGGCAATATCGTTGCCTAGGGCAAGCGTCAACGGCGAGGCCGAGCTGTCATAAGCCTCA
>Ga0308010_1002195_pt1 | contig 10341 bp, 8 predicted proteins | sample Neamet129_FD_202368 | JGI IMG/M metagenome (GOLD analysis project Ga0308010, IMG submission 202368) | Marine microbial communities from water near the shore, Antarctic Ocean - #129 | ecosystem: Environmental > Aquatic > Marine > Unclassified | place: Southern Ocean | collected 2014-07-24 | reverse complement strand
GATCATTATAAATTGGTGCAACGGGAAACGCATGTTCAAGTCCGCTAAACCCATCTATGGCATACGTTAGGTCGCCCTTTGTATCAGCTCCACCCTCAGTAGTTGGCATCATCTTAAATTCTCGAGCAGCGTTTATAAATGCCTGACGCTCAGAGCGCGGTCCAGCAAGGTACCACTTAAGCAAATGAGTTCTAAATTTCTCGTTATATGGTTTGATAACTTGCCGAGCTGCCCTAGAAGAAGAAAAACTCTCCCTAGAGAAAAGTCCAGGACCAGTAGAAAAAATACGAGGTGCGGGCACACCATCAACATCAATCATATCCGAAAACCCGAATATATCCGCCTTAGCTTGAGGATTGCGAAGAGTCGTAATTCCATATGCTAAATTAGCAAATGAGACCGTTGACTCTGGACTTGGCAGTTCTTCATTTATCATGAAATGAGAATGTATATCTATAAAACCGGGCACAATATATTTTCCGCTCATATCTAACTCAGTAGCATTCTTTGGAATATTTATTAATCCAGTATTGCCGACATCCAAGATTCTATTACCCTTTACAACTAGGTCAGCATTCTTAATAACCTCATACCCATTCATTGTTAAAACCGTAGCATTACGTAGAACTACAATGCCATTTGACCTCTCCCTAGAAACAGAAATATTGAGTTGCCTAACCTTAGGTCCTTTCTTTGGTTTAGCAACATTTATTATCTGGAGTTGAGCACTAGAAATAGCTATAACATTTTCGCTGTCCCCAGACCAAACTATGTGACCAGGGCTATCTTTATTAACCTCTATGGACAAGGGCGATTTCAGTTCACCTCCATTCAGACCTTTTGGCGGAACCTTGTAAAGCTGAGTAACCCTACCATCAATAGCCATTACATGAGTTCCATTAGGACTCAACCTCAACTCGCTACTCCCACCTTCAGTACCTATTTTAGCCTCAATTCGAGCATCACTTCCATCAAGAGCGATAGAGGTAAGTGTCTGGCCGGAAAGATAAACGCGTTCGGATGACGGACCAAAGTGTGGTCTTCTCCGTCCCTCGGTTTTCGTCAAGAGGCGAGGGTTGCCGCCTTCAGAGGATATCACTACAATCTCGGCGTCACGGGTAACAACTCCTTGCTTTGAGCTGGGAGACGTTAAAGTAGACTTGATTGGCGCTCGAAGGGCAACAATAGAAGTCCCCTCTGGCGTCCATACTGGATCTATCCATAGAGCTGCTTTGTCTGAAATTCGAATCGGCTTCCCTTTACCATCAGCTCGAGCCTTCCAAAGGTGTCCACCAGACTCATCCCAAGTTACGAAGCTCAACCAGCGCCCGTTTGCAGACCATGCCGGCATGAATTCCCTTGGTCGCTTTGTAGCAGTAAGGCGTCGCATCTTGACACCTGCCAAATCGGTGATCCAAATCCGACCAAGTGATGATAATGCGATCTGACCATCGATTGATACCGCTAATTGCTGCACGTGACGTGCCCGTACTTTTCCCTCTTCTACTCTCCTAGGAAAATCGAGCCTTGGAGTCACCGCGAGTGATATTTCAGCCTCAAATGGTACCTCTCGAGTACTGCCATTGTCCAAATCAATTCTGTGTATTCTCCCATTCCATACAGCGAAAAGTGTTCGACTGTCTGGTGTGATACCGAAATTAGGTAAAACATCGCGCGTAGCTCTACTTTCTAACTGATTCCTTTGAATAGGGTACGCAAGCCAGCGCTCTATACCAGTTTCGAGTTCTCTAACCTTTAAGCCTGTCCGGCCGTCTCTTACAGCACCATAAATTAGTTGTCGACCATCGGGTGTCACTGCAGGCTTCATTGCAATGGGACTTTCTAAAAGGACCGACTCCGACTTTCCGGTCTCCAGCGACAGCCTAATAACCTCACTTTTCGCCCCTTTCCTACTACCGTATGGGCGTGGTGTCAGAGAAGTATAGTACAAATCAGATCCGTTCGGGTGCGGTGCGGGTCCATAGGATCCCGGTGCGGGTGCGGACACAAGTGGCTGAGATAGACCGTTCTTATTCTCGGCCACTAGCACTCCAGTGCCCGACTTTATGTCGAAGCCCCAAATTTCGGCAAATGAGCTGAAGCCTGCGGATGAGATAACGGTAACATAAATTGATGAGCCATCAGCCGACCAAGCAGGCGAGAGCATCGTCGAAGCTTCTCTATCTGTCACCTGTCTGGGCATGGAACCGTCAGCCCTGGAAATCCAAATATTATCTGTACCCGACTCATCACTCACGTAAGCAATAAGTAGTCCGTTTGGTGACAGGCGAGGTTGAGATTGAAACGCCCTTCCAGTCAGTACCGGACGGGCAAGACCGCCCTCTAATGGCAGCGTATACACTTCTCCGAGCAGCTCAAAAACTAAAGATTTTCCATCTGGATTTACATCGAGTGAAACCCATGTGCCCTCAGTCGTCTTAAAAGATACCCTGTCTTCCTGCGAGACGAGAGGTGTGGCTAGAATAATCAGTAGTTTGAGTGCGACTGTGGCTGCAAGAGTTCTTAAACCCATGAAAGAATCTCCTTTTAATTATTCTTTTCTGTTATAATTGAAGCACGAAAAAGATTATCTGCTGCTTGTAATATTTTTAATTTTAATGGTGGTGAATAATTTGGATAATCATCAAGAAATTGGTTAACTATATTTCTAGCACTTGTACTTTGATACCTTGAAAGCGTTGCATTAATAAATCTAGCTGGAAAGAAAATATCTCCAGTTCTTTGAATCTCTTCAAGTAATTCTAAACTAGGTCTAATATATTTTTCAGCTTCTTTACTTCTTAATGGGTGATGAAGATAAGCGACTCCAGATTGAACCCAAGGTTCTACTTCACGGTTTTCTTCTTTTTTTATTAATTCAAAAAAATTATCTCTAACAACTAAATCATTTGATAATGAAGGAATTATAAATTTAAATCGAGTTTTGCGATCAGGATTTGATATTCGATTTAACTGCATATTTAAAATCTTTTGGCTATCATCCTTACCTCTTAAAGCTAATTCAGAAGCAATAGTAATATAATCTCGTTCAGACAATGTTAATCCTTTGATTGAATCAGTTTTCATCCAAATTGATTTTAGCCAATCATATCCATTATCTGATAAAATGATAGAACGTAATGAACTAAAATACATAGATCGAGTTGTCACAGTTGTTGATTCATTCATATATCGCATTATTATTGATTCTAATTCATTCGCTTTTTCTTCTCGTTCATCCCCACTTAAAAAACTCCAAAAAGTAGAATTGAGGCGACCTAAAATTCTTTGAGTATTCAAAATGTCATTCTCTGTTTGTAGCGCATTAATACACAAATCAATCATATCAATTGGCTTGATATTACCATAAAACATATCATCCCAAAGATTAAGCCAAATTATTCCTCTCAAATATGGGTCATTGAATTCTGCTAAATTTTCTAAAAGAAATGAACGACTTATTGGGTCCATTTTAAAGTAGCCATACCCAACACCAACTCCATTGGGTAAAATATAATTGGGCTTCCTCAACCCTTTTGCTTCCAAAATTTTGATCTCTTTATCTTTTAAATATGCTGGTATTAGAATGTCATTATTTTCATACCCTAACCTAACTTTAAGATGTTGCATCCATATCCTTTTTTTCTTTTTTGGATCTGATTGTTTGAGTGTTAACTGCTGAATCAAAGAATCATCATCTATTTCTAAGTCATATTCAACTATAGGACGATCAGGTTCATCCACCCAAACCTTACTCCAAGCTCTAAGGTCTTCTTGAGATAGGTTATCTAATATATTAATTAGATCTGGCCATGTAGCATTTCCATATGAATAATTAGAAAGATAGATTCGCATACCCTTTTGAAAAGTTTCTTCACCTACAAGTAATTCAAGTTGTTTCATTACAACTGGTGCTTTTGCATAAATGATTGATCCATATAAAGTGCCAGCTAAATTTAAATTTTTTAATGGTTGGCGTATTTCGTTAGCGCCTAAACTCCTATCTACTCCATAAGCAGAAGAGTAATTGTTTAAAAATCGAAGATCATGATTTATTTCTGGAAAACTTGGATTAACTATTTTCCCCCCCATAAAACTTGCAAAAACTTCTTTTGTCCAAACATCATCAAACCAATTCATAGTAACTAGATCACCAAACCACATATGAGCTGTTTCATGAGAGATTAATCCAGCACGACTTAAGTATTGATTTTTAGTTGCTGATAATTCTAAAAACAGACTGGCATCTTTATAAAAAATAGCACCAGGATGTTCCATTCCACCATATTGGAAACCAGGAATCAAAGCAAAGTCAAATTTTTGAAACGGGTAATTAATACCAGTATATTTTTCCATCCAAGAAATAGCATGTGAATGAAGATCAAATATTTCATCCTTATTTCGTTCCACTTTTTTAAGATCTGTTTCTCTATGGAGCATTGTCATTTTTCGCCCATCTTGTTCATGATAGATGCGTTTGAATTTTCCAGCAGTAAATGCAAATATATAGGTACTTATTGGTTTTGTTTCACTAAAAACTATTACACGCTTATTTCTCACTACCTTCTCTGATTGGATTGGACCATTTGCAATTGCTGTCCAATCAGTCGGCACTGATAAAGTTAATGAATATCTACCTTTTAGGTTGGGCTGATCAAAACATGGAAAAGTAGTTGATGCACGATCTGGAACAAATAATGTATAAAGAAAATCATCATTCCGATTTAGAGACATATCTCCGGCTCTGAAAGAAATAAAGATAGTATTTTGTCCTTTAGAAAAATAAGAAGCTTTAATTAAGATATGTTGATTAACTAATTTATATGGAACAGCTTCACCTTCTATACTAACGGAATGAATATAATCAGCTGGTTGACGAAAATCTAAGACTACAGGATTAGTTAAATCTGATAATTTAAAATGGATAGATTCTTCAACGGTAATAGGTTTGATTTTATCTTTAGGAATCTCAAAACTAAGGTGATATCGAACGTCCGAAATACTAGCCTTTCTATTTTCAGCTAACTCCCATGACACCCCAGATGATATAATAGAATTTTTTGATTGACATCCCATATATAGGAACAATATAAGCCAAAGTCGTTTCATACATAAAATTACATAAAAATCACCTAACAATGTGAGTGTCTCTTTTATTTGAATGGTCCCACCCCCTAAAAGGTGTTTTGGGTTGAGATTTTAGGTTGAAAAAATATAAACAAAAAAGCCCACGAATGTGGGGCTTGATGGTGAACAATAATTCTCAAAGCAGATGCGCTGTTAAAATCTTCTTTCTAAATAAATGAAGGGAATTGCTCCAAAAGAATTATCACCCATTAACATAAATGAGATTCCGATGTTTATAGCACTTTTTTTATATTTTACTTCCTTTAATTCACCTCCAAACCTTTTTCTATAAGTTATTTTAGGACTCGATTTACCTTTATAAATAATAGAATAACCAGGAGAAATACTTATTCCATATATTGTTATACCTGGTGACCCCAAATGTAATATATGAGACCCTAAACTTATAAATTTTGAAGAAGTATATTTATTTTTAAAATAATACTTATACCCCGAGCCAACACCTGAACCAAAAAGCATACTCCCAATTGCAAGATAGAAATCAGAATGTTCATCAATATTCAATAACCTTGAAAATTCAATAATAGATACAGGAATTTTTTCACTTAGAAAGCCATAGGATACACTACTATCCCATCTATCAGGTGGTATTCGCTTACCTTCAATAGATAATTGAGGGAATGCAACACTAAATAGTAATAATGTAAAATACCTATGCATTCTCAAATCTACCCATTATCCCACAAATAAAAAAGCCCCACGCTTAGGTGAGGCTCTTTAACCCAGAGGCGTTTCATTTAATTATTAACCACTCCAACCAGTCAAAACAAGAAACCAAACTATGCAATAAAACCCAACTGGCACTAAAAGAATCTTTAAAAATTGAGCACCAATATATTGCGTTATTTGTTCTTCACTGCTTAATGTTTTTTGTCTTTCACCCATTGTTTTTATAAGACTATTATTGTTCATCAATTTTATATTATTGGTAAAAATAACATTTCCCCTATCATCAGTTATCTTATAAATGGATTTTTTGTCAAACATAAGTGTGCTCTTATCTACTTTACCAACTATTAACTCTTCAGATATCATTTTTAATTGATATTCATCCACTTTAAAAGTGACCTCTGACGTTACACCTGTATTTGGGTCAAGCTCGTGTTCTTCACTAATACTGATAAGCTTACCATTAATTTTTTGACCATTATTAAATGTAAGGGTATCAGCAAATAACACAGAGGTCTGTGCTAAGATTAATATAAGTGAGAGGTATTTGACCCATAGGTGTTTCATATAGTTATCTTTCAAAAACTGCTCTTTTAATAACTGCTCAACAAAATACTATAACAACTTACAAAAAATAATCTAACTATGTGTGAGTGCCTTTTATTTAAAGGGTACACCCCCTAAAAGGTATTTTGGGTTGATATTTTAGGTTGAAAAATATAAACAAAAAAGCCCCACGGTTAGTGAGGCTCTTTTTAATTAATAATGATGATGAATTATTTTTTAGTGAATTCCTTCATTTCGCAAGTCTTTTCATACCAACTATTTCCAGCTGCTTCACAACTAGACTGGTCTCCACCAGAGGTGTCTTCACCGTTATTACCTTCACAATAAGCATCTTGTTGCTCATTAACAATTAATTTATTGTCAATTAATTTATAAGTAGCACATTCCATGCCCATAAAGCAAATTTGAGATTTACTTTCATCCCAAGTCATCGGTATCTCTCGAATTGCCCCCATTGCCGCAACCGTATAAGTTCCATTGCCCCCAGAAGTAAATTCTAATCTTAAACCCATAAAAGAAACAATCAAATCCCATTTGCTGTCATCAATAGTACCGCTGCAATCTGCATTGGCATAGTCACCCGCATTGCTCATCTCCCAAGTTCCAACTAATGGATTTAATTCTTCAGCTTCATCTTTATCTTCAGCTTCATCTTTATCTTCACATGAAAATGCAAGAAGTAATGAAAACAACATTATCGTTTTCTTCATTTTATTATCCTTTATTTGAGCCAGAGGCGTTTTATTTTTACTGTATAATAATCCATTTATTCTTGCCAATTATATATTCGTCAGAAATATTTGGATAAAAAGTTCCTCTAATGAGTCCATCCAAAAATAGAAGAATGGAACTAACGGTACCCACCATGACTCCCATTGCTAATGGATTTGTTGGTTTAGAGTCATTAACTAATGTTCCTAAAAACCCGACTAAAAAACCGCCAATTGCCCCAGCCTTAAAGCCTCTTATTCCATTCTTAATTGCTATATTACCACTACTAACATGCGCTATTGAGTATATATCATAAAATAAAATTTTTGCATTATTAGTCAGGAGAAAGCCTTCTTCAAAATTAACGGTTTTAAATATTGATGATTTTAAATTTCTATTAGGAAGGACCTTAATATTCAAAGGGCTTTTTTTATATAAACGGATAACGACTTCATCATTAGAATTAAACTCTACAAATTGAGAATCCTTTTTCAATTTAAGAGTTTCACTCTCATCTTGAGCAGCGACAGTTAGCACGAATAATATGAACCAGAGGCGTTTCATTCTTCAATGTAAGCAGTATATTTATTGTTACTATTTATTTCAAAACTACCAGAAATATCATCTCCTTCATCTTGGCCTCTAAAAGTAGCCAAATACCAATTACCACTATAACTGTCATTAGAAGAATAACCATTTAGAAAAATATTATAATCTGCAATTCTTGGATTCATATTTATCTGCATTTGCCCATTTTTGGTGTACCCTTCCAATTGACCTTTTCCTATTTGAGGACCTATTTCTCTACTAGTAAATCCATTTACGGCTGCTATATCCCAAGAACCTGTTATAGTTGAATCTTTAGCAATATTTATTTCTATAAAACCAGTAGCACATATCACACTGTCCTTAGTGTTTTTTTTATCTTCACAGGATGTAAAAATAAGAGTAGTTACAAATAATATGACCCAGAGGCGTTTCATTTAATTATCTTTTTTATTAATTTTTTCTTGAGCACCTTTGTGACCAAGTTTAGCAGCCTCTTCAAAATCACCTTTAGCATAATAAGCATTACCAATAAGACTTTTAATTTCATCAATTAACTTTTCATTATTAAAAGTCTTAGCTGTAGTTAACGCCATATGAAAATTCTCGAGAGCTTTTTCATAATTAGTTGTATTGTAAAAAATTTCACCAATATTCTTATAATCTCCTGCGATATTTATTTGATTGTTTATCTCTATGCTTAAGTTTAATGACTGATTGTAATGTTTTAGCGCCATATCATTTTTATCCATTTTTTCATAAGTCTCTCCAATGAGTCCATGGGCGAAGGAAAGTCCCACTTTATTTTTTGAATCTTGAGCATTATTAAGAAAGCGTTTATGATAATCTAAGGCCATCTCAAAGTCGCCCTTCAATAAATAATAAGAACCAAAACTAAAATAACTAAATTTTAACCAACGGGGACTATCTAACTCCCTAGCTACCTTAAGGGTGCGATTATTATAAAATAAAGCCTTTTCAAACTCACCTTTTTCTGTAAAAGTAAGCGCAAGTGACGCTAATGCGTATACATTTATTTTTTTATTATCTATCTCATCTCCTATCTTGCTCGATTTAGAAAAATATTCTACTGCCTTATCGTAATCTTTCATTTCAAAATAAATATCACCAATCTTATAATAAATTTTTCCAATCTCCTTACTCGTAAAGTTATTTTGCGATTGTTCGTTTAATAAGGGGGCAAGTATTTCCATTGACTCATCAAATCTTTTTTCATACAAGAAAGTGCCACTAAGTAAATGATAGGCATTTGCTAACTTTTTGTCTAAATCTATCGCCTTTTTGAGTAAGCCACGAACAATCTCAACATCTTCAGTTTTTTTGCTTTTTGCATATTTATATTTTGCTTTTAAATAAAATTCATAAGCTTCTAGGTTACCTGTTTCAGCAATAGATGTAGTTTTTTTTGTTAATATATCTAAATTATTTAAAATATTTTTAGATAGCTTACCCTTTATTAAAGGAAGATTATCCCACTTTTCTTGCCAGCGTTCTGACCAAACGACTTTTGAATTTTTAGTATCATATAGCTCTAAAGATATTTGAAACAGCTCTCCTATCTTCCACAGAATACCTGTTGAAATATATCGAACATTTAATTTTTCAGCTAATTCGTCATTAGAGAGGGAATCCATATATATATTTTCAATATCCTGCTGACTGGAGACTCTAATCAATCCCGAACTAGATACATCTGATATTAAGTCAGCGCTAATACCATAAGCGTAAAAAGCATCTTCCTCTTTACCTTTATTCTTCAAAGGAATGATTCCGATGGAGGGAACTTCTTGTTTTTTTTGACCTAAAAGCTCAAAAGCAATAGTTTTCATTCCTGTTTTTAATAAATAACTTAGTTTTCCACTATATTCATAACTAACGGCTTCCAAAATTTCGCCAGTTTTGACATTAACAATTCTTGCAGAAACTGAATATAGATTTTGAATTTTATTTACTGTTCCAACTACGACTTTATCTACACCGAGGATACTGCCAGCATTTACAATATATTCATCTGTGACAATACCTGACTGGTTAAGCCCTTGCTCTTCAAGGAGAGCTTCTAACTTATCACGTTCAACTACTCTATAGTCACCGTTGTTGAATAGCTCTGTCCTTAATCTTTCACTTATTGAACTTGCTTCATTTATTGATATGCCATTGCCCTTAAAATCGATAACAGCAATTGTATTTTGTGAATTAGCAAAAGATAATACAAATAATATGACCCAGAGGCGTTTCATACAGGAACTTACAAAAAATAATATAACAATGTGTGAGTGTCTTTTATTTGAAGAGTACCACCCCCTAAAAGGTGTTTCAGGTTGAGTTTTTAGGTTGAAAAAGTGGGGGAGAGGAAACCTTTTAGTTTATGTAGCATATAAGTAGCAGTACTTACCAAAAAACCCCACGAATGTGGAGCTAATTATATATCACATTAATTTATAAATGTATCATAAGCAGTATACATTGTAAATATTAAAAAGACTACCGCAATAGAAACATCCAACCATTTAGGTATAGGTTTATATTTTAAAATCATTTTTCTACCGAAACTCCAAGCGATTATAATAAAAACTAATAATGCTACCTGTTCATCTGCCATTTTATACTCCTTAGGTTACCCAAATCTACCCATCATCCCATAAACAAAAAAACCCCACGCTTAGGTGAGGCTTTATA
>Ga0308010_1002185_pt1 | contig 10360 bp, 9 predicted proteins | sample Neamet129_FD_202368 | JGI IMG/M metagenome (GOLD analysis project Ga0308010, IMG submission 202368) | Marine microbial communities from water near the shore, Antarctic Ocean - #129 | ecosystem: Environmental > Aquatic > Marine > Unclassified | place: Southern Ocean | collected 2014-07-24 | reverse complement strand
CAGTGCCGCAGTTGTTATGATTGCAGTGCCATGTTGATCGTCATGAAAAACAGGTATATCTAATAAATCTTTAAGTTTTTGTTCGATTATAAAACAGTCTGGTGCAGCAATATCTTCTAAATTAATTCCACCAAAGGTATTACCAATATTTTTAATGGTATTAATTATTTCATTAGCATCTGAACTATCTACCTCGATGTCAATGGAGTCTATATCTGCAAATCTTTTAAATAAAACTGATTTACCTTCCATCACAGGTTTTGAAGCTAAAGCACCAAGATTTCCAAGACCCAAAATTGCAGATCCATTACTAATTACAGCCACTAAATTTCCTTTACTTGTATAGTCATATGCAGCTTCAGGGTTTTTTGCTATCTCCTTAACCGGAACAGCTACACCTGGTGAATAAGCTAAAGATAAGTCTCTTTTTGTTGTTAAAGGTTTTGAGGAATTTATCTCAATTTTGCCAGACTTACCCTGTGTATGAAAGTCTAATGCTTCTTTATCTGTGTAATGATCAATTTTTGATTTTTTTGTCATAAAATTTGAGTATGTAATATAAAATAGACAAAATCATCATTAATTTAATTTTTTTAATAAAAATATATGAACTTATTATCTTCAGCTTCTATTTTTAGTTTTTATACTTTGATTAGTAGACTTCTTGGATATTTTAGAGACATACTGATAGCAATCTTTTTAGGCGCCTCTATATATGCTGATGCTTTTTTTGTAGCTTTTAGGCTACCCAATACTTTTAGAAGACTTTTTGCTGAAGGAGTTTTTAATGCAGCTTTCATTCCAAGCTATGTAGAGGAAAGAACAATTAATAAAATAGAAGGAAAAAAATTTGCTGACGACGTTTTAAACTTATTAATAATAGTTTTATTAGGAATTATTTTTTTAGTAGAAATTTTTACTCCAGCAATTGTTTATTTGATAGCACCTGGTTTTTATAAAGATATAGAAAAGTTTAATCTAGCGGTAGAATTGACAAGGATTACTTTTCCATTTTTATTTTTCGTTAGCTTATCTTCATTTTTTTCGGGAATACTAAACTCTAATAACAGGTTTGCAGCAGCAGCTGCAGCACCAATTATATTAAATATTTTTTTAATTCTAAGTTTATTTTTTGCCTACTTTTTTAAACTTAACTTTGAGCTAAATCTTTCTTACGCGGTAACTTTAGCTGGTATTTTTCAGTTAGTATTTTTAATATTTTTCACGAATCATTACTATAAACCGTCAATTAATTTTAAAATAAAAATTAATTCAAAAGTTAAATTTTTTTTTAAAAAATTATTACCAAGTATATTTTCATCAGGAGTAACACAAATTAATATTTTGATAGGAACAATTATTGCCTCTTTCGAATCTGGAGCTGTCTCTTATTTGTATTATGCGGATAGAATTTATCAAATCAATTTAGCTATTGCTGGGATTGCGATCGGCACTGTTGCACTTCCGGAGTTGTCGAAAAAAATAAAAAGTGGAAACATTTCTGAAGCAATGAACATACAAAATAAATCTATTGAGTTATGTTTACTTTTATCTATTCCAGCGTGCTTAGGCCTAATTATTGCTTCACAACAAATCACCAGCGCATTATTCGGGTATGGTTCATTTCTAGAAACAGATGTTATCTTAACTGCCCAAGCATTAAAATATTTTGGATTAGGAGTACCTGCATTTGCATTAATCAAAGTTCTCTCTAATCTTTTTTTTGCAAGAGATAATACCAAAATACCTTTTTATATCTCAGTTTTTAGTGTTTTCTTAAATATCTTAATATCTGTTACTTATTTTAAAGAATTGGGATTTATTATTATTCCGATTGCCACATCCATTGCAACATGGTGTGCTGTAATAATTTATTTAATATTGTTACTAAAAGCTAAATATTTAAACGCTAGCAGCAATTTTTATGTCAACTTCTTCAAAATAATTATTTCAACAGTTATAATGAGCTTACTTCTCTATTTTTTAATTAACTTTTTTGAGGATAAGCTTATTTATACTAATTATTACAAGTCATTTTATCTTATAATGATTGTAGGTTTAGCAGCTGCACTATATTTATTATTAGTTCGTCTACTAGGTATTTTTAAAATAAAAAATTTTGAAACAAATTAAACAATGAATAAAAAAAAATTAGTTTTTTCAGGAGTTCAACCGACTGGTAATTTACATCTTGGTAATTATCTTGGTGCTTTAAAAAATTTTGTAACTTTGCAAGAAAAAATGGAATGCATTTATTGCGTTGTAGACCTTCATGCTATTACCACTTTTCAAGATCCTAAAGTATTACGAAACAATATTTTAGAAACTACAGCTGGTTTTCTTGCTACAGGTCTCGATAATAAAAAAAGTATTATTTTTAATCAATCATCGGTAAGTGGACACGCTGAACTTGCTTGGATTTTAAACTGTGTCTCTCGTATTGGTTGGTTGAATAGAATGACTCAATTTAAAGATAAAGCTGGAAAAGATAAAGAAAAAGCAAGTGTTGGTCTTTATATTTACCCAAATTTAATGGCAGCAGATATTCTTTTATACAAAGCAACACATGTTCCTGTTGGAGCAGACCAAAAGCAACATTTAGAACTTTGTAGAGATGTTGCGCAAAAATTTAATAAAGATTTTAAAAAAGATATATTTCCAATACCCGAACCACTAATACAGAAAAACATATCAAGAGTTATGAGTTTAAGAGATGGTATAAAAAAAATGAGCAAATCTGATGAGTCAGAATACTCTAGAATTAATTTAAAAGACTCAGCAGATGATATTATAAAAAAAATAAAAAAAGCTAAATCAGACTCATCTTCGATACCGGATAATTTAAATGATTTAGAAAAAAAACCTGAAGCTCTCAATTTAATCAATATATATTCAGATTTAACAAACACTACATTGGAGAAATCTTTAAACGAACTAAAAGGAAGAGAATATTCGTATTTAAAAAATAAATTAACAGAAATTTTAGTTGAGGTTATTTGTCCGGTTGGAAAAAAAATAGTAGAATTGTTAGACGATAAAAGCCATTTAGAACAAGTTCTTAGAGATGGCACAGAAAAAGCTAGAAATATAGCTGAGCATAACTTCAAAGAGATAAGAAATGCAGTAGGCTTTTTTTAACTAAAGATGATATAATTAAGTATGATTATAACAGAACCAACACCAAATCCAGATTCATTAAAATTTTTATCTGAAAGAGCAATTTCAACAGCAGGAACTGAAGAATTTCAAAAAAAAGATATCACTAAGATTGAAAATATGTTTGTAAAAGATTTACTCACTATAAAAGGAGTGGAACTTATATTGTTATCAGATAATTTTTTGTCGGTAAAAAAGAATAAAGAGATTTCTTGGGAAATATTAAAACCAACGGTTATTTCTCACATGAATGATTATTTTGAAAAAAATGAAAATCCAATTTTAATTAAAAAAAACAATATTAAATTAAATTTAGGAGAAATTGAAGATAGGATAATAAAAGTTTTAGACGAAAAAGTAAGACCGCAAGTAGCAAAAGATGGTGGTGATATTAAATTTAAATCTTTCAAAGATGGAATAGTACACGTTGAATTACAAGGAAGCTGTTCTGGCTGTCCAAGTTCGCTTATGACTCTTAAGCAAGGAGTTCAAAATTTACTCTGTCATTATGTTGAAGAGGTAAAATCAGTAGAAGCCATATAATATGAGAAAAGTCATTAGTTATCGTCAGAAAATAATTGAATTAGCAAGGATTTATAAAATTGATAAAGTTTTAGATAAGAATCTAAAACTTACTACTTATGAAATAGAGCTAGAACTTTTAAAAAATAAAGTGCCAATACCTTCTAGAAGAGGATATTTTTCTCACAAAATTATTAATGAAATCTTGCAACCCATCTATTCATCTTTGGAAGATAAATTTTCAATAGTAATTAACTTAAATAAAAACTTAAAAATAATATTCAATAATTTTAAAAGCTCATTAAAAGAAAACCTAACAATAGATTTTAAATTAAGAAAAAGTTCAAAGAAACAGTTTAATTACATCAACAATTCTTTAAAAGATAAAATATCAATAAATTTCAACTTAAAAAAAAATTCACAAAAATTATTTAATTTTTTTGAAAACTATTTTAACTTTGTTGTCTTCAACATTAGTAATTTTTTTAAAGTTATCACTAAAACAGCAATAGATAGTTTAAATAATATTTATAATTTTAAGTACGAAGATAAATTACTAAAAAAAATTATTCTAAGAGGAGCCTACAGCTTTCTTGCAGTAATGCTAGTATCAGGCGGTTTTTATGTAAAGAGTTTCATAACTGATGCAGGGCTTTTAAAAATTTCAGTTGAGATAAAATCAGACAAAAAAGAAATTGTAAAAAAACCAAAAGTTGAAGAAAAAAATAAATCTAAAAGTTTAGCGCAAAAACCAGAGAATAAAAAAAAAAATTACGATCCTGAAAACGATTATACTCTAAACACTCAAACAGTATTAAATTTATTTGAAGATTTAGAATACGATTTAGACCGCGTAAGGAAAAAAAAATTAGTTAAACCAATTTATTTTACAAGACTTCCAAAAGACCTAGATGAAATAAAAAGTGTTTCACAAAAAAAAGAAACCTTTTTACAAATACTCTTACCTTTAGTAGTTGCAGAAAATGAAATCATTTTAAAAGACAGAAAGTATTTGTTAAAAATATTAAAAAAGAATGAAACTGAAGAAAACAGAAAATGGATAAATAAGAAATATAAAAAATATAAAGTTTCTAATAAAAATATAAACGAATTATTAAGTAAAATAGACATTGTTCCAACTTCTATAGCTTTAGCCCAAGCCGCAAAAGAAAGTGGCTGGGGGACATCTAGGTTTGCTTTAGAGGGCAATGCCATATTTGGTCAATGGACATGGAATGGAGTAGGTATCGAACCTCTCGAGAAAGTGGATGGTCAAAAACACAAGATACTTAAGTTCCCGATATTAAGAGCATCTGTTAAAGCTTATATTACGAATTTAAACTCACACTCAGGTTATAAAAGTTTTCGAAAAAAAAGACTTGAATTAAGAAACCAAAATAAAAACCTGTCAGGTTTAGATTTAATTCATGAACTTGATAATTACGCACAAACTGGAAAAGAGTATACTAAAATTTTAGAAAAAATAATTAAGCAGAATGATTTAGATGAATTTGAAACTGTAACGATAGACGATTTTAAGGAAAAACAAGAATTAAAACTTTAGTTTTATAGTTTACGCACGACAAATTGAATACCTAGCCAACGCCAAGAGCCATCTGACTCTCTTAAAGAACAATTAACTCTACCTCTTTCGGTGGTAAATTTACCAATCAAATTAATCCTAATTTTAAAATTTTCCAAATATTCAACTTCAGATTTTTTCCATGTATCTTGCTCATTGGAATAGCAGTTTAGTAGCTTAATATTTTTTAAATCTTCAAAAAATTCAATAACAATTTGTGGAGGGTTATTAATGTCAGTAATATATTTTTCCTTAGGTATTATCGATTTAAATTTTAACGGAATAGTTTTAAGTATAGTTTTAAAACGATTTAATTCACCATAAGTTTCATTAATTGGGAATCTAGGTAATTCTAAAAAATCTTTAGTTTCATCTACAACTCCTGAATGTTGTCCAAAAGCATATTTAAAACCAAAGTCTTTAATAATACTTTTAAAATCATTACTGTATTCTCCGAATGGATATGAGAAAAATAAAGAATTATATCCCACGTTATGTTTAAGATCAGTTATAGCTCGGTTTATATCATAAATAATATCTTCATTTTTTTTATCAACCAAATATTCATGAGAGAAGCTATGATTACCTATATGAACAAAATCTTCTTTTGCAATTTCATTAATTTGGGCCCAATTCATGTAGCCAGAAGTTCCAACTTCTCTCGTGTTTACAAATAGAATAAAAGGTATTGCCTCTCTTTTCAAGATTGGCCAGGCATTGTCATAAAAAGACTTAAAACCATCATCTATGGTTAATAAGATTTTTTTTTCATCCTTTTGATACAAAAGTACTTTTTCAAAATTATTTGGATTTATGAATTTGAACTGGTTTTTTTTTATTAAATCTAAGTGTTCTACAAAATTTTTTATTTTTATGTTTGTAGAGGGGTATTTATTTTCTTCAAACCTATGATACATAAGGACAATAATACCTTTATCTTCTATACTGTCAGTCACAGCTAATAATTGACTAGGTAAAAATACAGAGAATAGAATGATAATTAGAGATTTTTTAATAATTAATTGCACAGGTAAAGATGATTCTATTGCATTAAGAATTAATAGTAAGTTTTTTTTTAAAAAATTACAAACTAATCTTGTTAAAAACGAAATGCTCGCTTTAGATATACTTACTTTTTTTAAAGAAAAAAACGTCATAATTAACAAAAAATTATCAATTATTATAAATTCAGGCCCCGGTAGCTTTACGGGCATTAGAATAAGCCTAGCCGTGGCTAAAGGCATACAGCTCGTTAATAAAGTAAATGTTTATAGTTACAATTATTTTTTGTTAAACGCAGCTCCATATTTAAAAAAAAACATTAAAGTTATTTCAATTCAAAAAACTAATAATTTTTACTATTATTCAGAAAGTAATTATAAAGACCACTATACTTTTAGCACACCAAAGAAGATGGATCTTGATTACTTGCAGGAACTAGACTGTGTAATTGTCATCCCTCAAGAAGCAATCAATGACAAACTATTTAAAAATATTAGTATAAAAAAAATAAAAATAGCCCAATTCAACCTTAAAAATATTGAAATATTAGTAGAAAATAATTTATTAGAAAATAAATTGATTAAACCACTATATTTAAGTTAAATTGTAATTAATTATATGAACAAAATAGAAAAAAAATGTGAAATAAAAGGGGTCAGACTTACAGATCAAAGAAAAATAATCGCAGAAATTATGTCTGACTCCAATGATCACCCTGATGTAGATGAGCTACATAGAAGAGTTAATAAAATTGATAAAAAAATAAGTATAGCCACAGTTTATAGAACAGTAAAACTGTTTGAAGAGTCAGGGATTGTCGAAAAACATGATTTCAAAGGAGGTAAAGCGAGATATGAGGAATCTCCAGAAGAACATCACGATCATCTAATTGATATAAATAGTGGTGAGATAATTGAGTTTGTTGATGGTGAAATAGAAATTTTACAAAATAAAGTTGCCAAAAAATTAGGGTACAAATTAGTTGACCATAAACTTGAACTCTATGGTGTTAAAATAAAAAAAAAATTTGTCTAAAAAAATATTTATAAAAACTTTTGGTTGTCAAATGAACGAATACGATAGTAATCGTATTCTAGATCTAGTCAAACCTATAGGTTATGTTGTTACTGATAATGCTTTAAATGCAGATTGTTACGTTTTAAATACGTGTCATATTAGAGAGAAAGCAACAGATAGGGTCTATCATGACATTGGAAGATTAAAAAAAGAATTTAGAAATAAAAAAAAACCAATGCTTTTAGTTACGGGATGCGTAGCTCAAGCAGAAACTAAAGAAATGTTAAATCGAGAAAAATATATTGACGGAGTGGTAGGACCACAGTCGTATCACAAAATACCAGATATAATAAAACAATTAGAAAGAAATAAAAATAAAATTAATAGTACTGAATTTGAAGTAATAGAAAAATTTGATAGTTTAGGTTTAATAAGAAATTCTGACACAAAAGTATCCTCCTTTTTAACAATCCAAGAAGGTTGTGATAAGTTTTGTCATTTCTGTGTGGTGCCCTATACAAGAGGCCCAGAACACTCGAGATCATTAGACGAAGTAATTATTGAAGCAAAACAATTGATAGACAACGGTTCTAAAGAAATTACATTGTTAGGGCAAAATGTGAATGCATATGAGTACAAAAACAAAGAAAATACATTCCGCTTAGCCGATCTAATAATTGAGCTTAATAAAATTAAAGACTTAAAAAGAATTAGGTACACGACCTCACATCCTAATGATGTCACCAAAGATTTAATTGAGGCTCATAAATACTGTGAAAAATTAATGCCCATACTTCATCTGCCCGTACAAAGTGGATCTTCAAAAATTCTCAATGCCATGAATCGAAAACATAATATTTCAGAATACTATAAAATTATTGAAAAACTTGAAAAAGCCAAATCTGGTATCAGATTTTCCTCAGATTTTATTATAGGATATCCAGGAGAAACAGATGATGATTTTAGTCAAACATTAAGTCTAATAGAAAACATTAAATTTATTAATTCATACTCTTTTATATACAGTTCAAGACCAGGTACCCCAGCGTCAAAATTGAAAAACGTTGATTTAGATGTAGCCAAAAAAAGACTAATTAAATTGCAAGCAGTGCTTGAAAAAAATAACTCTAATCATAAAGAAGGAATTTTAAACAAATCAATTGAAGTACTTTTTGAAAATAAATTGAGGAACCAAAATAAATATTTTGGTAGAGATAAGTTTTTAAATTCAGTTATTGTGGAGAGTAATAAAGATTTGACCGGTCAAATTTTAGAAACTAAGATTACAGATTTTAATCACAATAGTTTATTTGGAACAATTTTATCTAATGAAAAAAGAAATTTTGCAGCTTAATTAATGTTTGAAATAAGCAAACTAGAACAAAAACTGATAATAAAAAAAATAGATAGAGAAACTTTAAATATACAAATTCTAGATAATAGTATTTTATTATCAATTGTAGGCCAATTTAATGAAAATTTAAAAAAGCTAGAAAAATTAACTAAAACTACTTTATTTTTTAGAGGCAACTCAATCACTGCGAAAGGTTCTGCAGAGGGGATTGAAACTATTTCTGAGGCAATTAGATTTTTAATTAATAAATTTCTTTTGACAAATAATATTGAAAAAGGTGATATAATTTTGTCTGTGAATAAAAAAATAAATTCAAAAAATAAATCAAATATCCAGTCCTTTGCTCAATTAATTAAAACACCAAGAAAATCTGTCATAGCGAGGTCACAAAAACAATCCGATTACATAAAGGCATTAAGAGAAAAAGATATCGTCCTAGCATTAGGGCCCGCCGGCACTGGTAAAAGTTTTCTTGCTGTATCAGTTGCTATTACGCTACTTATGGAAAGGAAGGTAGAAAGAGTTATACTTTCAAGACCAGCAGTCGAGGCTGGTGAAAAACTAGGTTTTTTACCAGGAGACATGAAGGAAAAAGTAGATCCATATCTGAGACCACTTTATGACGCCTTATATGAACTATTTGGTTTTGACATAATTGATAAAAAGATAGAATCTGGTGAAATTGAAATTGCCCCATTAGCTTTTATGAGAGGTAGAACATTAAAAAATTGTTTTGCTATATTAGATGAAGCACAAAATGCAACTGAAACACAAATAAAAATGTTTTTAACTAGAATAGGAGAAAATTCAAAATTAGTAGTAAACGGTGATCCTACACAAGTAGATTTGATTAACAAAAATCATTCAGGTTTAACAAAATCGCAAAAAATATTGAATCAAATTGAAGAGATAAAAATTATCGAATTTGATCATACTGATGTTGTAAGACATCCTCTTGTATCAAAAATTATCAAGGCGTATCAAAAAAAATCTGATGATCAAAGCTGATGTTTTAATCACCAATAAAAATTGGAAAAAATATATAACAGCGCCAGATCTCTACATAAAAAAAAAACTAAAAAAATTAGAAAAAAAAACAAATTTTTTTGAAAAAAATAATTATAACTTCACTATTTTGCTCTCGGGGGATCTTGAGGTTAAAAAATTAAACATTAAGTTTAGAAAAAAAAATAAAACTACCGATATTTTATCTTTTCCTTTTCATCAAAAGAAATTTTTAAGCAAACTATTAAAAAAAAATAAGATCAAAATATATTTAGGCGATATAATCATCAATTTGAACAAGATAAAGTATCTTAAAAAAAATGAAAACTTTCCGTTAAATTTTGATAAAATTTGGGTTCATGGATTAGTCCATTTATTAGGGTATCGCCACAAATCAAACTTTGATTATTTTATAATGAAAAAATTAGAAAATAAATTATTACAATCTGTAATATAATATGATTTTAAATTTTCTTAATAGTAGAATTATTTTAATCTTTTTATTTCCTTTTATACTTGGGTCCTTAACAGTCTTTAGTTTCCAACCATACAATTTGAATTATATAAATTTTATAATAATTCCCCTTTTCTTTTTAATTACAACCTATGTACAAAAAAAATCAAAAAATACTTATAGGAGAAAGCCTTATTTATTAAATCTATTTCTCATTGGATATTTATTTGGTATTGGTTTTTTTTTAACTGGCACACATTGGATATCT
>Ga0308010_1002178_pt1 | contig 10370 bp, 10 predicted proteins | sample Neamet129_FD_202368 | JGI IMG/M metagenome (GOLD analysis project Ga0308010, IMG submission 202368) | Marine microbial communities from water near the shore, Antarctic Ocean - #129 | ecosystem: Environmental > Aquatic > Marine > Unclassified | place: Southern Ocean | collected 2014-07-24 | reverse complement strand
CAAAAATTTTGACTCTAAGTAATTTGATATCTTGACTCATAACGGCAAAAACATTTATGCTATATATAACCATTTTACAACCTTAGTTGATGTATCGTTCACGACTTGGTACTGATTTGAGTAATATCACTTTAGATTATGTTTCATCAATAAATGATGATTCTGAAATTGCTTTGTACGATATTATTGGAAGTCAAGCTCATACAATAATGCTATTTCAAAATAACATTATTACAAAAAATGATGCAAAAAAAATTCTATCTTCCTTAGAGGATATGAAAAATGAAACATTTGATACCTCATCTGGTGCAGAAGATATTCATGAATTAATTGAATCTTTAGTAATTAAAAAAGCAGGTATGGCAAGTGGTGGAAAAATGCATACTGCAAGATCTCGAAATGATCAAGTTGTTTTAGATATTCGAATGAAAATTAGAGATGACATTAACATTATCTGTAATTGTCTTTTAGATACAATTGAATCGCTTGTATCTGTATCCAAAAACCATCAAAAAACAATTATGCCTTTTTACACTCACCTTCAGCAAGCTCAAGCAGGTTTATTTTCTCATTATCTTTTAGCTCAAGCTGATATTTTATCAAGAGATTTTCAAAGATTATTTGAAACTTTTAAAAGAATTAATCAAAGTCCTCTCGGAGCTGGACCTATTGGGGGAACTAGCATTGCAATTGATAGACATAGCACTGCAAAAATGTTGGGTTTTGATGGTGTTGTTGAAAATTCTATTGATGCAACTAGTACACGTGATTTTGTTGCAGAGTATGTTGCAATGGTTTCAATTTTAATGACTAACTTAAGTAGAATTTCTGAAGATTTTATTATTTGGTCTACATCTGAATTTTCTTTTATTGAATTATCTGATGAGTTTACATCACCTTCAAGTGTAATGCCTCAAAAAAAGAATCCTGATATTTTAGAACTAACTCGAGGTAAGACTGCAGAGATTATTGGAAACCTTACTGCGATTTTAACTACTATCAAAGGTTTAGCTTCTGGATATGGACGTGACTTACAACAAATAAAATCCTCTATCTGGTCTACATCAAAAATATCTATCAGCGCATTATTAATTATAAAATCAATTGTTCTAACTATGAAAGTAAATACAAAACAAATGAAAAAAGTAACAGAATCTAGTAATTTAATTGCCCTGGATATAGCTGAAAAATTAGTTCAAGAAGGAATTCCATTTAGAGTAACTCACAAAATTTCAGGAGTTTTGGTTCAATTGGCACATAATTCAAAAAAACCTATTTCAAAATTAACTGCTTTAGAAATAAAAAAATCTGTAGAAGGAACTACCGTAGATCCTAAAATTGTATCTGAGATTATTTCTACTACTAGTGTTGTTTCCTCTTTAAAAGACAGAAAATCATTTGGTTCTTCTGGATATGATGAGCAAAAAAGAATGATTTCCGATAGAACTGAGAAAATTACCCTTTGGAGATCAAATATGTCTGAAAGAGACAATAAAATCAAGTCCTCCATTGATGAACTTCAAAAATTAGTTGATGAAATTATTTAATGAATAAAGTGGAAAGCGGGTCTAGAGGGATTCGGACCCTCGACAACCGGATTAAAAGTCCGGTGCGCTACCTGGCTGCGCCATAAACCCACACAAAAAATGTTTAACCTGTATAATTTAGTCTTTTACAAATCTATGACTTCTGCCAGAAACTTTTAATCTAGGATTTTGATTCATACTGCTAGTGCCCTTGTAGTATAGTCCGGTCTAGAATTCGACCCTGTCACGGTTGAGACGCGTGTTCGAATCCCGCCGAGGGCGCCATTATTTTTAATTTTTAAAGCGATCATTATTTATTTTAATTTTAGAATATCTCATGAATTATACTACAAGAATATTAAAATTCAGGCAATTTTAGGGGAATTTGTTGTCTGAAGAAAAAAAAGAGTCTAAAGTCGAAGTAAAACCTACTGAAGACTCTGTATCTGAAAAACCATCAGTTGAAGATACTAAAAAAACCGAAGATGCAAAAATAGAAGCAGAATCTAAAGCAGCTCAAGAAGCAGCATCTAAGGTAGAGGCAAATACACAAGTGCTTGCTGAAGCAGAGGCTGCAGTAGAATTAGCTCTTGAAAAAGCAAATGCTGCAAGATCTGAATTAGAAGCAGCAGCAGAGGATGAATACAAAGCAATTGCTGCTGAAGTTAAAGCTGATACTACAAAAAAATCTGACTTTACATTCAAACGAAAAGGTGAAGAAATTTTTAGACGAGAAATGGGTGAACCTGAATTTTGGTTAGATAAAAAAGATAGATTTCCAAGACCTATACTTACACAAGATCAACAAGAATCTATTACAAGAGTAGCTGAAACTCCTCAGGATCAAACTCCAAAATATGATCCACAACATATTCTTAGTCCTGAACATGGCGGTGTTTCAAATTATGAAAATGGTGTAAATTCTTTCTTAGATGAATTAAAATCTAAACTTACTACACAAAAAAATGATCCTGAATCAACTAAACAACAAATACTTGCAACAGAAAATGAAATTACTTATTTGGAATCAATACATGAAAATTTCTATATTGGAATGAATGTCTTCCGAACAGCAAAAGGTGGACGGGATAAGCTTAGCGCATAATTAGGTGTTATGATATGAACCACGTAATTTTTGATGTAATGAATACGAGAGTAACTTTCAAGAATATTCCAATACATGAATTATCTAAATTTGCTTTCAAAGATGTCGGTGTTGCATGTGAAGAATTTAAGAAAATTCCTGGTGTTGATGAATGTATTATTATTCAGACTGCAAGTAGAATTGAAATTTTTACAGTAAGTAATATTGAAACTATTGATTCTCCTGATGCCCGAAGAGCTGAGGCTAAAACTCTGATTTTAAATCAAGTTAAAAATAAATGGATTTCATTAACCCAGTTAGAACAAATTGATATTGATCATTTTGATCAAACTATTGAAGTTTACAAAAGTGATGATGTGTATCTTCAGCTTCTACGCTTAGGATCTGGTATAGACTCATTTGTTATTGGCAAACATGAAGTTTTTGATGAAATAGTTCAATCATTATCTCATGCCAAATCTGCAGGAACTTCTGGAACTATTCTCAATAAATTATTTGAAAATGTAATTCGATTATCTACTCGAATGAGGGATACTACTGGAATTGCAAAAGACGTTATTTCACTTGGAGACATTGCAGTAAAATTAGTTGATGAAAAAGCTGGATTGGATTCAAAGAAAAAAATATTGCTAATTGGTACTGGTAATTCTGCTGCTCTAATTGCTAAAACTCTTAATAAAAAAGAAATTTCTTATGATGTTACAAGTAGAACTTTAGAACGTGCAACTGGATTTAGTACTATTGTTGGTGGAAATCCTATAAATTTTGATGATGCTTTATCAACTTTTGATAAATATGATATTATTTTTGTTGCAACAACGGCTGATTACTTCCTAATTACATTTGAAAGAATTCGACTTGTAATGGAGGAAAAGAAGAAGGGTACATTGATTTTAGATTTATCTGATCCAAGAACTGTAGATGAAGGGATTTCTGCTTTACCTGGAATTAAATTATTGTTTAGAGATCAAATTACAGAAATTTTTGAAGAAAGTATAAAATCTAAATCTGATGTTATTCCAGCAGTTGAAAAAATTATAGAAAAAGAATTACCAATATTGTCTGCTAGAATGAAAAGACTAGACGCTTAGTTTCATTATTATTTTTGTTTTCTTAATAGAAATTGCATTACTGCTTCTTTTGAATAATCAATACCGTGAACCTCTTCGGTGTGAGTTCTAAAATCTTCTATTACTTTTTCTTGTTCACCCTCTACTTGAAAATCACACTCAAAACCATAATCATTACACTTTAGTTTTGACATATTTTGATGAAAATAATATCCGTATAAAAATTATGACACTTTTAATTTAATAGTGATATGGATGAAAAGTAATTTTTATCCGTAGGATTCGTATTTAATTCCAAAACTACCGTCTGATTTCTTTTCATGTTCTGTGACAAAACCTTTAGAATCTAAGTGATCAATTACACCATCAATTGTTCCTTGATATCCACAAATGTAAATAATTGAATTATCTGGTGTCAATGCCTCACCTACCATTTCTTCTATTGGTGATAGCCCTGTTTTTTTATCTGGTTTAAAAAATGATTCAACTCTACCAACATGACCATTCCAAGACCTGTTGAAGAATTCTTTTGGTCTACTAATTGCTGCTCTGTATCTGAAATTCCATTTATCTCTTCCATTTTTTTCACTTTCTAATTCCATATCTGTTAAAAGACGTTTGTAACTTAACTCATCCACATAACTTGCACCGTGTAAAACTATGACTTCTCTACTATCGTTAGTATCCTGGAAATGTTTTGCAAATGCAACAAATGGAGCTAAACCTGTTCCACCACCTACACAAATTACTCTTCTGTTGTCTTTTTTACCATTGTGTAATTTATCACTAATTAGCAATGCTGCTCCAGTTGGATCTCCGAGGGTAACTTCGTCTCCAACACTAAGATAAAATAATTCAGTTGTTACACGACCTGGAAGTGGTTTTCTAACCCATCTAATTACAAATTCAAAATAATCTCTATTTTCAGCATGTGATGCAATTGAGTATGCTCTTCTAACTACTTTTTTTTCTGCTGGAATTGGTAGACCAATTGTTAAAAATTGCCCAGTTTGATATTTTGGCATTCCATTCTCAGGAACTAATCGTATGATTACTAGATCTTCTTTTAGTAACTCTCTGTAGACAACTTTTGCCTTCATTTCAGATACCATACAAGGAGGTTTTCGTTACTTTGGTTAAATATATTTCTCTTACAAAATAACTATGAAAATTTGATAAATTTTATAATTCTAATTAATTTGTGACATTATTTCATCAAGAATTTTTTGATTTGCTGCAGCAATGAATGAAACTCTAGTTTCATAACTTAGATCTGCGTCAAGTGGGTTCAAATCTGAATCTAGTAGTAAACCTCCTGCCTCCTTAACAATTATGTACCCTGCAGCAATATCTTGAATTCTAATTTTATCTCTAAAGTCAATAAAAATATCCATTAAACCTCTTGCAAATAATGCCATTTCTAATGCATTTGCACCAAAATGTCTCGTATGGTTATGATTTTGAAATATTGGATACATTCGTTTCATTAATTCATTTGAACCACCAGATGTGTTAATTCCAACTATTTTGTAAATTGGTTCTTTTTGTTGAACTTTGATTTGTTTTTCATTAAAAAATGCGCCTTTATTTTTTGAAGCCCAATACATATCCCCATTTGTTAAATCTGTTATCACTCCATCTGTAATTGAACTGAGTTTATTTTCTGTTGCAAATGCTAATGAACTACAAAAAAATGGTACACCGCGTACTGCATTAGCCGAACCATCAATTGCATCCATTATGATGTAACCTTTTGGATTGTCTGATAATTCTACTCTTCCACATTCTTCCCCTAATACAACACATTCAAAATTAATTTTTTTTAGATAATCTAAAACTGTTTTTTCTGCAATAATATCTATATTTCGTGAAATGTCTCCACCTGCACCTATTCCAAAATCACCTGCAGCATCTTCTGTACCTGCAAGATCTTTTACATTTTGATAAATTTGATTTGATGCTTCTCGAAGAATTTCTACAACTTCCACAAAAAATAATTCTCTCTTCGTAATTTAAGTGAAGAAAATTTTTGTATTGAAAGCATAAATAACAACAAATAAGATCGTGTTTGTGAGTGGAAAAGACGAATCACTTTTTAGTAAAAGTGCTTTGATGGGAACTAAACCTGGAAAACAAATCATAAAACAAGGTTTATTCAAATCAAAAGGATTCAAGCAGTTTAATCAATACAAGCAAGAAGCTGAAGATACATTCCCTGCATTTGCCCAAAGATTTGCAAAAAATCTTTTTGATCAAATTAATGCTGATGACTCTCCAAATACAACTCAACAACAATTTGCAGAGGAAGTTGGTTCTACAGAAATTATTTTAAACGCATCTGAAATTGAGCCTATAAAATCTAAATTACAAGATTTTGATACTTTACATGATAGAGTTCTTAGAATTTTAAATTCAAATTTTGTTAAAATGACATTTCCTGTTTTTAACGGTCTTTTTGATGCATCTACGGATTATTTTAAAGATGAGAAAAGTACTACTATGAGAGAAGACATTGTTGATGGTCATATCATTGCAATTGATCTTAGTGAGCCCATGGATAGAATTGTAGACAAAGATGAAGATTTAGAATATTTGGATGATTACAAATTAATGAATCCTTATATTTTGAAACTTGCCAGAGAAAAAATTTCAAAAGGTGGTGAGGATGTACTCAAAGAATTTGAAGAAGGTTTCAAACAAGCAAGAATTGGACAATATCTTGATACAAAATTAAAAGATAAACCTACGGAGATTACCGAAGAAGAATTAGTTGAAAGTTACAAAAAATATCGTTCGGTAATGGGAACTGCTGGTAGAAACATGGCCTTGAATCGTGCACCTTTAGCTGATATCTTTTACACTGGAATGGCAAAAGCAGCTGAATCTGTTGGATGTGGAAATGAAATTGAAGATAGTATTAGAGACAGAGCTGCAAAAATTCCTTCTTGGCCATTATTTTATTCATTAAAAATGAATGATGCAAAAAGTGGATTTGAAGAAACAATGAATCATAGTGAATCATATCTAAGTGAAGCAAGAACTGCACTTGAAAAATTACCTGATAATTTTTCACATACAAAGTTCTTAGAATTTCTATTTCTTACTGTTGAGCATTATAACCAATTTTGGTATAAAAAATTACAACAAGAAAATATCTGGTCAGATTTGAACAAAAATCTTCCAACCAAGTGATAAAATTGATGTGGTCTGAAAAATACCGACCTCAGATTATTTCTGATATGGTGGGTAATGAGGAACCTCGTGCAGCCATAATGGAATGGTTTGCAAAATGGAAAAAAGGAACAAAACCTCTTTTGATAGTGGGACCTCCTGGAATTGGAAAAACCACCATTGGATACCTTTTGGCTAAACAATTTGGTTATGATTTGATTGGTCTTAATGCAAGCGATGTTAGAAGTAAATCTCAGATTAATGAAATTCTTATTCCTGTTTTAGGTAATGTCAGTGTTTTAGGAACTCCGATGATCTTTATTGATGAGGTTGATGGTATTCATGGTCGTGGGGATTATGGTGGCGCTGCAGCACTTGTTGATATTTTGAAAAAACCAAATGTACCTATTTTACTTGCTGCAAATTTTGACGATTCAGATAAAATGAAGAGTATTAAAAAAGTAACAACAACAATCTCTTTTAAAAAAATACCTCCACGTCTTTTGCGTGTTTATTTAGATAATATTTTAAAAAAAGAAAATACAAAACTAAGTCCTGGCTCATTAATCAAAGTCATTGATAACTCTCGAGGTGACATTCGTTCAATGATTAATCTAACACAGTCTTTGCTAACTGGATTTAACCCTTCAACTGAAACTTCTTTTGAAAGTATCAATGTTGAAGATGGAATTAATGCATTTTTCAAAGCAAATTCTATTGAAGAAGCTAGAGGTGTTTTGTATTCAATACAAATTGCTCCTAGAGATAAAATTAATGCATTTTATTCTAGTATAGTAACTAGTGATCTAGATAGCGATGCACTTGCAAAATATTTGGAAGTTATTTCAAATGCCGATATGTTACTTGGAAAAATTATGAAAACTCAAAATTGGAGATTATTACGTTATCTTAATGACATTTTAATTAATTTATATCAAAAAGATGATCGTATACGATATTCTAAATACAATTTATCCTGGCCATTACTAAATAGAATTCGTTGGGATGGTGCAAAAATTAAATCATTATCTTCTATAATGGCAAAAAAACTACATCTTTCTTCTAGTGCATTTGTAACGCTGTGCTTGCCCTATGTTTTATTTTGTATTAAAAATAAAACTTTGGAATTAGAACTGGAAGAGACTTTTGGTACTATTATTGATAAGGAGATTGAATTGATACAATGAGTTGGATAAAAATTCCAATGAAATTTCCAGGAACATGCATTGTTTGTAATGGTAAAATTGAAATCAATGAAATTGGACTTTGGTCAAAAGGATCTGGTGTCAAACATGAAAAATGTGCCCAAACCGATGAATTACAATGCATTGTTTGTGGTTCTTCTGCTGGATGCTCTCAATGTGAATTCCAAGATATTTGTGATATTCCAAATGTATCTCAATTATGTATATGTAAGAAATGTAGTGATGAAAAGAATGCTTTTGATTCATATCAAAAATCATCTAAAAAGAAATTTTCCATTCTAAACTCTTAATTTTTTATAATAATTTACAATTCATACTATTTCAATCTAAATTAATATAGAGAAACAATCTGTTTTTAGATCACCATTATGCATTCTGAAAAGATTGATGAATATACTAAAAATAATAAAATATCATTACAGGGTGGTGGTCAAGATCGTATTAGTGCTCAGCATGAGAAGGGTAAGCTAACTGCTCGTGAAAGAATTGATCTTTTACTTGATGTAGGAACTTTTGTTGAAATTGATCCATTAACAACTCATCATTATTATGAATATGACATGCAAAAAAAGAAATTTTTTACTGATGGCGTGGTTGGTGGTTATGGGAATGTATCTGGAAGACAAATTTTCGTTTATGCATATGATTTCACTGTTCTAGGTGGAACATTAAGTCAGATGGGGGCTAAAAAAATTACCAAATTAATGGATCATGCTTTAAACACAGGTTGTCCAATTATCGGAATTATGGATTCTGGTGGTGCTAGAATTCAAGAAGGAATTATGAGTCTTGATGGATTTGCAGATATCTTTTATCATAACCAATTAGCTTCTGGAGTAATTCCACAAATCACTGCAAGTGTAGGTCCTTCTGCAGGCGGTTCTGTATATTCTCCTGCAATGACTGATTTTGTTATCATGGTTGACAAAATTGCAAGTATGTTTGTCACTGGACCTGATGTTGTTAAAACTGTATTAGGTGAAGAAGTTTCATCTGATGACCTTGGTGGTGCCATGACACATGGTTCAAAAAGTGGTGTTGCACATTTTGTTGCTGAAAATGAATACCAATGTATGGATTATATCAAAAAATTAATTTCATTCTTGCCTCAAAATAATTCTGAACAACCACCTAAACTTACAACTGATGATGATCCGAACAGATTGGATCATAATTTAATTAATATAATTCCTGAAAATTCTTTGCAACCTTATGATATGAAAGAAATCATTCATTCCATTGTTGACAATCATGAATTTTTTGAAGTTCATGAATTATTTGCATCAAATATTATAATTGGATATGGTAGATTAAATGGAAATGTTGTTGGAATTGTTGCCAATCAACCAATGCATCTTGCAGGTGCATTAGATATTGATTCATCAAATAAGGCATCACGTTTCATTAGATTCTGTGACGCATTTAATATTCCAATAATTACTTTAGTAGATACACCTGGTTACATGCCAGGTTCTAATCAAGAGCATAATGGAATTATTAGACATGGAAGTAAACTTCTTTATGCATATTGTGAAGCAACTGTACCAAGAATTACATTAGTTATTGGTAAAGCATATGGTGGTGCATACATTGCAATGGGAAGTAAAAATCTTAGAACTGATGTAAACTATGCATGGCCAACTGCTAGATGTGCTGTTTTAGGTGGAGAGGCAGCTGTAAAAATTATGAATAGAAAAGATCTTGCTGCTTCTGATAATCCTGAATCTCTTAAAAAAGAATTAATGGATGAATATACGCAGAAATTTGAAAATCCTTACGTTGCTGCATCTCATGGAACTGTTGATAATGTAATTGATCCTGCTGAAACAAGACCTATGTTAATTAAAGCACTTGAGATGCTTGCAAACAAAAGATCTAAGCAATTACCTAGAAAACATGGGAATATCAATTTGTGATTAATGATGATTGAAAAAGTACTTATCGCTAACAGAGGAGAAATTGCTTTACGTGTAATTAGAACTTGTAAAGCACTTGGAATTAAAACAGTTGCAGTTTATTCTGATGAAGATCGTAATTCAATGCATGTTAAACAAGCATCTGAATCATATCATATTGGTGAGGCATCTCCTGCTAAATCATATCTTAATCAAGAAAAAATTCTAGATGTAATGCTATCTTCTGGCGCAGATTCAGTTCATCCAGGTTATGGTTTCCTCTCTGAAAATGATGATTTTGCAAGACTTTGTGAAAAAAATAAAATTATTTTTATTGGTCCATCTGCTGATTCGATGAATCTTTGTGGTGATAAAATGAAATGTAAAGCTGCAATGTT
>Ga0308010_1002174_pt1 | contig 10381 bp, 6 predicted proteins | sample Neamet129_FD_202368 | JGI IMG/M metagenome (GOLD analysis project Ga0308010, IMG submission 202368) | Marine microbial communities from water near the shore, Antarctic Ocean - #129 | ecosystem: Environmental > Aquatic > Marine > Unclassified | place: Southern Ocean | collected 2014-07-24 | reverse complement strand
GTTCGCGCGTGGGGAGTTGGGTTGATTGAGGAGTTGGAGTTGGAGTTGGAGTTGGAGTTGGAGTTGGTGTGAGAGTTGGAGTCGGTGTGAGAGTTGGAGTCGGTGTGAGAGTTGGAGTCGGTGTGAGAGTTGGAGTTGGTGTGAGAGTTGGAGTCGGTGTGAGAGTTGGAGTTGGTGTGAGAGTTGGAGTCGGTGTGAGAGTTGGAGTTGGTGTGGCGACGTCGTCATCTGTAGTTGTCACGGCAAGGGTTTGATCAGGTAGGTCATCAAAAGCATCATCCGACGAGTCATCGTTGACCGATACAGTGATGGTAGAGGTCTGGTTGCCATCTATCGAGTTGTCGTCGACTCCGGTCACGGTCATGATCTGTTGAGCGTCCCAGTTACCTGAAGTGAAGGTTAGCGAACCCGACACCGTAGCCTCGTTGGTGTTGGAACTAGAGCCGTCGATAACTACGTCTGATGACGGTGGGCCGGTCAACACTACGGTGAATGTTTGGGTCGTCCCTGATTCAGACACTGTCAATGAAGATTCTGACAGGGTGAAGCCTTTAAGAGTGGCGTTCAACGGTGAATCCGGGATCGTCTTGGTCTGAGCGTTCTTTGCAGCGAACGCCATATAGACACACCAACCCGTTGGCACTACGCCAGTAGCTGTGCTGCCGGATTCATCGTAGTCGATTGTGCTGTCCGACCAGCTGGACACCCCGTTTTTGATCCACTTGAAACTCCGATCAGTGTTGACCTGGAATGTGACTGGTTGTGCCCCTGATGCAACGTCGAAATTGAATGCGCCAGTTTTCCATCCCAGGTTTTTGAATGCTGACATCCTTGATGATGTGTTGCCGTCATGGTCGATCTGGCTACCTACCCACAACAGGTTATGATGCGGTTTTGTTGAGCCGGCAGACGTGAAATTATTCTTAATGTATGCACCAATATCTCCACCTGATGCATTCAGTGCTGAGGTTTCGACCACGTAGTGGCGGACAGCTACTCCGTCACCAGGTCGATTAAACTGCCATCGACCACTGGAGCAAAGTGGCGTGGTATTAACCACTTCGGCTTCGAAACCCTGCATTTCAGCGTCGTTAACCGGTCCGTTGACGACTTGGTATCCAGATGGCGGGTTCGTAGTTAGCGGGGCGTTGCCCGACGCCAAAACACCGTCCGATGAGTACTTCGCGACATAACCATCGGAACTGCCAGATGAGTTCACGGTAGCGTCACCCGCCGAAGGGTCGAAATCCATCCAGGATTGGAAGCCCCCTGAGAGATATACGTTTCCTGACCCGTCGGTCGTAACTCCATTGCCCTGGGCGTGTGAACCCGATGGAAACACCTTTGCCCACTGGTGCACACCTGCAGAGTTGTGTTTGAGTAGGAACGTCTCGTTCTTGTTCGATACGTTAGAAGTGAAGTTGCTCGTACCCGACCCGGAGTCGAGGTCGACTGTGCCCCGGTAGTGGCCAGTGGTGTACACGTTGCCGGATCCGTCCACAGCGACGCCGAAGCCCTTATCGTTGTCCGATGATCCCCCGACAGCGAACACCCACTGTGTCGCTCCGTTCGAGTCGAGCTTGATGGTGTACGGGTCATTGTTACTGCTACCAAGTTGGATGGTACCCGATCCGGTGTCCCAATCACCGCCTGTTCCTTTCTGGTATCCAGTGGCGTAAACATTACCTGATGAATCCGCTGCGAGACCCTCGATCTTGTCGTGCCCATTGGAACCGAAGTTTTTGGCCCACTCCAGTTCCCCCATGGGGGTTAATTTCGAGATCCATGAATCCTGACCGCCCTGGCCGCCGGATGTACCGCCAATCAACACCGTGCCCGAACTTGGGTCGTAATCACTGGCGATGTTGCCAAGATAGCCGCCGATATAGATACGGTTCGCAGATTGGTCAATCGCGAGGTCGTTTGGTATGTCCGTATAGACACCACCCCAGGTCTTGACCCAGTTCACGTTGCCGCCCGGGGTGATCTTGCTAAGGAACACGTCCTGCCAGCCCGCTGAAGTTACGTTGGTGGTGGTTGATGGGTCGAAGTCGACGTCTGCGGTGCCACTGAAATAACCGGTCACGTAGACCTTATTCGACGGGCCGAAGTCCACGCCGGTGGCCTGGTCGTCCCCGCTACCACCCAGCGACTTGCCCCACGCTACCGTTCCATTTGCCTCGATCAATGCGACGTATGCGTCCCAATCGCCGGACGTTTCAACCGTTGCCAATGACCCCTTATCGCTGTCGAAGTCCATGGTCCCCTTGAAACGACCAGCGACAGCCACGCGACCGTCAGAGGAGATGGCACAGTCCAAGATCTGGTCGTTGTCGTCAGCATCCAGCAGCACATGCCACAAGCGGTTTCCTGCCGAGTTGTACTTGGTGACTAGCGACGAGTTTAGCCCGGTCGCTGTCTCGTTTTCGGTTGTTCCAGGGTCGGGATCGACGTCACCGGTTCCCCGAAAATGACCACACGAGTAGATGTTACCGGAACCGTCCACATGAACGTCAAAAACCGAACCTGTGGATGAACTGGTTGAGTTGATCAGCACAGCCCCGTCGGATGTTGACCATGCGTCTGCCAGAGAGTCCGAAAGGATAACGACCATCAATATTGAGATCAGCACGCTGATAAAGTGCTTCTGGCTAACGCACGTTAGGCGCCGAGCGGGTGTTATCAATTTGCGCATTTTCACGTGGTTCATCGAGTGATAATCATACTTGTGGCATCTTTTTTTATGTCTACCTAGCCTAAGGAAATTAATCGTAACATTATGCTTTTGAGTTTTCGCTATTCGACAAAATGCAGATGGTAAACAGAATAAATTATTCGATGAAAGTTTCTAAAATATTTTTTCTTCCTTTCCTGAGTGCTGTCATTATTTTTTTCATTGTCGGATGTGCTGATGGAATTGATGAAGTCGAAACGCTAACGATGGAATCTTCTGAGCAGGTTTCAGGCGAAACAGTGAACCCCACTGAAGCCCCGGCGAATATTGATTCTCCCGTCACTAAGAAGATCGGGATGCTGAGCCCGCGAACGGGACCAATATCTGTTTTTTCTAATCAATATGAGTCTGCTGCTAATCTTGCCGTCGACATGTTGAATCGCTCACAGAGCGCCTACAACTTCGAGTTGGTTGTAGGCGATTCAGGGTGTGACGGAGCGAAAGCAGCTATATCTGCTACCGAGCTCATTGACGAAGGTGTTGTCGGTATCGTTGGGGCTGCATGCTCTGGTGCGACTATGGGTGCAATAAAGGTGGCTGCTCCTGCCGGAATTCCTATGGTGTCGTATGCAAGTACATCATCGACGATTACCTACGCTGAGGACAATGGATATCTGTTCCGCATTGTCCCTAGTGACGCACAGCAGGCACATGCTCTGGCAGCTGTGATCGAGGATAGTGGAGCAATCATGCCTGCACTCTTGTATATGAACAATGATTATGGCCGTGGCTTGGCAGACGACTTTGAATTAAACTGGGGTACCCAGTTGTGCACGAGAGTGGGTTATGACCCTGCGGATGGGTCATATGACCCGGCGACTATTGCGCAGTCAGTCATTGGTGGAGAGTGTGATTCCGTTGTTCTTATGTCGTATGCAACTGATGGAGCTCTGATCATGGAGGCGTTGTACTCGGAAGGCTTTAAAGGCAGCGTTTTTGGTGGAGATGGTCTTACCGATGCAACATTTCAGGAGTCTTTTACGAACATCTCTGCCCTTGATCGTTTGTCTGCGACCAAGCCGCTATCTGGTTCAACATCTAATGTCGAGGCTAAATTCGAAACCGCTTACAGCGCGTCAGGCGGAGATCCAGAAGATATTTACGTTCGCGAGGTCTACGACGCGGTCAACATGATAGCGACCGCTGTGATCGCCAACCCTGTGGGTGATATCAAGTGGACTATTGCAGGTATTGGCAATAACTATTCCGGTGCCAGTGGGCTACAGACGTTTGACGCGAACGGGGATGTGTCTGGTGCAGGCTACTCGATTTGTAAATTCATGGTATCGGGAGGAAAGATAAACTTTTCATGTCCTCAGATATGGACTGAGGAGACCGGTATTACTGGTTCTGATTTTAACGGTGAGGTCGTAAAAATCGGACTACTTAGTCCGCGAACCGGCCCGATAGCTGTTTACTCGTCTGGTTTCGAGATCGCTGCGGGTATCGCAATTGATGCACTCAATGCTATCGATCCTGAAAATCACCGATTCCAATTGATCACTGCTGATTCCGGCTGCGATGGAAGGCTCGCAGCCTTGGCCGCTCAGATTCTTATTGACTCGGGCGCAAAAGGAATATCAGGTGCTGCATGCTCGGGTGCGACCCTTGGCGCTATATCTGTTGCATCGGATGCAGGGGTGCCGATGGTTTCTTATGCAAGTACATCCCCTGCATTAACAACTGCCGATGACGGCGATCATCTTTTCAGAGTTGTCCCTGCGGATGACCTTCAGGCTCGTGCTCTGGTAGATATCGTCAATGCCAATGGTTTGAGTAACCCTGCCGTCTTGTACATGAGTAATGACTATGGTGTTGGACTCGCCGATTTTTTTGAGTCCGCATGGAAACCAGGGGCTTTATGTACATCGGCCAGTTACGATCCGTCACAAGGTGCCTATGATGCCTCAGCACTTGCTGCATTGGTTATAGATGAGGGATGTGACTCTGTAATTATGATGTCTTATGCTACCGATGGAGCCTGGATTGCTGAAGAGCTCCACCGACAGGGTTTTAAGGGCGATAGGTTTGGGGCAGATACCGTTGCTGATGCAGGTTTTATTGATGCATCTACTGATCAGAGCACACTGGACGGAATTATTGCGACGAGACCGAGACAGGCCGAGGACTCTGAGCAGAAAAGCCTCTTTGAATCAGCATGGAGCAAGGCAGGAGGGCCTGCAGGGGCACTGTATACGCATGAGACTTACGATTCGGTCTTGTTAATTGGTATGGCGTTATTGTCATCCGAACCTGATGCCGCTAGAGCAGTTGCAAAAACAGGTACTGGGTTTGATGGGGCATCAGGGAAACATACGTTTGACATAGCAGGAGACGTTATCGGCAACGGATATGACGTTTGCTCGTTTAGTTATACGGCGCCATCAGCCTCTTTCGACTGCCCACAGTTCTGGACTGTAGCCGACGGGCTTTCTGATTTGCCCTAGGCAAAAACTGACAGCGTAATTGATATACCTGTGAGTGGTCTCAAGAATTAGTGAATTTATCCGGTTGCCGGCAGCTGTTATCTGTTCTATTCCTGAACCGTTATCTGTCACGTCATACTTGGGTGGATAACACACAGGAAATCAAATGTTCCTGATTTATAACACGTTTCGATCTATTTCGTGAATGCGCCCCGTTGCCGGTTTAGATTCCATATATGGAACGCGCTTTCAGATTGGCTAAAACGTAGGGTGCGCAGTTTGCGCACCCTACGAAAAGCTATAACAGAAGAGATTTAGTCGCCATCTCCATTGATCATGATGATTCCGATAACCAGTATCACAATCGCCCAAATCGACTGAAGGATGCCACCAACAAGACTTCCGGTCTCTGTGTCAAGCCCAATCACAATAGTAACTATCAGCCCAACAATCGCTATCGCAAACAATACCCAACCGAAATACTTGCTTACCAAGCCACCAGCAGCAAGGCCGCCAGCAAGAGGTATTATCGTTAGCATCGCTACTATAGTCCCTGCTGCCTGAACTCCAAGGAACGACGCAGCACCGGTGGTGTCCCCGCCTGCGATTCCCATCGCCATTCCAGTTTGAATAGTCTGAATAGCCAATAATGCGATCACACCTGCACTTGCAACCCTCATGTGCGCCTGAGCATTACCAGCTTCAGGAGTAATTCGAGTCAAACCCAGAATAGATCGAGCATATAAAACAACCCCAATGATGCCTATAGTTAACCCGAGCTTAGCAGTATCACCATTCGCTGCTATATCACCCACAAGGCTGTCTTTATATGAACCAAAGTCGGCAGTCATGAAGCCACCGACGACAAACAGAATGGGAGCTATGATTAGCGACCACTTAGCGATCGGATCCAGCCCAGAACGACCTGCACCTGTAATAAAAGACATACTTATCTCCTTATTTTAGATGATCGTTAAAGCATGGATGAATATGATTCACACACGCTATGTATTCGTTGACATTACGACCATCGCCCCGACCATACCACATTCGAAAAAAGAAGATTCAACGGCTTCAACTCACACCCTTTCACTCACAAGGACAAGGGCACTCTATGTTCCAGAACAGATTCGTAAAATCTTATCTAGATATATTTCTGGCTAAAAAAATCTACACCAAATTCCAATTAATTCTGGAACAGTTGAAGTATCGTACTCTTTAGATTTTTACGAACCAGCTGAGATAAATGAGTCGGTGCTGAATGTTTTATCAGCGTGAATAACTACCTTTTATTCATGCTATTTCAGTTTTATTTGAACCGTCCGCATTCAGTTATGAGGTAGAAGCATTAATGGAGTTTCTCCGTACGGTTCTGTCAGAACTCAGTGATCCAGTCGAAACTAGATCGACCTAAATACAGGTTCGAACAAGGATGACGGCGCCTGCAGTCGTTCTCAATTTATGCTTACTTAGTGATCAGATGTTGAACTGGGGCTCGGTGTAGTTGTCTATCTTGTCGAAGATCTGAATGCGCCAGCGCTGGGAGTCGACAACGTAGAGGCGGTTTCTTGCTACGTCAAACCTAACGCTGGTGGGAAGTGAGAACTTTGTTTCGGGATCAAGTGTTTGCACGCGTCGTCGAGCTTTTACGATGTCGGGGCTGGCCTCGACGTATCTTTTTTGCCACATTGATAACTCGATTGCGGAGCCGCCAAGGTGAAGAACGTACTCGCCAGCTTCGTTGAAAACCTGAACGCGGTCGTTCGCCCAGTCGCAGATGTAGATATCACCGTCGGGGTCAACTGCAACATCGGTCGGGTGGTCGAGTTGACCGGGATCGGAGCCGTAGCTGCCAATCGAGCGAATGAAGTTACCTACCCCATCGAATTGCTGAACCCGGTGGTTCTTGTGATCGGCAACCCACAGGTTACCCGATGGGTCGACGTTCACGCCCCATGGAGACTGGAACTGGCCTTCGTCTCCGCCTTGGCTTCCAAATACGTTGATCACTTCGCCGGTCGTGCTCAGCTGTTGAATCCGGTGATTCATCGTGTCGGAGACGTAGATCGAGCCATCGTTACCAAAGATAATTCCGGAAGGTCGGTCGAACTGGCCCGGTTCCGTTCCGAATTTACCGAAACTTCGGATGAAATTCCCGTCGCTGTCGAACACTTTGATAGCGTTGCGCAGTTCGTCGGTTACGTAGACCTCTTGCTCAGAGTTGACTGCAAGACATGAAGGCCAGGCGTCATCGAAATGGCTCTGCTCGATTTCCCTGAACGACGTGACAAGCACTTCGTCGTCAACTTCCGATCCAATTGTCAGCTTAGACACATCGAAGAAAAACAGGGCTTTTTGCGTTATATAGACGTCGTCGTTCTTGCCGAGTGCCATGCCGACTGCGCCGTTCATTTGCGCACGGCCACCGACGACGCGGTTGTAGTCATATGCACGGCCTGCCGCTGAGGTGGTGAGTGAGGGGGACATTTACTTTGTTTCTGCGGTTACTAAGTTGATTCCGGTAGTTATTACGTTATTTTCCGGGTTATTTCAAGATGAATTCAGGTTTTTCGAAAGTGCCGCCCACGACCTCTGTGGGATCCAGACCCATCCAGTCTTCAACTAGGGTGGTGTAGACACTCCTGAAGTCGGTGGAGGGAACCAAATCACCCTGTTCGAGATCAGCTTCCCTAGTCGATGGATATTCGCCGTATTGTCCGCCCTTGACGTTGTCTCCAATTACGAGACATACGCCACCAGCACCGTGATCAGTACCACCGCCGTTGTCTTGGACACGACGACCAAATTCTGAGAACAGGAACATGACAACATTATCGGCTTCGCCGTGGGTCTTGAGATCGTCAAAGAAATCTTGAATCCCCCGCGAAACCTCTTCCCAGAGTCGGGAGTGAGTACTGATCTGGTCGGCATGAGTATCGAACCCGCCATGATCAAGGTAGAAGATTCTCGAGCCGAGTCCAGCGAGGTGAATTTGGGCGATACCCTTCAGTTTTTTCCCGACTGGTGAATCGGCATATTCTATGTTCGATGAGTAGTTGGCGGGTGCAGCCGCGAGAATGTCGGCGCCTTCTAGTGCATCGCGGCCTGTCTGTCCGAGGTAGTCCATGACTGGCCCGGTTCCGATCGCTGGCGAGTACACGCGTCGGTATCGACTGAGGACTCGTGAGAGTTTTTCTTCAGGGGTGAGGCCGGTAAGCATCCCGTAGCTATCTATGTTTTCTACTGTTGCGACCGGTACTCCGGGACCAACGAGTGCACGGAACAGTGATGGCCCCATGCTTACTGCTGTAACGACGTTGTCTTTGTCGGGATCGAGGTCGCGGACTATTCGAGCGAGCCAACCCTCGGTGCCGAGTGTATCGGGTTCGCAGGTGTGCCAGATGTCCATCGATCGGAAGTGCGATCGTGGTGAGTTTTCATATCCGACACCGTGGAGAATGGCTACGTTGCCATCCTGATACATCTTCTGGATCGGTTTCATAGAGGGGTGGAAACCGACCTTGTCGTCTAGTCGCAACACCGCTTCTTCGGAGACGTTAACAACCGGACGATAGTCCCGGTAGAAAGGGTCGGCGTGCGGAACTACGGTATTGAGATAATCATTTCCACCGCTGAGTTGAAGAACAACTATTACGGGGTCTTTTTTCTTGGTCGTGATGTCCGGGCTCCTGTGGTTCTCGAAAAGATTCTCTTGGTGGATTTCTAGGCGAACTGGTATTCCCTGAGCGAAACGATGAGCTGGATGAGTTCAGACACCCGCGCGGCACCGCCATCTGATGCAGATTCGTTTGCCCAGTCGATAGGGCCGAGCGACGTTGCGTGGTCGATCAACTCTTGGCGCGCGCCTGCTGGGATTTCGAGCGGACCCATCACCTCGAGGCAGGCGTCCACTACGGCTTCTGGTGCAGTACCGGCAGATTTCACGCGGTTCATGATGTTTACGACGCCAGGTCGGGAGTATTCGCTGATCAATTCGGCGGTGAAGTTAGTCCGCTTCATCAGCGTGCCCGAGTTGATCCATTCGATTCCCGAGTGCCAGCCCTCCACGCTTGGTGGATTCATCAGATCCTGTCCCATGTTGGTGATATCGATACACCAATCCATAGTCTTGGGAGATACACGATCGGTGTCTCCGACGAGACGAAGCGTGCCGATCACGACTTCAGTCGGGTTTTTTACTTTTGCGAACTGGGCTTCCTTGAAAAAGTCAGATAACAGGATGAACCGCATCGCCTCGCCCATGTTGTAGTCAGTGTCGATCAGGCGTTTGGCTATTGCCTGGACTGCATCAGGGTCTTTTGGTGGTGTTACTGACCATGCTGGAACCTGGTGTTCGTCGGCAACAAAGAAGGTGTAAAGGTGGCGCGCTATGAATGCTGCAGTTGCCGGCTTCGACAGGATAATGTCGATGATTTCCTCGCCATCGAAGTTTCCTGTGTGACCGAGAAATTCCTTTTCGCCGGCATCGTGGTCTTCGGGTCGGAATTCGAACTCCCAGTCGAATCTTCCCATGTGAAACCGGGGCAATTTGTGGGTCATAGTCCAACCGGTGAAAGCCCTTGAGCACTCTCGAACGTCGGTTTCGGTGTAGTTGCCTATACCCATCGAAAAGAGTTCAAGAAGTTCACGTCCCCAGTTTTCGTTTACCGAGGTGGCGTGATTCTCGTGGTTGTCGAGCCAGAAGAGCATGGCGGGGTTGCGCGCCACTTCCATTAGGATGGTCTTGTAACTGCACATTCCTTTTTCACGGAACATGTCGAGCATGTCTTCGATTTCGTCGTAGTGATCGACTTTCGAGACACCGGTGGCAAATAGTTGGTGATAGAAGAGGCAGAGCTTTTCTTGAAGCGGTGCCTGCGTTTTAATCATGCGCCAGACCCACCCCGCGTGCCCACGGCCGCCCTGGGTGCCGGGCTTCCACCAGTTGGGGTAATAGCGGAGAAATTCGTAGTAGTCGACAGGTTCTTGAGCATCGGGGTTGAGGAGCTCTTCGACCGTCGCTTCGTAGCCGACTGCAACTCGCCGTTCGAGTTCGTCTCGTGATGCGCCGAACCCGGCCCGTCGCATTAGATGGGCCATTAATTTAATATTTTCGTCGATCATATTCGGTATCCAGACTAGCCGTCGAAGAGCAAACACTACCATAACGCCCGCACGGTCAAAATTGGGATGCGATCATAGTGAGTAGACGATAGGAAAA
>Ga0308010_1002172_pt1 | contig 10386 bp, 7 predicted proteins | sample Neamet129_FD_202368 | JGI IMG/M metagenome (GOLD analysis project Ga0308010, IMG submission 202368) | Marine microbial communities from water near the shore, Antarctic Ocean - #129 | ecosystem: Environmental > Aquatic > Marine > Unclassified | place: Southern Ocean | collected 2014-07-24 | reverse complement strand
CATTTGAAGTTCCTTTTACAACAACATTTACCCCAGGAATTGGCTGATTGTTTTCATCTAGCACTGAACCACTTATAGAGTTTTGTGCATAAATGCCATTAGACAATATTATCATTGACAAAATTGTGAAGTACTTAATATTTTTCATTTATTATGGGTTATTAGTTTGAAGTCTAAACTTATTTAAATAAAATGTTTATTAATTCTTAAAAAATACACTCTTACACATATTGTATACCAAACATAAATAATTGTATATTAATTGTTGATTGAAATCATCTTTAAATCAATTTTTTCACCATTAGTAATTAGAGTGTCCAAGAAGATATGATTTTCAATAAACACCTTTACTGATAATTTATTCTGAATTCTATTTATTTCTATATCAAAAGTTTTATTAAAAGATTTTATGTTTCGTAAAGCCATTTCATTCCATCCTTCAGGTAGTTTAGGTGAAAAAGAAAACGATTTTAATCCTGTTGGTCGAATACCAAAGAGACCTTCCGTAATTATTCTACAATAGAGTGCACTTTCTGCAGACAATTGTCTTTGATTTCCCTCAGGAAAAGCTTCTACTGGATAAGGAACATGTTCTCCTAATAGTCTCCTTTCAGAATATTTTTTAAGATATTTCATTGTACGTTTTGTTTCCCCAGCTGCCAATGCACCTCTAAATGCATAAAGAGTAGCCCTATCCCAAAAAGTGATTTCTTTTTTTTGAGAAAAAATAGAATTTAATTTTTCTTTTGTGTTTAAAAGAGTTTTACTTTTTTTAGTTCCTTTGATGAAATAACGGTAATCTCCCAGAAATCCTAAAAATTTATAACTCCACTGGTCGTTAAGAGAAATTCTTTTGTTAGAAAGGTCATCCAAAAATATTTTTCCGTAAAAACCACCAGGCCCTCCTCCATCTAATAAATTAATTGAAATAGTATTCTGACCTTTAATTAATAGAGATTTAGGTATTACAAATTTATTAGCTCCAGTATTCCATATTGAAGTTCCAATAGATTGTCCATTAAAGTATATTCTTGCTGCATCATCAATAGAATCCTCAAAAGTTAATTCATAGTCATTATCAATATTAGAAATATTCACTTTTTTTCTAAACCAATATATTCCATCAGATGGTTCTTTTCCTTCAAATAACTTTTCTAATCTTCCTGGTAATTTTACTTTTCCCCAACTAGAATCATCAAAATTTGTTTGGCTATAGGAATCTTTTTTTAAATCAGGATGCCTAAAAAGGTTGGTGATGTATTCTAAATCATTTCCATCGTAACCTTGTAAATCAGTAAACTCTACAAACGGTAATATAGATTTCAATAGTTGATCAGTATCAGCTTTTGAGGCTAGCCCGTCCTCAGTCCAAAGCTTATCAGAAAAAAGTGCATCAATCGTTCCTTCACTTCGATTAAAAATATCAACAGTCAAAGGAGTTGCAATCCATGCTCGAAGAAGTGAATTTTCTTTAAAATATTTATATGTTTTATAACCAGACATTTCGGCTCCAAAATATTCCTCAATAGTGTTTTTAATTGCAGTAGCTTGAAGTTTATATTGATCTAATAGCTGTTTATCCTTGTTTAATTCATTTCCTAATAAAGATGCGGATATTAGCGCATCATAATATAAAGAAGATGTATTTAAGTTAGCATCTCCGGCTGCAAATCGTCCTTCCAATTCATCAGAATCAGAGGCAACTACTCCCTCTTTATTAATTTTTCTTCTACAAAATTCTAAGCACCATTCAATTAAGGGCCAAAGTTCTTTAGCTGTCTTTTTATCACCATAAGCCATGGCAAATCTACCAGCACCATAAGCAATCATTGCCATATCTCCACGATCCCCTGCACCATTCCAAAAATCAATTCCTTCTGCTATAATAGAAGAGGGAATAGGTTTATACTCATCATTTATAAATCGAGAAAAATGGCGAAAAGAATTAATAGCAGACTCATTTCCTTCTATATTCCCTAAAAAAGGGAAAAATGGGTTTGCATATTCCGCTTGATCATTAGCCCATATCGCTGCATAATATCGACCACCACCAGGAGCATGCATAAGACCTCCTTTAGTTTTAAAAATACTCTCTACGGCTCTTAACTTAGCAAATGTAAAAAAGCTATTTAAAATTTTATCTGGAGATTCAAAAACTAAATCAGAATAGGTTTTACTAACTAGTTTCTCTCTTTTTTTAAATTCAAAATCACCAGAAATATAAGGCTCTATAGCATTACTTAGTCTTGCAGAATAAATCAAAGAATATTCAAATATCTCATTAGGACTTAATTGATAAAATCCTTTCTTACTTGAAGTTATCTTAATTTTATATGCCCCCGAAACACCATTTTTTTTATCCGTTTCATATTCATACTCAATTTTTGGAATATCAATAGAGATACTTTTATCAGTTGTATTTAATATTTTAACTCTATCAATAAATACTGGTTGATCTTTTGAAGGAAAAAGTTGGTGCTCAATCTCAATACCATCAGTCGCACTGGACCTATAGCTCAACAAACCCTTATGTTCAAACTGGAATGGGTATTCAATAACTGAATTTCCGTTGATCTTTACTTTTCTCAAATCATCAAAGTCGATTTCATGGGCTAAACTAGCGTGCGTATCATTTGGAATTGTTCGTAACATAGGAAATATCAAGTGAACTCTTTGCTTGAGTATTCCTTTTTCAACACCATAATGAACTATGCTAGAAACCTGAAGACCACTCATCTCAACATTATCCATATGAGTATCTTCAGATTTTACATTCCATTGGATATGACCATCACTAACCAATGACCATCTATTACTTGTTTGTTGCGCCATCCCTAAAAACAAGAAAGCAAAAAACATGATAAATAATAATCCTAGATTCTTAGTTGATTTTTGAGTCATTTATATAATTTTTATTGTGTGTACTTTTTTAATTATTTAGTTTAAGTTTTGTAAAACAAGAGTTACTAGTTTTTTATCTATTGGCTGCCCTACTTCATTATTGTAAGCCTTTACTCTTATGGAAGCCGCTATAACAATTGGTTGATCATTATTAATTAGAGCTACTAAACGATGATGCAGGTAAACCCTCTTTATTGAATAGAGTCCCTTTAAACCAATTTTTCCAGCCGTATCTAACTTGGGTAGGATTAGTCACTTTTTTTGAAGAAACTCTCACCTTATTGTTTATAATCTTTGCAGATGCTTCATGAAAAACCCCATTTAATCCCGCTATTTCAAACCCACTTAAGTTTCCTTCAGTAATAAGTCCAGTTCCTTTACTCTTAAAATCAACTTCAATATATTTAGAAAAATTTTGATGACTTTTATATAGTGGTCCTGAAGAAACTATATCAAAACCATAGTCATTCATAAGTGCTAATAGCGCAAGTCTATCTCCAACGTCTTTTTTATTACGAGGATGAATATCATTTTCTTCACCTATATCTAAAAGAATTGCCATTCCAGTTTTAGAGGTTGACTCTAACGTTTTTCTTTGTGCATCTCTTAATTTATGTGAAAATTCGGTTTTAGAATATTTGAATGGGGCTAATTGAGCATAATAAAATGGGAAATCATATCCCCAGTTTTCTCTCCAGTCTTCAATCATTCCAGAAAAAAACTTTTGGTATTCATGATAGTTAGGAACATTAGCCTCTCCCTGATACCATATAGCTCCTTTAATTTCGTAAGGCAAAATTGGAGAAATCATCCTGTCAAATAAAATTCCATATTCATTTGGATTATTAAATAGTATTTCACGTTTAATATTTTTTTGAAGCATGGAAGAATTTTTAATCAAATCTTCAAACGAATAGTTATGAACCCATAATTTTTTATTGGCTATAAATGCTTGGTGCTTAAATTTAAATGAACTAAAAGGAATAGCCTGACTACTTAAAGAATTTTGGACTTTTATAATCCCATTTATTCCACCAGGGCCTCCTCCATCAAAAGCTCTTATTGCAATTGTATTTTCACCTTTTATCAATATTTCTTTTGGAACCCTATAGTTTCTTGCTATGTCCCAGCCTATAGTGCTTCCAATAAGTTGACCATTAAAATATGTTTGATCCAGATCGTCAATTCCTTCTTTAATAATCATATTATAATCACTTTCAATATTTTCGAGTTTAATCTTAGTTCTAAACCATATTACTCCATCAGATAAAATTTCATTTTCATGAGTTAACACAGCTTCAAAATTCTCCAATACAGCTTCAAAACTGCCAGAATTTCTTGACTCTTTTGAAGTGTTTCTAGGCAACCAAGAATCCCAAGAAGAATCATCAAAGTTGTTTTTTGAAAATTCACCATCATCTAGGTCTAGTTCTAACCAATCTTCCATACCCTTATTACCAAACTCTGGAATAAGAACTGTTTTTATATCAAATATTTTACTATTTAATTCAGCTATAGAATCGTTAAATACTTTTAGTTTTGATTTATTATTAATGAATTGGTGTCTTTTTTCAATATCTAAATCATTTGGAATTAGTTCATTTAGTTTTTTGTGACTAGTCCAAGCTTCTACTCTTGTTCCTCCCCAGCTACTATTTACAATTCCAATAGGAACATTAAGTTTTTTATATAGTTTTATAGCGAAAAAAAATGCTGTAGCACTTATACCGGTATTAGGTCCACCTGCTATGCTTTTTTCAATATTTTCAGGATTTAAAATTAACCATTTATTATCTTTAAGATATTTACCTGATAACTCTTGAGGAAGGTTGAACATTCTTATCTCTGGGTAGTTAGCTGATATATATTCATTTTTATTATCAATACCTCTACCATCAGCAGATTGATTAATATTCCATTCCATATTTGACTGCCCTGAGGCTAGCCAAACCTCTCCAATCATTACATCTGAAAAAATAATATTTTGTTTGTTGGATCTTATACTTAATTCAAATGGACCTCCAAAAGAAGGAGTTTCAAGAGATGCTTTCCAATCTCCTTTAGAATTTGCAGTTGTTAAAACCATGCTGCCCCAACTCCCTTTTATTTCTACCTGTTGATTTTCCAAAGCTTTTCCCCATATTGAAACTTTTTCTTTTTGTTGCAGAACCATATGATTTGAAAAAACAGAGGGAAGGATTAGTTTTTTTTGTTCAAAAGTCTCGCATGATATAAATAATAAAGAATAAAATATGAATATGAATATGATATTAAATTTTTTCACTTTTTCCATAATGGAGTTTGTTATTTAATTTCAAAATTAATTAATCTCATGTATTTTAACAACAACACTTTTTCTCTTATCTGAAATTAATGGGTTAAAACCAACCTTCATTAAATATTCACCAGAATAAGTTGTTTCTTGATCTATTTTAGCGATTTTACCAGGAAAAATATTTACTTCTTCTAATCTGTATATTTTTTTAGGATCCAAACCCTTTAGGAGTATTGGTTCTACAGAATAAAAACTTTGAAACCGATCACTAACAAGAAAGGAAAAAACTACAGAACTGCTTTTATCATCATCGACATACTGAATACTAGCAATAGGATTTTCATATGGATTTTGTAAACGATAAATATCACCATACCATATAATATTCCTGAAAGACTTATAATTAAGTAATGCTTGCTTACAAAATTCTTTTTCCTCTTCACTAAGTTTATCTAAAGCAATATCAAAACCTAATTTTCCGATAGACGCTACATCTACACGGAATTTAATACTTGATTTTTTATTCCAATTGGTGACATGAGAACTCATTGCAATAGCTGGATAGAAATGTGAATATTCCCAATGCATAAAAATTCGATCTAAAGGATTGGTATTGTCACTGGGCCAGAATTCTGTAAAATACTGCAAAGCACCGTAATCTACTCTTCCTCCTCCTCCAGAGCAAAGCATTATAGGAATCTTAGGATATTTTACTCGCACTCTATCAAGTACTTTATAAAGACCTTTAACATAGTCAAAGTAAAGATGTGATTGAGGTAATTTTTTTCTTGCTAAAAATTCGGAATACCCGTTGTATATGATTGAATTAGCATCCCATTTAACATAACTAATGTTTGGATTTTCAATAAAAAGATTATCAAATACACCAAAAACATGATCTTGAACCTCTGGATTTGTTAGGTCTAATACTAATTGATTGCGATAATAATATTCTTTTCTTTTGGGTTGTCGAATTACCCAATCTAGATGATTTTCATAAAGCTCACTTTTAGGATTAACCATTTCTGGTTCAATCCAAACCCCAAACTTAATCCCTTTTTTTTCAGCTTTTTTTATAAGGTAACCTAAACCATTAGGTAGTTTTTTTTTATTAACCTTCCAATCACCAAGACTAGTATTATCAGTATTACGTGGGTATTTATTGCCAAACCAGCCATCATCTAATAAAAATAAATCTACTCCAAGTTCTTTAGCGTCATCTAATAAGTTTACTATTTTTTTTTCATTAAAATCAAACTGGGTAGCTTCCCAATTATTTAATAATGTTAATCTCTCTCCTTCTCCATCATAAATTCTATATTTCCTACTCCAACGATGCATATTTTTACTAGCCTGACTCTTTCCTTTTTCTGAATAGGTATAAATAAAGTGAGGAGTTTCCATGATTTGATTTGGACCTAATTCATATTCGGAAGCAAAGTTATTAGCACCAGCTATCAAGCGTAGATTATTGAATCTATCTTTTTCAAAATCAAAACGATAGTTCCCTGACCAAGCAAGACTAGCAATTATTACTTTACCTGAATCTTCTTTTGCAATACCGTCAAGAGATAAAATAAAGTTTGGTGGAGAATATAAATTAGAACGAGTCCCTAACTTTGAGTCTAAAACTTTTATTCCTGAAGTTAAAAGGCTAGTTTCGGGTTGCATTTCGGACCCCCATGCTCCATGATATTGTGTAAGAAAAAAGTCATTGTTTCTTAAATATAAATTAGCAGAAGCATATTTTTTTAATTCGATTGTTTGATCTTCATTATTTTTGATACTTGACCATTGTTCAAAAACATTTTCTTTTTGGTAAACTTTATAAAACAACAATACCTCTGTCTTGTATATAGGGTCTATTAAAGTTATAGTTGTAAGATATACCCCATTCTCAAAATTTTCTATAATATGATTTTCATATTCTAATTCTGTTGAAGGATTTCCATCAGAATGTAATATTTGTAAAGCTGGTTCTGCAGTATTCCATGTCCCACTTGGAGTATATACATGATTAGGTAAATCACCAGCATCTTTTACTTGAAATCCAAGCTGTTTATTAATGGCTTCGTACTCATTAGGATTTGACATTTTTGATCCAAAATAAATATGTTGTAACCGTTTAAGAGAATCTGCTTTAAGCACTATTACATAGTCTGAACTCTCAATATTTATTATATCCTGAGACGATAAATTGTTCAAGTAAAATAAACAAGATGAAAATAAAAACAATCTAATTAATAACATATATATTTTAAAGTACTTTTTTGAAGTATGTTTTTGATAATTGTAAATCTAACCAACAGTTATAGATTTAATTTAAAATAATATACGTTATTGAGATACTTATATATTTCATTAGAATTATTGTATACGAATAATTTAAAATTTATGAATAAATTAATTCTACAAACTTCCTCAATTTTTTATTTTTTACTGAAGTTTAATAATATTGGATTATTTTACTAGAAATATTTGTGCACCATACTCTGATCTAAATAATTCAAAATAATAAATTATTTGTGATAAAATCAGCATGAGTTTTTGATCAAATTTATTTAATACGATTGTATTTTTTCAAAACGTCAATAAGTAAATCGTGAGGAAGAGCATATACTTTGTTTCCATTAATTCCCTCCATGGTTTCAGCTGCGACCATAGCATTTATTATAGCCTCTTCAACAACTTGAACTGTTGCTTCAAAAAAAGGAGTAATTAAATCATTTGAAAAAGTTTTTACTATTGTAGTATTATCTCGATCAAAAGCATTTTCATTTGCAGTCGAAAATGCTAAGAAAATATCTCCAGAACCATTACTTCCCCTTCCACCAACTAGTCCGATTCCTAGGGGGATTCTTTGTGAGATTCTCTTTAACTGATGGGGTAAAAATGGAGCATCCGTTGCTAGTATAACAATTATAGATCCGTCTCCTTCGTTCATTCTTGATTTTGGAGGTCCATTATAAACAAAATTTAAAGTGTCTTTTAATTCAAGACCAACAGGTACTCCCGATATTGTTAAATTCTTTTTGCTTCCAAAGTTTGCTTGAACAATTACACCAACAGTATACTTTGAATCATTAATTTTTAGAATTCTAGAGGAAGTTCCTGTTCCTCCTTTAAATCCTAAACATCTCATCCCTGTTCCACCTCCAACATTACCCTCGTCAATTCTACCTCCTGAAGCATTACTTATAGCTTCTCTGACGTTCTCTTCTTTGACATGAAAACCATATATGTCATTTAAAAAACCATCATAAGTTTCACCTACAACTGGGTATGTATACCACCATTCTTCACCCTTATACCAATCAGTGTCAACATACCATTTTAATACTGCATCCCTTACAACACCAACACTATTTGTATTGGTAATCATAATTGGAGTTTCAAGAAAACCCGATTCTGTTACCCAAGTTGTTCCTGTCATTTCACCATTTCCATTTAGACTATACCAGTTTGCATATACTGGGCTAAACTTCTTTGATCTACCTCTAGGAAATATAGCAGTAACCCCTGTTCTTACGGGTCCTTTTCCAATAATATTTTTTCCCTTATTTGATATAATAGTACTATATCCTACTTCAACACCTTTTACGTCAGTTATAGAGTTGTTCTTTCCAGTTATTCCGTTAAAAGGCACTCCCAAGTCTCTTGCTCTTGGTTTTTGAGCATTTGATAGGTTAAAAACCAGTATTATTAAAACAAGAACTATCTTTTTCATTATTCTAGATTTTTTAAGTATTTATTTAAAGCTTTTCTAAATTCTTTAATTGAAAATTTTGTAAAAAAATATGTTTTGGGCTCCCCGTCAATTCTTAATTCAACTGGCGAATATTTACCACTTTTAATTTCATACATATCATTTAATACAGTTTGCTTAGTTTTTAAAACATAAAACATATCATCGGATAGAGATCTTATCCCATCTATGCTTTTTAAAACTGTTGATTTTTTTCCATTTCTAATATAGTTAAACTCTACTCCTTGAGTCCATATTGATCCATCAGAGTAGAATGCAATTTCAAAAGTCCTATCTCCATTAGGACCAACGTATGATTTCCAAATTAAATCCTGCCCGAAAGAAAAAGATGAAAAAAATAACAGAAATAAGTAAATTCTATTCATGATTTAAAATGAATGGTTAGAAAAGAACAATTAGTTTAACTAAGTTAATTCTGGCGAAAACAGATATAAAACTCCAAAAAAACCTTTCTGGTAAAGTGATGTCTTTCTCCAAATTTCTAAATTTACTTTGAAAAGATTTCTTAATCTCTTATTAAGTAAAAGAGTTTTTTTCAGAGTATTATTTTTTAGAATACTTTTTAATTCTTTTAGTTTTATTTCCATCAAAATATTCTACGTACTTTTTATCATTTAAAATTTGAAAGTATTGGGTTTTTTTTGTTGTACCCACAATTCTCCAGTATACTCTATTTTGCTTTTTGTCGTATTTAATTGACTCAACTCCAGATTTAAATCCTCCGTCAGGTATTTCAAAAAACATTAAACCGTCAGAATAAGTAAGATAAAAACATTCCTTGTTTTTTCCTTCACACCATTTTCCATCAAGATATTCGTTTGGATCAAAATCTTGATTAAAATTTAAAAAAGCCAAAAGAGTAATTAGTATTTTCATTATTAACATTTATATTTCAAACTTATGTAATACTTTTTATAAAAACAATATAATGAAACCTTAAATTTAATTCGTTTGTGGAGATACAAAAGTTTTAAAAAGGTAGTCTGAATTTGCATTACCTGCATGACTTCCTCTTCCTCTAGTATAAACATTGTTTAGGTTTAAATTAAGGAATCCAACATCCTGAGCTCCAATAGAAATTTTCATTGTATAAACCTCATTAACATCAACTAATATATTATAACTACTTACATCAAAACTTACATATTCATGTGGTGCCCAATTTCCATTTTCATCCTTATCAGGGGGAGTCGTAAGTCCTGAACTTGTGGCAAGAAGTGTTCCTCCATCTCCTTCTCCCGAATAAACTTTAAAAGTGACATCTTGTCCCTCAGTAGATCCTGAAACAGGATTACTCATTAGCCATTGAACTGCTGTTAATTTACCCTTTACACCTACTGTGAAAGATTGCCACTGTGATGATCCTCCAGCTCCCCAACCTCCTGTTGCATTATATTGATCAACAGCAGAACTTCCATATTGGGGACCCTCATTAACAGTAATT
>Ga0308010_1002167_pt1 | contig 10406 bp, 14 predicted proteins | sample Neamet129_FD_202368 | JGI IMG/M metagenome (GOLD analysis project Ga0308010, IMG submission 202368) | Marine microbial communities from water near the shore, Antarctic Ocean - #129 | ecosystem: Environmental > Aquatic > Marine > Unclassified | place: Southern Ocean | collected 2014-07-24 | reverse complement strand
ATACCTGGAGAGTAGTTGTGGAGAGTTCATCGTAGATATTACTATGATTCTGATCTCGTGTAAAATCAGACTGAATGAGAGAATAGCTGGGAAAAGAAAACTGGATGACGATAGTCACGATGACGATATAAAGGTTTTAAAGAGACCAACATCGTTTATTGATATTTAAGTGTTTTAATTAATTAATCACGAGCATTGTATTTAACCTTCTCGGCTTCACGCTTATCCTCATCCTCCTTAACCCATTTAAGATACTGAGCATATGTTGTCTTTACATTCTTGTGCAATGTTGCACCAGATCCATTCATAGAAATTCCAGGGATATTATAGATAGATCCTGGGCTCCTGTTAAGATCTCCTTTGGGCTCAGTGTTGACCATATTTTCAATGTATATTTGTTAATACATATAGCCTATATTTTATTCAAAGCCTATAAAACGTACAAGATTGTAGTTATTTTATAGGATGGTACTATACTATTATCAATATGTTCTTTGGAAAGAAATCGAAAACAAACGTATCTGAGATCCAGAACCTATTCGCGGACGATGTTGCTGTATTGACAGACAACACGCGTCTTGAAAAATCGAAGGTAGCTTCTGAGATTGCTATATTTGAAGAATTTAAAGACAATCTTGATAAGAATCTTTCGATCCTGGGAGACATAGAGGCACTTACCAATAGCCCAATTGACGAACTTGAACAAATTCTCCGTAAGGATCTTCTACCTAAACACACTAAATTGTTTGTAGAGCTACTTGCTTACTTCAAACTTGTGTCTTGTTATAAAGCCAACACAGGGCAGGAAGGATACAAACAAGCTCTTGGTCTGATCATGCATCTTCTGGTCGACTCTCCCGGATTGGATGTATTCGACACAATATACCTGATGAAAACCACTGGCAAATGGCCTCCCTCTTTCAACGGAAAAGATTCCCTCGGTAGTGTATCTCTTCAATCGACTCGTATCAATGATTGTATCAATTCTATCAGAGATGGTGAAGACATGGCAGCTCACATGAAACAAGTCAAGGACAACAACCATGTGACAGACAAAATCAAGTCTCTTTTCGAGATCATTCGTCGTGTGAATACAACTTCGTAGGTTTTAATTTTTAATACAACATACACGAATTACACATCAATCACAATCTTTTACATATACATTGATAGGAACTATGGTAAATATATACATGGTAAATATCACATTAGAACGTCGTATCCATCGAAGTTCTCATCCTAAAAATATCAACATATATCATAATCCCTCTATAATATGGGCTCCTAACCAGGAGGATGGAGAATATTCGATCATGGATGAAGTGAATACAGGAGACATCATCGTCCAATACTACATAAAGGGGAAGAAGAAACACTTTATATTTGGAAGAGCGATGAGTAGATGCTTCCCATATAATAGGACTGGGTGCTATCCTTCGGAGTATGGAGACAAAGGACAAGCTATACGCATTATAGATTTTACAGCACCTCGTAAAATCAATAGTGATATAATGGATGAGGTTTTCAAATACATGGATGAATTGTGTTATGATGTAGATAGCATGGGAACTACGTGGGTGAATAATGATATATATGGGAGTGGATGGGAATACGACAGGAGCTTCATAGATCTGAAAGGAAAAGATGACATGTGGAGAGTCCAACCTGGTCTGGTGACCATTATGGAAGATGAATATATATACGAGGAAATTCCACTTGACAAAGTTGGAGTCCTTGTGATAGCATGATGGTATACGTTTAAATCTGGATAAATTAAATCAATTTAAAAAACATTATGACATTCTTAAATACTTTGACCAATCAAAGCAATGGTGACGTTTCGACGAGGTGCTCATATTGAGCACTGAAGTCTGTCAATACAACCTCGCTGTTAGCCCTCAATTCATTGGGGAGATAAATCTGAACCTCGATCCTGGTAGCCAAATTGGCAAAGTTACCCGATGCTACAATGTTCTGCGACTGCTTCTCGGCAAACGAGTAAAGGGCACCAATTCCTCCCATAACAGCAAGTGTACTCGTCAAGATAGCAGTTGTGTACTTGAGACCATTCGATCCATCATCATCTGGGTCACATGTGTCACCGGCGGAGAAGAAAGCAAGAGCACTTGCGGTTGCTCCGACAATAAGAGTTGGGATGGCAAGCATTCTGTGTTTGGTCCTGCATCCCCTTGCGGCATTACCATGTAGTGCGGAAGCCTTGCGAGACTTAGACATCCACGATTCAAGTAGGTTCATTGTACTCTCGGTCCACTGTCCGGGGTAAATCTTCTCCTTGGAAAACTGAGATAGACGAGCATTGGTTTCAACTTCAAGACCCTTGTTCACAAAACCCTTTTGTTGTTTAAGCTTGTTCTTCAATTCCTTTTTACCGAGTTCGATGTCGAGTTCTTTATTCGAGAAAAAATCAGTAACAGGGGCGGTAGCCTGACCAACAGTCATGTTAAGATCACCTGCATATTCCTGGACTCCCTCTTCGATAGTAACGTTGGATAGAGACATTTTCAGAATTTACCAATGTAATTGTTATTACATATAGGCAATAAAATAAATTTCATGAATTATACACAAGATTTATTCTCTGTCAAAAACTGGATATATAACACACTCTTCTAGATAATTTATCACATTTACCTTCCCATGATTCCAACCACTCTGCAAATTGGAATATACCTTTATTCTCCTCGGTTTCAGGGTTTAAACGTAAAGTATCGATAATATTTCTAAACTCATACTCCTTTATCTGATAATCCCATCGTAGCATTTGGACCGGCCAGTGTACAGGTTTACAACTTGTTGGTATGACCCATTCATATGGAGTATATAGGATTGATTTGTCGTAGTTACGATCTTTACCCGTGAGGACTGTATTTACCACATGAAACCATAGTGGTTCCTCGAATGAACACGTTTTATACGACTGTTCATCGTCTTGCCATTCGAAAGACCGTTTCGTACGCAAACAAATATTTCCCATGTGGGACTATACAATATTATATACTATTTCATAATATTATTATTCGTCATCTTTTTCCCACGTGTCGAATCTACATGAAATAATCCACGGGGATGGATCTTCACGTACCTGATATGTTACAGTGACATACCTACTTGTGGCTTTACAGGTGACATCGTCATAAAGGTGAAAATGTTTAATAACGATGAATTGTCTAGAGTTTGTTATACTACGTAGTGATAAAAACACACCATCCTTTATATTTGTATTCAACATACTCTTGTTGTTATCCATCAAGAAATGCCCAAGTGAATCCTGGAGTTTTACAAATAAATAATTAAATGTGATAAGCGAGAATATACGTTTCAGATCTATATGGGTCACAGAGTCTCTTGAAAATCCATTGAATGGCAAGAGAGTTTCGGAATTGTCCCAAGCATCACCTACAAGCAGGTCGCTAGGTCGGAATAGTTCACAGTTTAACTTTACAATGTCATATGCATTCAAGTGTACCGTAGAAAGAGGATCACTCATCATGTTCGTATGATAATACGTTACAAAAAAGTATAGCGGTTTCCCACGAGAATTGAAATATTAAATATTAAGATTACTCTCCACATGTCCATCATACCATCATGTCACATCGTGTCACATCCGCCACGATTATCATAAATGCCATAACTATTACATCATGGGTAATTGTATTACACCCAGTCGTCAATCAGTGCTCAAGAAAGTATGGGTAAAGAAAGACACAGGACGTACACGAGAGGAAATAGTATCAACTAATGAAAGTTTGAAGGATTCTGATTCATCGGAAGATGAGTCAGATGAAGATGAAAGAGTTGTCGATATAAAAGAGGTCCTATGCCTAATAGATAGAGGAAGTTTGGCAAAACTTATATCTGTTCGTACAATGGATCCCATACGAGAGGAGTCAAGTATTGATCTGACAGAATTCAAGGATGAAGTTCCGCCAGGAACATACGATACAGACTGTGGCTCTGATATAGGAGATCTTCCTACACATAACAGACTTGGGAAATTCGACTCTGCTTGTGGTTCTGCGAATTGTCTACAGGATGAATATGAGTCTGAATTATATAGGCTTGATCGGGAGTTGCTGGAAAGGATGGGAGCTCGGTGGTATTATGGGACAGGACCATTATTTATTGATTTTGAAGATAGTTTGAATTATGTAGTGGAGATGTCTCCACTGTCTCCGGTCTCGTCGTTTACATCATCCATGTATACATCGGATTCAAGTGATTTCGAGGATATCAATTAATTAATCAAGCAAATAATACTTCAATACACGATTTATTCTTCCTCATCAATCTCTTGATTGTCTTCTCTATTATTTTCATCCTCCGACTGAATTCACACGGTCTAGCAGAAAGAACCTTCTCCCCATTTGTCAAACGTCTACTGACGAACATACTAGGATCATCTACTGTTTGGTGTGTATGAACTCTCACAACAATATGCTCTACAGCATCAGTACTTGCAAGGATTCTCATCAATCTATTTGTATCATTCTCATGGTTCGGTGTTTCATCTATCTCTATATGTACAAGAGTCTTCCCATTCTTTGTCACATACAGTGCATCCGGACGTTCCATAGAAACACCACAGGGGATCGGACAATCTTGTACTTCTAGATATTTTGTCATGTGTGGAATAACTCTCTGTATATCTGCAAGAACAAAGTGCTCGACTCGTACACGAAGTTTATTGAGCTCAGGATAGAGAGAACGATAACATCCAGAACACATACGAATACCATCAGAAGAAAGATGATGTGAAATGGGTCTCTCGTGAATCTCAAATATAGAACATCCACTCGTTTCACATCGAAATGATACAACGTCTATCTCGTCCTTCTCTCGGTGATGACTACAATGTTCTGCTCTTCCACCAACTTTGCCAAATAATCTTGCTCGATCACAATTATCACCACTACATAACTTTATGACACGGAGTATAGCAGATGAACTACAATGTTTTCTACAATGGGTTGGCTTTCCTCCTTCTTCTCCACATGTCGCTCTGGTGTGACATTTGGTATCGGCACACTCTTTCATGACCACATTTCTTTCTCCACGACGTCTGTGTTCTCCACAATGTTTCGGTTTCTGATGAAGTGTTCCAAAGTATGCCTGTGAACCACAACGACGTGTTATACACTGTGGGCATCTAAGGTTTATATACCCGGGGGTTTTATGCTTCGAACATTTAGACACACTACCATTAGGTGGACCGAAAAGAGCATTGCTACCACATCCACATTTAACCATAATAATCAAGTCTGTTTCGTTGTCAAGTATTATAATCGTAAACTATATATAAATCAATGACATATCCACGAGAAGCGTATATATCAAAGTATTTTTTTTGTTAAATATTAATTAAACATGATGTTCGAGAGTGAAGAGAATGTACAAGAAGTCATGTCAGACACAGATATTACATCGTTCGAAGAAGGTACTACAAACATGTATGTTTCGGTGTATGGTGGAGCTGATATAAAGGAAGCTTCCAGGAATAATAGGAAGCTATGTGATAAAATCTTAAAGGGTAATATACCATCACTCAGTAGATTTGACAATGATATAATGCAAAAGAAAAATGACACCTTTTCATTACCAATGTCGATCATTGAAACATGGTTGGTTGCATGTACGAATCGATCAAAAGCTCATCTAGAAGAGAGTTATTTTTTCAGAAGAAGGTCGATGACAATTCGTATACCAGAACTGGTATCAAGTGCAGCTGCAACGGCAATGGCATTTTGGGCAGCAGGAACTGGGGAAGAAACGTCACTTTCAGTTAGATTATCTGTAGCAGTACTCTCATGTACATCTACCATTTTACAGGGAACGGAATCATTCTTGGACTATTCAGGACTAGAAACGAGTCATAATATAGCATCAAATGACTATGGTAGATTATGTCGCAAAATAGAGGTACATATATTCACACCTAATCATCTGAAACCGAATATTCAATTATTCATGGAAGAAGTCTCTCTCACATACTCTCATATATTATCAACAAGTCCACCACTTAACAGCAAGAGGATGTGTGATAAGAATATACTTGTATAACGTAATAATTTGTATAACTATTCATCATCTTCCATACCGTCGAATGCATTTTCTATATTAATCCTGTCTTCGAGAACGACATACATATCGTCCAGGATGTAACAACAATCTTTGAGGAATCTATTGTATTCGGGATACAGCTTTTCTTTAAACAACTCGTCCATCTTTTGGAGCCTTGATATCTTGCTTTTTACACAAGTAATCTTATCCAATTTTGATAATACTCGTTTCATACCAAATCCATCTACTGTATTTGTAAAATTAATCAACATTCTCTCAATAGAGTAATAGATAGGTACATCCACACATACACATACATATTCAAACTCGGTCTCAAGTGAAAATATATTCTCGAGATAGTTTGGAACACTTCTCTTTGTAGTGACAAGTCTTGTGAATAGAATGTTTTTCTGTTGTTCTGAAATTTCATCTGTATATTCTATAGAAGAGATAGCTTCCGCAAAAGAGTGGCTATCTGATGGATCCTTCTCTACATTCTGAAGTTTCTCATCGATATAATCAAAAACCAAAGAGTCCATCCCAGGCAATGTCGTAATTCGTATAGTTGTCAAGTCAGATTCTAAACTTTACAAGTTGGTTATTAATTATTAAAAATATCTATATGGAACCACCACTTGCCACTTATTTATCATACACATATTATGAAGAAATCCCAGATGATATTCTTCGAGGAAGCGGCGAGGGAATGCTCCAAATCTCATCATAGTAGACATCATCATGGATCCGTTGCCACGTCTGGGAATAGGATTATATCAAGAGGGAGTAACTTCAATCATGTACATGCAGAAGTATCGTCGTTGCCGAAGGGTATATTGGCGACACACAAGAATATACAAGTGTATGTGGTTAGAAGTAACAATAGCGGAGATCTCATCAATTCTCGGCCGTGTGATAAGTGCGAGAAATATATGCGGAAGAATGGAGTATCGAGAGTGTATTTCTCTTCAGAGAAGAACGAGTTCGACTGTATTAAGTTTTAAAATCACATATAAATTTATAAACCAATTATTATATCGTTTCAATGAAATCCCATAATGTAAGTGACGATATACTCATATTGTTCATTACACTATTGGTTGTTATCATCATTGTAGCTGTAGTCACTGTTTATATGAACAGAGGACCACCACTACATACCATAAGAAGAGTCAGGGATATACCAACACCACCACTCACACCATTTCCAGGAGACGTTGAAGCCAGATAGTTTGAAGATTATTGATAATTGATACGTATACGTTATTAACCACCTTATTCACAATCATCATCAGCCCAAATCAACAACCATGACAATTCTTGTTACTGGAGGAACTGGATACATTGGATCTCACACATGTCTGGAACTAATCAATGCTGGAGAAAAAGTTGTTGTAATTGATAACCTTCATAATTCTGTAGAAAAGTCTCTCGAACGTGTGAGAGAGTTGGCCACTTGTACTCCTGACAGACTGGTGTTTCGCCAAGTAGATTTACTGGATGGTGCTGCTCTACGTGATGTTTTTGACGAATTCGAGTTCGACTCATGTGTACATTTTGCAGGACTGAAGTCAATTGGGGAAAGTATTGCCAATCCTCTCATGTATTATAAGGCCAATGTAGAAGGCACTCTAAACTTACTGGAGTGTATGAAAACACAAGAGGGATGTCGGAAATTTATATTCTCATCTTCAGCTACGGTTTATGGTACACCAGAACGTTTACCTCTTAACGAGAATTGTAAGGTCGGTGTTGGAATTACAAACCCATACGGGAGGACTAAACATATGATAGAAGAGATACTACAAGATCTAGGGTCTTCAGATAAATCATGGGATATAGTGATCCTTAGGTACTTCAATCCTATAGGGGCACACGAGAGTGGTATGATCGGAGAAAATCCCAACGGGATCCCGAATAATCTGATGCCATTCGTCGCACAGACAGCTGCGGGGAAGCGTGAATTTTTAAGTGTATTCGGAAATGACTATAATTCACCAGACGGTACTGGGATTAGGGATTATATACATGTTGTGGATTTGGCGAAAGGTCATGTCGCAGCAGTAAAAAAACTCAGAAGCGAATCAATTGGATGTATGGCAGTTAACCTAGGCACAGGTATAGGGTATTCTGTATTTGATATCCTACATGGTATGGAGAAGGCATGTGGAAAGAAAATCCCGTATAAGGTTGTCCCCAGAAGGTACGGGGATGTAGAGTCGGTGTATTCCGACCCGAAGTTGGCAGAGAAAGTATTGGGATGGACGGCAAAGAAGAATCTTCAGGATATGTGCGATGACACATGGAAATGGCAATCTTCCAACCCAGAAGGATACGGGAAATAAATGAATAAAAAATGAACATTCAATATATATGATCAAATTTGACACATACTATTATCAGTCATTGCTCATGTGTCGGAGTGGTCTAACGTGCCATCTTAAGGGGGTGGTTTTCCAGGGTTCGAATCCCTGTGTGAGCATTCCTTTTTAATACGAACCAACGTGTTTATAGAATTAGTGGCATATTTAACGTGTTCATTGTGGGACCTTTGGTAGGTCTGATATCGAGAATCTTTTTGCATTCCGACGGAGGGCTGTCCCGAGATCACGCAGGGAATGCGTACTTGGAATCTTCAATAATGCTACAATACGTGTATGTCTGAAAGATTCGGCAATAATATGAGCAATCATTGCAATTAATAAATTTGATATCCAGAACACCCTCTTATCATCATCTCGTCCAGTTATTGATTCTGAAAGATACCCAATTGTTGTTGTCATCGAAGAAACGACAATACCAACAAGAAGTCCTTCTACAATATATGCAGGGAGATTCTCTGGTAGCATCATCGGTTTCGTATGTATCCTCTCACAACATTAAAGAAAATCAAACACTACAAAGCTTCGAACACATTGCTACCAATTGAGTTTCACTAGTAATACCATTCAATATACGGATATGAGACGATGATATTGCCTTAAGCATTTTCATCCGATCTTCTTCTGAAACTCCACTCATTACTTTACACACTTTGAAAAATGTATTCGTGATATCTTGTGAAGAATGACCATCCCTCTTTAGAGATTTTACACCATTCATGGCTGTTACAAATTCTTTAGCCTGGCAATTTCTCATAATTCCAAGTACTATATCAGGTTTTGGAGTATCACATAATCGGAATACATTCTCGTGATCTATTACCCCCATTCCAGTATATGTAGCCTGTAGATTACCAATCGCATTTCTCATATCTCCATCTGATGTAAAAACAATCGCATCTATTCCTTCTTTTGTATATTCTACACCTTCCTTGTTACATATGTGAACTATCCTTGAAATGATGTGTTCATTCTCCAGCTTGGAGAATCGTACAACAGCACATCTACTCTGAAGAGGTTCAATAATCTTAGACGATGAATTGCAACTGAATATGAATCTAGTTGTCTTTGAGTGAATTTCCATTATTCTCTTCAGAGCTTGTTGGGAATCACTCGATAGAGATTCTGCCTCTTCTATAATTATGATCTTGTGTACTCCAGAAGGAAGTATTGTCATTTTACGCGAGAAATTTTTAACGGTATTCCTTATAAAATCAACATCTCTGTACGTAGACGATGATATTTCAAGAAGACCATCCTTGTAATAATGCCCAAGAATTTTACGTGCAAGAACATGTATACTAGAGGTTTTACCAGTTCCGGATGACCCACATATGATCATGTTGGGTATATTTCCATTATCAGATATGACCCGGAGTCTATTTATGATATTCTCATTTCCAACAATATCATTGATTGTTTGAGGTTTGTATTTATCAACCCAAGGAGAACTCATTGGTTATATTATGATATGGAGTTTATTAATTACAGACAGTTTATTAAACTTTATGATAGGTGTATATTGCTACCACATCGTTCACATCTCGAATATACCCCTGAGCTTGACAATTGTACAATGCTTTCATATGACCAGTTCTTCCTACTACTCATATATGGGATAGTAAAGTGTGGAGCATTCAATGTTGGTATTATCGGGGGTGGTCCTGCTGGAGCACTTGCCGCTTTGTCTCTTGCCAGGAGAGGACATGTTGTGAAGATATTTGAACAACATGAAGATGTTGTAGATGAAACCCTCGTACTCTCGAAGAGGGGTATGGATGCTCTGGATAGATTTGGGGTCAAGTATGACCATAAGTGTGTTGATATCAAACAACAACTATACCACAACGGGGACAATGTAGAACAACGTCAGACATTGGAATCTTCTAGCATAGGGAAGAATGATTTGGTGAAGTGTATATTGGATTCTACAAAGGATCTCGATGT
>Ga0308010_1002165_pt1 | contig 10413 bp, 17 predicted proteins | sample Neamet129_FD_202368 | JGI IMG/M metagenome (GOLD analysis project Ga0308010, IMG submission 202368) | Marine microbial communities from water near the shore, Antarctic Ocean - #129 | ecosystem: Environmental > Aquatic > Marine > Unclassified | place: Southern Ocean | collected 2014-07-24 | reverse complement strand
TTGTATAATAGCTTGATTTTGGACCAATACCATGACCGAGTTGAATAGATTTACTTACTTTATGAATTTGATTAAGAAAGGGAAATGTATTTCCAAAAAATATCCAATCAGCTTTTTCATTTTGATAGAATTCATTAGCCTGAACTTTGTTCTGTACCCATGTATGATTTAAATTTTCTGATTTAATAATATTTTGTATTATTTTATCAAATTTTCCATGATGAAATACAAATGTTGCATTACCTTTATTTCGTTTTAAAAATTCATGATAAACAGGTAGGTATTGAGGCAAGTAATAGAGTTCTTGAACATCAAAAAGGATAGATATGTTATTATTATTTTTCATAAATCTATTTCTTAATTCCGAATGAAGTGTAGATACTTTTATTGGTATACGTCTCATTCCTGATAAGACGATTTTCCCCCATAGAAATATTATTTTTATAAGGCCTGTCATGATAAAGATGTAGGCAACATGATCTATGACGAATTTGTTTAGATCTTATACCCATATTGCTAAGTCTTTCTCCTATCTCACAATCTAGACCTCCATATTGCATGCGCTCATCAAAGCCATTTACCTTTATGATATCTTTCCGCCATGCAGAAGTATTATTTCCATTAAATGTAGACCTAGTTGGGGTAATTATATCTAGAAATGTACTTAATAGATTTGTTTGTAATAATTTCAAATAATTTTTAGATAACATTTGCCCATGGGATATTAGAAATCCTTTATTGAAACATTTCTGGGATAAAATTATATCTTCTGTTATAAGGTTAGATATAGAAAAGCTAAGTGGAAAGTGTCCGCCAGATAAAAAATAACCTTGTTCTGCTAAATTTATATGCGTTTGAACAAATGATTGATTGGGGATACAATCGCCATCACTAAAGATAAGATAGTCATTTTCACTTGATTCAATTGCTTGATTAAGTATAGTACTTTTTTGAAATCCCTTATCCTCATGCCATATATGTTTTATGTCAAGACTAGTATTTTTCTGAAATTGTTCTATAATTTTTTTTGTTTCTTTGCTAGACCCATCGTCAGCAATGATAATATCAAAGTTTGAATATGTTTGACAATTATATCCCGTTAAAACCTTGCTTAAAAAATCAGGCTTATTGTAAGTAGAAAGAATGATTGAAGTTGACTGCATTTGCTAAAATTATTTATCATCAATCTTATAAGCTATTTTTTTTTAAATTAGATGCAATTATGGATATCAAACAATTAACAGTTGGAATCGAAGAAGAATATCAAGTTATTGATCCGGAGACGGGTGAGCTTACATCATATATCGCTGAATTTTTAGAACGCGATGCAATGTTGATTAAAGATAGTATCGTTCCTGAATTTCTAAAATCACAGCTAGAAGTAACGAGTAAGGTTTGTAAAAATATTAAAGAAATGAGAAATGAAGTCATTCGCTTAAGACGATTGGCATCTAATTATGCTGAAGAAAATAATTGTAAAATTATTGCTGCAGGGACACATCCTTATTCACACTGGAAAGATCAAGCCCTTACAGATAAAGAGCGTTATCATGGCCTTTATGATAGTATGCAGTATGTGGCAAAAAGGTTATTGATTTTTGGTATGCATGTTCATATAGGTATTCCAGATAAAGATCTTAGAATAGATGTAATGAATCAAATGAGATATTTTATTCCTCATATAATGAGTCTATCGAGTTCGTCACCTTTTTGGCAAGGAGAAGATACAGGCTTTAAATCATATCGAGGAATTGTATTTGAAGATTTACCGCGCACAGGTCCACCAGAAACATTTGATTCTGCAAAGTCATACGATGAATTTGTTAATCAATTACTAGCAACAAAATCTATTGATACTCCTTCTAAAATTTGGTGGGATATAAGGCCGCATGATAAATTTCCAACGCTAGAATTTAGAATGTGCGACTCAACAACAAAGGTAGATGAAGTCATAGCAATTGCTGCTTTAATCCAAGCTCTTGTTGCAACCATGATTCGTAATCGTGAACGTAATATTAGTTGGAGAAATTATAGACAGTCTCTTATTTCTGAGAATAAATGGAGAGCAATGAGACATGGTGTTAATGGAAAAATGATTGATCTAGGCGCAGTAAAAGAAACGGATACAAAGATATTATTTAATGAATTGCTTGATATTGTGAGCGAAAGTGCAAAAGAATTGGGTACAGAAAAAGAGATTGAATATATCCATACAATGCTAGAAAATGGTACCAGCGCAGATCGACAATTAAGAATGTATGAAGAGACAAAAGATTTCAAAAAAGTAGTTGATATGCTAGCGAAAGAAACACTTGAAAGCTGTTAGAGTATGAATTCATTAAAACCGAAATGTATCGTACTCTTAAGTGGGGGGCTAGATTCGACTACAGTTCTAGCTATTGCAAAAAAAGAATTTGAAATATTTGCATTATCTTTTGATTATGGACAGAGACATAAGTTTGAACTTCAATCTGCAGAGTTAATTGCAAAGAATAATTCCGTTCACACATTCCAAACGATTACTATAGACCTTGAGCAGTTTGGCAATTCAGCCTTAACTGATGATATTGCTGTTCCTAAAAATCAAAAAATTGGAGATGATATTCCCGTAACATATGTACCTGTTCGCAATACTATCTTTTTATCGTATGCATTAGCATATGCAGAAGTAAATAATATTTATGATATTTTCATTGGCGTGAATGCATTGGATTATAGTGGATATCCAGATTGTAGACCTGAGTATATAAGTGCATTTCAAAATATGGCAAACCTAGGAACAAAATTTACTCAAGGAGATAAAAAAATTACTATTCATACACCTCTCATCCATATGACTAAATCAGAGATTATCCTAAAAGGTGTTGAGTTGGGAGTTTCTTATAAGGATACTCATTCTTGTTATGATCCATGCAGTAAAGGGTTAGCTTGCGGAGAATGTGATGCTTGTAGCTTAAGAAAAAAAGGATTTAATATATCTAACATTCCAGACCCAACATTGTATCAATGAGTTATAGTATTAAAGAGATATATTTTACTATCCAAGGAGAAGGATTTCAAACAGGAAAAGAAGCTATTTTCTGTCGTTTTTCTGGCTGTAATTTATGGACAGGTAGAGAAGAAGATCGCAGTAAGGCAACATGTACTTTTTGCGATACAGACTTTTTTGGAACTGACGGAGAAAATGGAGCCAAATATGCATCCCACCATGATTTGATTGAAAAAATTGAAGAATGCTGGCCAAAAGAATTAGATGAAAAATTTATAGTATTTACTGGCGGAGAACCTCTACTTCAATTAGATCAAATATTAATTGATGAACTCCATAAGAAAGGATTTAAGATAGCTATTGAAACAAATGGAACAATGTTACCTCCAAAGAATATTGATTGGGTTTGTGTAAGTCCTAAAAAAAATGCAAAACTAGTTTTGTTAAAAGGAGATGAATTAAAATTAGTTTATCCTCAACCAGATTTTGAACCAGACCAATTTGAAGCATTAGATTTCACACATTTTTGTGTACAGCCTATGGATGGAAAAAATTTACAAAAAAATATCTTGGAATGTGTATCTTATTGTATCGAAAATCCGCTATGGCGATTAAGCTTACAAACACACAAAATAATAGGAATAAGATAATATGTTTGAATTAACAAGAAAATATGAATTTCATGCTGCACGTAAATTAACATTAGTAGATCCAGATCATCCATGCTCTCAATTACATGGGCATACCTTTTCTCTTGTGATTCAACTTAGTGGAGAGATAGACCCATCAAAAGGTTGGGTAATCGATTTTTTTGACATTGATACAATTTATAAAGAAGAAATACATAAAGTATTAGATCATAAATATCTAAACGATATTGCAGAGCTTTCGAATCCCACCACAGAACATATCGCGGCATGGATTTGGAAAAAATTAAAACCGAAACTATCTGGACTAGCTGGAGTAACTGTGAGTGAAGGTCCTAACTATTCATGCACATATAGAGGAGAGTAATTATGGCAAAAGCACAAGGAAAAGAATTTACATTTGATAGCGAAGATCACATTAATCCTGACTTTCTTGAAACATTTCCGTTTGATAGTAAAAAACAATATATCGTTACTAAAACTAGAGAATTTAGTGCTGTATGTCCTTTTAGTGGACTTCCAGATTTAGCGGATGTTATTATTGAATATTTTCCTGAAGGAGGAAAGTGTGTAGAGCTGAAATCATTGAAATATTATTTTGTTAGTTTTAGAAATGTAGGTATTTATCAAGAAGCAGCTACTAAGCGTATCTTTGACGATCTTAGCAATCTACTAGACACTTCTAAAATAAAAATTACCACTATTTATAATACAAGAGGTGGATTTGATACCACATGTATTGAAGGGTCTCTATAGAAATAAGATGAGTTCTACTAAAAATATATTATTAACTTTAGGGATAATGGGAGTATTAGTATTTGTTCTGAATGATTTTATATACTATATGACTGATACTAATCAAACTTTTTTAGAACATATTGTTATTGGTTGGTTAATTTTTATATCGACTACAGTAACATTAATTTTATTTTATAAGGAAAAAAGAAAATGAGTTATGCTGAAAAATTATATAAAGCTATTACGCTTAATGTTGAATTCTATGAATCTGTTGAAGCTGATAAATCTTTAACAAGACAAGCGATGATGACCGTAGCTTTAGTTGCTATAGTACAGGGATTTGTAGTAGCTGGAATTACTGCACCTATTGCATTAGCTCAAGGAGTACTAGGAAGTATTATTAGATGGTTTATATGGGCATTTTTTATTGCATTTGTTGGAACAAAGATATTGCCAGAACCTGAGACTGAATCTAATACTGGAGAGTTATTACGCACTTTAGGGTTTGCTTATGCTCCGGGACTATTGATAGTCTTTAAATTTGTGCCATTGATTGGATTCTTAATAGAACCTTTAGTGGTAATCTTACAACTAGCTGCTATGACAGTAGCCGTAAGACAAGCATTAGACTTTAGCTCTACTGTGCGAGCAGTAGGAGTGTGTATTGTGGCATTTATAGTCATGTTAATTGCATTAACTTTATTTATTCTATTTACATCGTTCTTTGTTGGAGTTGCTGAGAGTGCTATTGCACCAACTGCTCCGTTGATGGGCGTATAGACTTATATAGAAACATTAATTAAGTTCGTGCTTTAAATTGTCATGGAATATTTTTATAATGTGGGAAGTAATTTTAATGGGGATAAGGACTGATATGAAAAACAAAATTTTAATTTTATGTATGATGGTTCTCATGGCTTGTGATAGCTCAACTACAATGGGTACATCTAATGCTAGTGATAATTCTGATGGCACTGGAACTGGCGGTAATAATGGCGGTTCAGGTGGAAATAATACCGATCTTCCTGTAGGATTTACAAAATTTATTGATGCATATACCGATATATATGTTTCAGGAGACTATGTTGTCGTAGAGTCAACAGGAGTACCAAATCATAGTAGCCCTTATTGGGGAGCTGGTCATCCAAATTATGCATCTCCTCATTCTGGAATGAATGTAAATCCAAATATAATTACTTCTCAAAGCTTTAAATTCTATATTCCTTTAACACCAAGTGTTGCTAGTTCTGTATCTAGTACTCCGTTGGGGGCTATTGGAGTATCATTAAGTGGAGTACCATTTTTTAATCAATATGCTGGACCAAATAATCAACCATTAGATAATGAAATAGCTTCATTTGACAATTATTATGGACACCCACAACAATCGGGTTCATATCACTATCATTGGGAGCCAACATATTTAACATTGGCAGATAATTCAATCTTAGTAGGATATTCATTAGATGGATTTCCGGTATATGGGCCTACCAAACAAACAGATGGTCAATACCCAACAGATCTTGATGAGCTAAATGGACATACTGCTGTTACAGCAGAATATCCAGATGGTATTTATCACTATCATGCAACAGCAACTGTACCTTATTTGATTGGTGGATTTAGAGGACAAGTAGGATCTTCCGGTGGCGGCGGTTACTACACAAACTAAACTTTTACTCACCTTTCTTTCTTGTATTATTTTTACTTCTTGTTCTAATACAACCACTATCGAAGAATCTGATTTAATTAATGGGCTAACTGTATCTCAATTTATTAGAGCAGAGCAATATAGTGGATCTATTAATATCTATTATCAAGATGACACTATTAAGTCTATTAGAAAGTATTCAAATGGAAAGAAAAATGGAAAGCATGAAGGTTGGTGGCCAAATGGAAATAAAAAATATCTATTTTACTTTAAACAAGACCAAAGCTTTGGAATGCACAAGCAATGGCATTCAAATGGAGAGTTATTTACGCTAAAAAACTTTAAAACTGGAATAGAGCATGGAGAGCAGAAATCTTGGGATCAAAATGGAGAGCTGATGTATAAGTATATTTATAATAATGGACGAAAATATGGTATACAGGGTTCTATCATTTGCAATGGCGGAAATGAACTTGAAGCATTGAATTGATAGTTCTTAAAGACTACGATAACAATTTATTTGATTTCATTCTTTCTTCAAATAGTCTAAATGAGCCACATGTTGGTTTTTTGAATAAAAAAAAATTACAATCATTATTAAGACAATCTAACTATTGCAAGATTGCATTTTATAACAATGAGCCGGCAGGCTTTTTATTATGTATACCCGAAGATATGGAATATGCGAGTTTAAATTATAAATGGGTTTCAGAAAGATATTCTAACTTTATGTATATTGATCGAATTTCAGTACTAGAAAAATTTAAAAATAAAAAATTGGGAACTGCTTTATATACTGATTTATTCTATTTCTCGAGAGAAAATCAATATGATACTATATTATGTGAAGTAAATATTATGCCTCCAAATCCAGACTCAATAAGATTTCATAAAAAGTTTGATTTTGTTGAATGCGGTTCGCAATTTACGGAGGGCCGAACCAAGGAAGTTCAGTTCTTTTACAAGGAATGTAACAAATAATTTGAAAGGATTTTTATGAGCAATTTTTGGCACGATCTATTATTTCCTTTATTTTTCTTTATAGTGTTTGCTGCAGCTCATATTGGATTATATATCATGATATTTAAAGGAGATAAATCAAAATGAATAAGAAACAAAAAATAGCAAAAAGAAAACAAAAAAAATCCCGTCTTAGATTGAAAGCAAAACAAGCAGATCTTCTAAAAAATAAAAAAGTTATTGCGACTAAAGTAGCGGAAAAAAAATCAGAACCTAAAAAACCAGCAGCTAAGAAACCAGCAGCTAAAAAACCAGCAGCTAAAAAACCAGCAGCTAAAAAACCAGCAGCTAAAAAACTGATAAGGATTCTTAATAGGTATAAATGATAGGCTCAAATACTACATTTGGGGTATTCATTGTTTGCCTTCAAGTCCTACTTAGACATAAAAAATATATATTTTTTACCACGTTCTTTTTTTTATTTCCCTTATATATCATTATAAATCGTTTGTTTCTTTTTTTAGACTATATATTATTTTCTAATTTTCAAAAAAAAGAAATAAAAAATCCTATTTTGATTATGGGTTTTAATAGAAGTGGGACTACTTTTTTTCACCATTTACTTTCTAAGTCTCAGCAATTTACTACATCTACCACATGGGATTTTGTAATACCCTCCATATCTTTAAAGAAAATATTGTGGTTCATACGCCCCATGCTCTCTTCATTAGATCTTGATCAGTTAGAAACTAAAGACAAAGGTCATAAAGTTGGCTTGAATGATATAGAAGAAGATGAGATGCTAATCTTTTTACACAAGCTTGATTCAAAGTGGCTTTCAAATAATCTTATTCCATGGATGAAATATGATAGAAAATTTAAATCATTTACAAGTGAGCTATATATTGATAGCAAAAAAAATGAAAAGAGAAATATCAATTCAATGCGTTTTTGCAAGGAATTTTGGAAGAGGCAAATTGTTTCTCATAATGGAAAACAAATATTATCAAAATCGAATCCATTTATTTTTCGTTTGAAATCAATCATGAAAGTATTTCCTGATGCAAAAATTATATTTATTGTAAGAGATCCAATAGATACAATTACATCTTTTTTCTCTATGCAGGAAAGAATTAAGTATGGCAATCTAATGACAAAAGAAGAATTAACTCTCTATCGCATTGAAGCCTATAAAGAAATTATTGATTGGTATCAAGAAACAGAAAACGCCAAACAATTTCTAGATAAAAAACATTTTATTGTATTAACATATGATGAATTAAAAGAAAATCTCTATGAATCTGTAAATAAATCTTTTGACTTTATAGGACAAGAAATGAATGAAGAATTCAAAGAAATTCTATCTGAGAAATCGTCAATAAAACATATTAAAAAACATCAAAATAAGACCATTGATGACTTCGGATTTACTGCAAAACAAGTAAAAAAAGATTTTGCTTTTGTTTATGAAGAATACTTTAGTTAATTTTTTCTCCTGATATGAAAAAAAATATTATCTTAATTGTCGCTCTAATTGGAATTGGCCTTATAGGTAGAATTATTCCTCATCCATACAACTTCACTCCAATGACTGCTATTGCCTTATTGTCTGCGTACGCATTTAAAAACAAATGGATTGCTATAGGTCTCCCATTGTTATCTTTTTGGATTAGTGATTTAATAATAAATAATTTCGTTTATGCGGGCTATTATGAAAATTTTAGAATCTTTTCTCCTTCATTGTTATGGGTCTATGGATCAATACTATGTATTTCAATAATGGGAAGATTTGCAATTAATAATGTTGGTCCTAAGCAAGTAGGATTATCTAGTATTGCAGGATCATCGATATTTTTTATCCTTACTAATTTTGGAGTATGGGCTACAAGTCCCATGTATGCTAAGTCATTCATTGGATTAGTTCAATGCTATACATTCGCAATTCCATTTCTTGGTGGAACTCTTTTAGGGGATTTAGTTTATTCAACTGTTCTATTTTCTAGCTATAGCTTAGTAGTATCTAAAAGCACTTTATTGTATAAAGCACAAAATATTAGCTAAAAGCAGACAATTTAAATTTTTTAAATTTAATTGGCTTTCCACAAATAACTCATTATATTGCCTCGATTGATAATACTTATAGTATTATTATTATTTTAATTATTAACTAACAAAGAGAGTAAAAATGAGTGAAAGAGAAAAAGGTACTGTAAAGTTCTTTAATGAAAAAAAAGGTTATGGTTTTCTAACTAAAGAAGACGGAAATGACGTTTTTGTTCATTTTTCTAGCATCGAATCAGATAATGATTTTAAGACTCTTAAACAAGACCAAGCGGTTGAGTTTGAGGTAGAGTCCGATGATAGAGGAGACAAAGCAGTCAAAGTAACAATAGCTTAGAAGTATATAGTTAGTTCGTAATTACATAATATATTTATTATAGCTTTAAGAGAAATGCCTCAGTAGCTCAATGGTAGAGCAGTGGCCTCTTAAGCCATTGGTTAAAGGTTCGAGTCCTTTCTGGGGTACGTAATCAAATGAATCTAAAAGATAAAAATATAGTTATTACTGGTGGAGCCGATGGTATTGGCAAAGCACTAGCAAAACGCTTTTTAAGTGAATCCCCTAATTCTGTCCACCTGATTGACATTAATCCTAATGTAACTCAAGTGGCAGAATTAATGGGAATTAACGCCTACATTGTAGACGTATCTAATCCAAAAGATGTAACATCAACTCTCAATAAGATCATTGATCAGGTTGGGAAGATTGATTTATTCTGTTCAAACGCTGGTATACAGCAATTTGGAACACTTAGCACAAGCGATGAAGCATGGCATGATACATGGCAGGTAAATGTTATGTCTCATATTTATGCTGCACGCGTGCTTATTCCGCATATGCTTGAGCATAAAGATGGTTATTTTTTAATGACTGTTTCTGCAGCGGGACTTTTAAATATGCCTGGATCAATGGCCTATGCTACTACAAAACATGCAGCACTAGGAATGGCAGAGAACCTATCTATCATGTATGGAGATAAAGGCGTTAAAGTGTCTGCACTATGCCCACAATTAGTTGAAACAAACATGGTTACATCTACAGGAGTCCTAGATAAAGATCATCCATTAATGAAAGATGGTTTATTAACTGTAGAGCAAGTCGCTAATGACACAGTAAAAGGGATTGAAAAAGAAGATTTTTTAATTTTACCGCATAAGCAAATTTTAAAATATATCCAGGTGAAAGCTCACAATTACGATGCATGGCTTGCAGGAGTAAGGAAGTTAGTTTTAAAATGAAAAATAGTATATTAAAGTGGCTAATATTCTTGAGGTTCTTTTTTCCAGAGCTAAAAAATTCAATCAAAGGATTGTTTATATTGCAGTTTATCTTTCTTATCGGAAGTATTTTTCTAGCAATTTTACAT
>Ga0308010_1002161_pt1 | contig 10422 bp, 10 predicted proteins | sample Neamet129_FD_202368 | JGI IMG/M metagenome (GOLD analysis project Ga0308010, IMG submission 202368) | Marine microbial communities from water near the shore, Antarctic Ocean - #129 | ecosystem: Environmental > Aquatic > Marine > Unclassified | place: Southern Ocean | collected 2014-07-24 | reverse complement strand
CATTTTCAACTTTTGGCTTGGGCAATAACAACATTTTTTTATGATAAATTATTTTACTTTTAATTAATTAATAAAGGTTGAAACATCCATAAATCACCACAATGACATTAGATTCAAATTCACCAGTATTTGATAAGTAGGACATTCCTTTTATTGAATAAATCATAAACTTCGCTTCACCTTGCATACATGGCAATGCCAGCCGAAACAATAATGGCTCTTTAGATAAAGTAATCCCTGTGCGATGTGGAAGGATCTCAATTGTTTTCGAGTCAAATTATTCCCAAATAATCGATTCAAACTACCATATGTGTACGGTAATTGTAATTTCGTCCATCGTTCAAAATAGGAAGAATAATCAGAATGAGATTCTCCTGCTGTAGCAGGGAAATGAACATTTCCACACCATTCTACCCAAGTTGTCTCTTTAAATCCATAGTCTTCAAAACCCTGTTTCACTTGCTGCAAGGTCAATTCTTCTGGGGCATCCATAAAATAGTCAAAACTCCATTGGGCGATACGTTTAATGATTCGTTGAGGATGACGCGCAGGCATGGTTCCTGCACGATGCCAGTGTAATGGAGATGAAAAATGTATAAAGGTTTTAACCCAAGTATCTTTTGAAATATTTTTTGTGATATATGGAAATATTATATTCCCTAGTTTTCTATAAAGTTGTCTGTTTTCCCCGGCACCAAAATTAACCAATGATTCAATAAAAACCCGTTTTAGCTTTTCCTTTACACTTTTTTTGAAAAATAATACTTTTTCCTCCCACCGTTTCAACCCGAATTCCATTAACACTATCATTTGATTTGGTGTAAGTAATTGGTTTGGCAATAAACACTCATGCCTTTTTTCAAATGAATGGGCATCAAGTTGAATAGTTGTCACATATAGTACGGGCTTTCTAGCAAAAGTTGATACAACATGTAAAATCACACCATCATATCGATCATCACCTGAGTGCCCATGAGAAATCCAGGAAGATTCATGGCTATGAATTTCTACTGCACCTTTTATCATTTCACCATTTACCCAAATCACCGCATCTAAAAAATCAGGTCCTTCATTCTTGTTTTTCCGCCCGGGAGAAAATACATTTACAAAATTTCCAAATCGATCTTTCATAACCGTCCCTGGCTTTACCTTTTCCCAGAAAGCCGCTAAAGTGGACTCCTTTACATTATTTGCGTCTTGAATTCCTCCATGGGAAATTGATGGAATCGAGTAAAGATGATACATCAATTTTGTTTTAGTAATTGTTGAACTTCATTTCGCACATGAGTCGCTAATTCTCTCCTTGTTTCATTGCTATAGGTACCCGGTGGGATTGGTTTAGAAAGCCGCAATTCAATAGGATGGTTTTTCATTTTCCATGACCCTTTTTCCAGCATTTCGAAAGTGTTTACAAATGCCACCGGAACAATTGGGATTTCGGTTTCAATTCCCAGGGTTAATCCGCCGCGTTTGAATTCCCCTAAAGACCCATCTTTGGTTCGTGTCCCTTCAGGGAATAGTAATACGGAACGTGGCATTTTTACCAGAGATTGTCTTGCAACCTTCAAAGATTTCAATGCTTGTTCTTGACGACCTCGATCCACAAATATATGACCGGCAGCACGCATGACCCAGCCAAGAACTGGAATAGATTTTAACTCTATTTTTGCAATAGAGACCACCCAATATGGTAGCCCTGCGAAGGCTAATAATATATCAAATCCGGAAGCATGATTTCCTGCAAAAATATATGATCCACTTGGCTTCAGGAATTCCAAACCTTTTACAGAATAACTAACGCCTCCAAAAAAGAGGATTAATTTAGCCCATAGATTAGCACAATAGCCCAATGTCCTGCCCCGCCGGGGTTCAAAAACAGAAACAACGATTCCAATAAAACCCAATAATGTGGTCCAAACAACTGTGTTAAATAAAATCCAAATGTAACGCAATTAGGTGATCTCTCGAATACCTAAAAAATTAGCAACTTCATTTGGAAATTGAATTGTTCCTTTCTCTGTTTGGTATGTTTCCAATAACGCAACCATAAGCCGGGGTGTTGCTACACCTGAACCATTCAAGGTATGGAGAAAATCAACTTTATTGTCTTCTGATCTTCGATATCGAATATTTCCCCGTCGTGCCTGAAAAGATTCGAAGTTACTGCATGATGATACTTCCAACCATTTTTGCTCACCAGGTGCCCATATTTCGAGGTCATAACATTTAGCGGCCGCGAAACTCAAATCGCCTGTGCATAATTCAACCACACGGTAATGAAGACCTAATTTCTTTAAAATGGATTCTGCCTGTTTTGTAAGATGTTCCAATTCCTCGTATGATGTTTCTGGAACTGCGAATTTTACCAATTCCACTTTGTTGAATTGGTGGACTCTCAAGAGCCCTCTGGTGTCTTTTCCATAAGAACCTGATTCCCGCCTAAAACACGGGGAGTATGCTACATAATAGATAGGTAGTTCTGATTCATCCAATATTTCATCACGATGAACATTGGTAACAGGCACTTCGGCTGTGGGAGCCAAATAGAGATTATCCACTTCCGTATGATACATATCTTCCTCAAATTTTGGCAACTGGCCCGTAGTCACCATGGATTCTTTTTTCATTAATACTGGAGGAAATAATTCAGTGAATCCATATTCATTTACATGATGATCAACCATGGCATTGATTAAGGCACGCTCTAATTTTGCGCCTTTTCCAACATACAGGGGGAATCCACTTCCAGATAATTTTGCGCCTCGCTCAAAATCAAATAGAGTTAATGACTCACCTAATTGAAGATGGGATTTAGGAGTAAACATAAATTCAGGTTTTTTTCCCCAGGATTTGATTTCAACATTGTTGATCTCATTGGATCCTTTGGGAACAGTTTCATGTGGCAGATTTGGGGTTTGATATAATACTTTATTTAATTCTTCATCGGTTTGGTGAAGCTTATTCTCGATTCCTTTTAACTTATCTCCCAACTCACGGGTTTGTTTAATGGCAACTGAAGCATCCTGCCCAGCTTTTTTTGCCAATCCAATAGCTTCCGAAGCAATATTTCTTTCAGTCCGAAGATGATTAACTTCTGTTTGTAACCTACGAAATGTTTTATCTAATACAAGGAGTTGATCCACATCTGCATGGTCACTTTTTAATGCAAGCATTTTTTTATACAACTCCGGCTGTTTTCGAAGATCCTTAATTGATATCATATTTTTTCACCAAAATTTAAAAGGAGAATTTATTTTAAATCTAAAAGATTACCTATAACCCGTTATACATTTTAAATTATTTTCGTCCAGAATAAGTTAGAAATATAAGAAATATATTTATAAAATAAGTTTATAGAATAGATTGATGTATACTATTAATGCAATAGCATATATAATAAAATCGAAAATCAAGAACATTTAGTTGTTTTAAAAGATATTTTTCGAGTTTCAAATTCTGTATACGACAGAATAACTATTTTAACAACCAAAGAAAATAAGATAAGATACGGGCTTCTGCCCGGGCTAATTTTATTTTGGAATTTCAATGGTTATATAATAAGTTTTAAAGTACACATTAGGATTTCTATCGATAAAAACTGCGCCCAGTTTACCATAAAAAAGGCAAAATAAAAAATACAACCATCGTCTTGGCGATAGCAGATCCTTATCCCATGTCGAAACCTCGACGAATTATCACTAAATATTATGAATAAAATCTTTCTTCTTTTTGGAGTTTGTACATCCTTATTTGCTCAAACACTTGATATTAACGCATTGAGAATGGCCCAATCCAGAATATCTAGTTCTGGCTATACCAATACCTCCATATCTAATGAGAGGCAGGTACAAGCGAGAATAAAAGTGGATAAACCAATTGATCCAGAACAGTATTTGGTTGGCCCGGGCGATCAATTTCTCGTCAATATCATTTCCAGTGATAATGCTAGTAATTATACATTAACTGTTTCACCCACAGGAGAGATCCTTATCCCATCCGTAGGAATCGTTCAGGTAAACGGGCAAACACTTTCAAGTTCAATCAAAAAAATGAGAATTGTTATTCAATCTCTTAACCGTAGTGCCAAAATATTTATTATTTTGTCTGAGATTAGAGAGTTTAAGGTTAAGGTTATTGGCCATTTACAAAACCCTGGGTTTTATACCGTTACGCCAGTTTCTCGAGTATCTGACTTGTATGAAAAAATTCTTCATAAATTACAATCTGAATCATCTGCTTATCAAAATGATGATCAAAATAGAGATGATCAAAATGATGATCAAAGCCTTTATCCGGAAATGTCCAGACGTAATATAGAAATCTTTCGAAATGAAAAATCTATTCCGGTAGATCTGCTAAAATTTGGATCAACTGGAATTGATAATAATAACCCATATCTTCAGCAAGGAGATGTAGTAAGAGTACCTCTGAAGGAACATTTAGTCAGAATTTTCGGTGGTATAAAAATCCCGGGAGATTATGAATTCATAGATGGCGAATCTTTATCTCAGTTTGTAGATCTGGCCGGCGGTTTAAGGCCTGATGCAGACCCCAATAAAGTAGAGATTACTCGGTTCATATCATCTAAAGAAAAATTTACTTTCATCACAACAATGTCACAGGCAGATACTATTTTAATTTCATCAGAAGATCATATCATGGTCCGGTATGATCAAGAATATAAACGTCAGAATATTGCTTACATCACTGGGGAAGTGAAATATCCCGGTGTATATGCAATCGAACCAGGCAAAACAACCATCGGTGAAGCTCTTCAAAAAGTAGGTGGATTCACAACAAGAGCGGATCAATCAAAAATTATTATTAATAATAAATCTATTGCCGATATTCCAGATCGCGAAAATACTAGGATTTTATTGATCCCCGATGAAAATAGGTCATCGGAAGAGAAAGCTTATATAAAAGCTAGAATGCTCACCAAAAAAGGCACAATAGAATCATCTTCTTTAGAACAAGCAAAATCGCTCATGAGCCTACCCTTAGTGAATGAGGATCAAATTGTCATCCTAGAGAGTTTTGACTACATAGAAATTTTGGGGGGCGTTCTTAAACCTGGACGCTACCCATATACCACAGATATAACCTTTGATGAATATGTTGATCTCGCAGGCGGAATAACCAATACAGCAACACGGAAAAAGTTTATTATTAAAGCTGGAACAGGTCAACGATTACCTATTAACAAAACTACCCAGATTGAAAATGGGGATACCATTTTTATACCTGAAGAAATGGAGTATAACAAATGGATAATTCTAAAAGATGTTTTGGCATCTTTGGGACAAGTTGCAGCTTTAATTGTCGTTATTCAAAATGCCATTGGAAATTGAATTGAGAATATCACTGCTAAATATAAATTTCAATGTATCAGATAAACTTCATAGTGAAATATCAAGGAATACAATAATTATTATACAGCATCCTTATAATCAGTTTAAGCATGGACCATTACTAGCAAACACCAATTATTAATGAAAAAAGTAATCACATACGGAACGTTTGATTTGTTCCATTTTGGACATTTAGAATTATTGCGCAGAGCAAAAGAATTAGGCGATTTTTTAGTTGTGGCAGTATCGACAGATGAGTTTAATACAAAAAAAGAGAAAAAATGTCTTTACCCGTTTGAACATCGAATTAAAATAGTTGAAGCAATTCAATATGTAGATAAAGTAATTCCAGAAGAGAATTGGGAACAAAAACGAAGAGATATTCTATCAAATAAAATTAAAATATTTACAATCGGTGATGATTGGAAGGGTGAATTTGATGAATTAAGTGATATTTGTGATATTATTTATATCCATCGTACTAAAGGTATTTCTACAAGTAACCTTAAAAATAATTTAGCAAGTGGAAATTAGAATGGAGTTAACAGCACACGAACAAAAAATTCTGGATATTGTCAATAATCATCCCGAAATCCTGGATAATCCTGAAAAAAGAATACAAATTGCCGAACTTTACGGGCTTTCTGAAAAAACTTTAAGAAATAGGATTGCAGAATTAAAAAAACGAGGGGCAATTAGTACAGGGAAAGCAAATGTACCTAACATAAATCAGGGTACAATTTTGGATTTAGATATTTTTTCCTTATGGGCTATACTACGATTAAAGAAAATGTTAATTATAAAAAGGACTTCTGCAATCTCTCTTTTTTTCTTAGTATATAGCCTAGTCGCAACCCCATTCTATGAATCCAAAATTTCACTATATCCTGCTGGTACTTTAGCAGAAACTGGGTCTGGTTTTAATAATAGCCTTCAAGGCATTGCCGAAAGTTTTGGATTAGGAGGAATCAGCAGTGGGCAAACATTCAATATTCCGGACATTGTTAATAGTCAACGATTAAAAAAAGCCGTGGTTATGAATCAATGGGGAAATCAAAAATTTTCTGAACAAACGACTTTGGTTAAATATTGGGAACTAGATAAAATCAAATGGTACTCCATAAAACCATTAGTTATAAAAATGATCCCTTTTTTAGCAGATGGCAGTGACCCTGAGAATAGTCAATTATTCAAAGGAATGGAACAGCTAGGGGACTTAATTACTGTAAAAGAATCAAGTACTGGATTAATAGAAGTTTCAGTATTAATGGAAGAGCCACAACTTGCAGCGGATATTGCAAATTATATTTCAGATTTTGTAAAAGATTTTGTTTCATATGAGCAAGGTAAAGAAGCAAAAAGGAATCTTGAGTTTATTAAGAATCAATTAATTAATTCCAAGGAGGACCTTGAATATTCAGAAAAAGAATTAACCCAATTTAAGGAAAAGTTCTCCTATACCAATCCATCATTAGATGAAATGAGAGGGCGCTTAGAGCGTAATATTGAATCTAATCTGCAAGTTTATATTACATTGCGCCAACAATATGAATTAGCCAAAATAGAAGAAGCAAGAGACCTTTTAATGGTTACTATTTTGGATGAAGCTGAAGCGCCTGTATTGAAAAAGAAACCTCAAAGGAAAATAATTGTCATAAGTGGAATTATTACAGGACTTTTCTTAAGTACACTTTGGGTATTCTTTACATCAGTGATTACTCTCACAGAAAAAAATAAACACGTATTTTGACCTACCATGGATAATCCTAATAAAATAATTATAGAAAACCAGCTTAGGAAGCACCATAAGCCGTCCTTAATTGGGCAAATTAGGTCCTGGTTTATTTCAAGAAAATGTAACCATATAGGACAAGATGTTATTATTGATTCTAATGTAAAACTGTTAAGGTTCTCAAAAAACATTTCACTTGGTAATGGCGTTATTTTAAAAGAAGGTACTCGAATTTGTCCTACGAATATAAATGCATCGATATCCATTGGAGATCGAACAACAATAGGTTACCATACAATGATTTTTTCATCAATTGAGATTTCAATTGGACATGATTGCCTTATCGCCCCTTTTTGTTATTTGATAGATTCAAATCACCAAATTCAAAAAGACCAAAGGATCAATGAACAACCAATTGAAGCCAACAACATTGTTATTCAAAATGATGTATGGTTAGGTACCGGTGTTAAAATTTTATCTGGTGTAACCGTGGGGCAAGGTTCAGTTATTGCTGCTGGGTCAGTCGTAAATCAAGATGTTCCACCCTATACGATTTTTGGAGGCACACCCGCAAAACAGATTGGTGAACGGGCATGAGAACCGGCATCATTATTTTATGTCGTTTTGATTCTATTCGACTACCAGGGAAAATCTTAAAACCCATTATCGAAAAACCCATTTTGTCCTATATTTTGGAAAGAGTGGCATTTGTGGATCCAAATTTGAGAATCATAGTTGCAACTTCAAATGAGCAAAGTGATGATCCTATTGAATCCTATTGCCAGGAGAATCAAGTTTCAATTTATCGAGGATCAAAATTAAATGTAGCACATCGTTTTTTTTCCTGTGCCGAAAAAGCCAATTTAGATTTTGCCATTCGAATCAATGGAGATAACATTTTCACAGATCCAACTATTATTGGAAAAATGATAGAATTTTCCCATACAGGACACTATAGTTTTTTATCTAATGTCCAAGGGAGGACCTTCCCCCCCGGTATCAGCGTTGAAATGGTTAATGTACAAATCATGAAAAAAAATATTTCGATGTTTAACGACTATGAGAAAGAACATGTGATGCCATTTTTTTACAAAAACCTACCAGAGAAACAAGTTTTATATTATAAAAATTCCGAATTTAAATATCCCAAAGGACTCCATTTGGCCCTGGACACAAGAAATGATTTTACAAAAATAGAATCCATCATTCAAAATATGAGCAAGCCTCATTGGACCTATTCTACAAAAGAAATTATTGATCTATATCTTAAATTGGATCTTGTTTATGAGTAACCCCTTTATTGGAAAGCATGGCCCTTTGCTCATTGCTGAAATAGGTGGAAATCATGAGGGGGATTTTGATTTCGCTTTAGATTTAACTCATCAAGCTATTGACGCAGATGTAGATATTATTAAATACCAAATTTATACAGGTGCTACTTTAGTCAATAAAAAAGAGTCTCCTGATCGAGTTGAGCACTTTAAAAATTTCGAACTCACCCAAAATAATCATGTTCAACTTGCAGAACTGTGTATTCAAAATGGAGTCCAATATTCTGCATCTATTTGGGATGAATCAGTCTTGGAATGGATTGATCCCTTTCTAAAACTTTATAAAATCGGATCTGGAGATTTAACTGCATTTCCATTATTAAAAAAAATCGCAGAAAAAGGGAAACCCATTATTTTATCGACAGGATTATCTTCGCTAGATGATATTGTTGGATCCGTTAATTATATTCGATCAATTAATCCTATTTATGATTTACCTGAAAAATTAGCCATCTTACAATGTACATCCCTTTACCCAAATAAAGATACGGATGTGAATCTAAATGTTCTAAAAACTTTAAGAAAAACTTTTGAATATCCTATTGGGTATTCTGACCATACTGAGGGAACACTTGCCTTGAGAATAGCGTTCAGTATGGGTGCAAAAATACTTGAGTTCCATTTTACGGACTCAAGAGAAGGAAAAACTTTTAGAGATCATTTTGTTTCTTTAACAGGGCAAGAAGTAAAAGAATTAATACGCGATATTAAAATAATTAACAATTTACATGGTTCAGATAAAAAAAAACCAACTGAGCAAGAATTTTCTACAGATCATGTCCGTTCTTTTCGTCGGGCAGTTTACCCAATTCGAGATCTTTCATCTGGCGACGTTATTACTGAAAAGGATTTAGCCATACTTCGTCCAAATCATGGGATTGATGCTAGGGATTTTCAAAAACTTATTGGAAGATCTATAAATCGAGATGTAAAGGCATTTAACACTTTAGATTGGTCTTTTATATCATGATTAATAAAAAATTATTCTGCGTTATTTGCCGAGGAAATGAATTAAAGCTAATAAAGAAAATTGTTAAAAAACCATCTGTTGAAGTTGAGTACAATATTCCACCAGATCAATACTTGAGATATATTTACCAATGCTTGGACTGTGGAGTATATTATAACCACCATAATTTGTTGGACAAGGATTTTTATAATAATACATATAATGAATCAATTGAAGATGGAATAATTAATAAACGATTCGAACGAATTATTAATATAAACAGTAAAAACTCAGATAATAAAAATCGAGTAAAACGAATTGATAATTTTTGCCAGGGAAAACTTTTCACTGATAAAAAAGTCTTGGATATTGGGAGTGGTACCTGTGTGTTTTTATATGAAATGAAAAAGTTAGGATTTAAAACTTATTGTATAGACCCAGATCATTCAGCGATTAACCATGCTGAAAAAGTTGTTAAAGTAAATGGCGCTTATCATGGCGATTTACTAAAAATTAACATCAACAATCGTTTCGAATTAATTACTTTTAATAAAGTTTTAGAACACTTAGTAAATCCAATAGATCATTTAAAAAAATCTCGAGATTATCTAAAAAACAATGGCATTTTATATATTGAATTACCCGAAGGAGATAGAATTATTAAAAAAAACATAATTGAAAACAGATCTGAATTTGCTGTTGAGCATTATACGATTTATAATAAAAGTTCGATTAACAAACTACTCTATGAATCTGGGTTTGATATGTTAAAATCTGAAGTAGTCACTGATCCAAGTGGAAAATACACTATTTATGCTTTTGCCGAACTACTGTGATTTATTTGAAATGAAAATTACAGTTTACATTACGAACTATAACTATGGACGATTTCTCAAAAAAGCTATTGAATCGATTTTAATTCAAACAGAACAAGATTTTGAAATAATCTTGATTGATGATGGATCGACAGATGATTCAGTTTCTTTAATACAATCCTACATTGACCATCCAAAAATAAAAATTGTTCTACAACAAAATAAAGGACTTACAATTTCAAAT
>Ga0308010_1002149_pt1 | contig 10474 bp, 9 predicted proteins | sample Neamet129_FD_202368 | JGI IMG/M metagenome (GOLD analysis project Ga0308010, IMG submission 202368) | Marine microbial communities from water near the shore, Antarctic Ocean - #129 | ecosystem: Environmental > Aquatic > Marine > Unclassified | place: Southern Ocean | collected 2014-07-24 | reverse complement strand
CCTCATAGGCGATGGGAAAAAGAAGTTCGGCCGATTCAGCCGGCATATTCATACAGTTACCTAATGGATCTTCAGTGACGTTCATTCCATCTGAATAGGGAGTTCCTCCCCACCCTCCTGCAGGCAGGTCAGAGAAAACACTGGTGGTGCCGTCTGGTGCAACTACGGAAGACACGAACCAATTACAATCGGCGTTAGTCGATCCGGTGATTTTATCCGGACACGCTTGAGCAAGTGCCTGCCATACAGCACTTGTGATTTTTGCGGACGTCAGCGTAGTGCAACCAATCGTAGGCGCGGGCCACTTCGCATTCAACCAGCAGTTATCCGGTAAGGTTATTGTGATCGGATTAAACATACCTTGATTCTGGGGCGCATGAGGCGCTAAAAAGAACTGTAAAGAGTACAGCGCTGCTGATGCCGTATTCGCATAAGGAGAGTTAATCGCACCCTTCACAACCGGCCCAGTCTCTGAAAAATCCACATTGATGTTCGAGCCATCAATCACTAACCTGACTTTAATGGGAATAGGCTCGCTCGAATGGCCATCGGTATCAGCATATTCCTCAGCGAAGTACTCACCATCAGGTATTTCAAGGATCCCTTTCCTTACTATACTTTCTGTGTACTCTTGGAGCTGTTTCATGGCTATAGTTAATACATTTACCCCATAGCGCTCGGCAGCGGCTTTCATCTCTGTATCAGCAGCTTTCAAGCAACCTACATGTGCCTGCAAGTCGCCTTTCACAAAGTGCGGAGTTCTAGTGTTGTTTAATATTATGTCCAGTATGTCTTGGTTGACCTCACCCTCACTAAAAATCTTCAGCGGCGGTAATCTGAGCCCTTCACCAGCAATATGCGTCCCATCCATTGCTTGACCGCCGGCTGCACCACCACCCAGATCCATCCAGTGCCCGCGACTGACTGCAAACCCAAGAATTTCACCGTCGAAAAAAATTGGCATCATAAAGGTCATATCATTGATATGAGTACCGCCTTTATAGGGATCGTTCACGACGTACACATCTTCCGGTTTCATGGTGGAGACAGCATATTTTTCTATAATAGCTTCAGCACTAAATTTCATAGCAGCCAGATGGATAGGGCAATTAGCAGCTTGGCTTAGCAATTGAGCATCAGCATCATAAATAGCGTTCGAAAAATCGATCATGTCTGCTAAAATTGGAGAAAAAGAAGCCCGTTGTAATACGGAAGACATTCTGTCGGCCGCATACTCAAAGATACTTCGCAAGACTTCAAAAGTTACAGGATCTACTTTTGTGCCATTCTCTATCAAACCATTCAAATTAACCTTAGTGTCCATTAGATACCTTCTCCTTACTTAGCAACTTTGTTGAGCTCTATAATCATATTACCGTAATCGTCTACCGTACCAACTGCATATGGAGGAATTACAGCACACGCATGCTCAAATTCCACAATACAAGGTCCAACGACCTCAGACTGAGGGCCAAGAGCATGGCCATCGTAAACGACACTTTCGTGCCACTGTCTGTCAAAATAAACGTCCCGGACACCTTTCTTTGCGTCGTTCCCGCTGGCCGCGACCACAACCGCCGGCGGTCGTTTAGTTTTGCCCACTGCCGCTAGTCCTAGAACAACGATAGACGGCTCGAAATCATCCGAACTCACTCCGAATTCTTGTTTATGACATTGATGGAATCGTTGTGAGAGCTCTTTTAAATCATGTTCATCTAGCACCCCTTCAGGCACCGGCGTTTCAACTTCATAACTCTGACCTACATAACGCATCTGTGCAGTTCTTGTCACTATGACATCGGCTTCGACAACGCCATCAGCCGCCAACAGAGCTAATGCATCAGACTCTAACTTCTCATAGAGTTCATTCATTAGACCGACATCAGCGTCTACAACAGCTGAGAAATAAAACACTTCTAAGTCGTGTCTGAGATCCATTGCGGTAGCCCCAAATGCCGATGCAACTCCTGCAGCCGCGGGGACAATGATTTTATTAACATTAATAGATTCTGCAATCAAGAAGGCATGCATTGCACCCGCCCCTCCAAAGCTAGCCAAAATAAAGTCTCGAGGATCGCGTCCTCGTCCTGTGATGACTTTCTTAACCGCTTGCGCCATGTTTTCACAACCAATCCGAACCATTCCATCTGCTGCTTCAATAGTGGATAGGCCAACCTGTTCTCCAACCTTACTTACCGCAGCCTCGGCAGCGGCAACATCTAACATCATTTTTCCACCAAGCGATGGTTCTATCCTGCCTAAAAGTAAATTGGCATCAGTGATCGTTGGCTCCGTCCCTCCTAATCCGTATGAGGCTGGACCGGGACTAGAGCCAGCAGATTGGGGACCCACTCTAAGGCTACTCCCATCATCTACCCATCCAATGGACCCACCACCTGCACCGACGCTATGGATATCTAACATAGGCACTATTACAGGAACTTCCCACTCTATCTCGTGGTCGCGGGTAACCAGTCCTTTTCCATTTTCAACGATAGACACATCAAAGCTAGTACCCCCAACGTCGGTATGTATGATATTCGGGCAATCACCTTTTACCTCGTTTAAGTAAGCAGCATAGGCAACTCCTCCCGCGGGGCCAGATTCAATCAACTCTTCAGGGTGGTGCTTGGCATACCCCACCCCTGTAATACCCCCGCTAGATTTAAGGATCATCAACCTTCCCTGAAATCCCGCACTCTCAAGACTAGCTTCCAAATGACCGAAATACTGCTCCATAACAGGCATCGTCGCTGCTCGTATTGCTGCAGTGACAAATCTCCCATGCTCTCTGAATAAGGCACGAGTATCCGACGAAGTGATGCAATAAATGTCTGGGTTTTCTTCAAGAATAATATCCCGCATTTCATCTTCATGCCGGGCACTCACATAAGAATTAATAAAAGCCACGGCGACTGATTGAATATCATGAACACGAATTTTTTTAGCTATATTTCTAGCTGCCTGTAAATCAAGTGGCCGAACCACTTCACCGTTCACATCAATTCTTTCGTCTAATGTATAGCGATATCGTCTTTTAATAATCGGACGTGGCTTCGTTTGGTAGGGGTTATAAAGCTCTGCGCGATGCTGGCGACCAATTTCAATAGTATCTCGAAACCCGTTGGTCGTTACCATTGCGACCTCCGGATAATCCCGCGTAATAAGTGCATTGGTTGCCGTCGTAGTGCCGTGCATCAAATGCGATACGTCTCTCGCTTCTATGCCTGCTTCCTTAAGGGCATTCATTACGCCCAAGGATCTATCAGGCTTAGTCGTCAGAACTTTAGAGGAGATTTGTCGGTTGTCCTGCTCATCCCATGCAAATAGATCCGTAAAAGTTCCGCCGACATCAATTCCTACTCGCCACATGAAAATTCCCTCTCTAGATATTTAGATTCTTTAGTTGCCCGTTTTATCGCACAACTAAAAAAAAAAAGAAAGTATCCACCATAAAATTAAGCCACTTTATCTAATTCCAAAGCGTAATAATATTCTCTGCCTCAAGTTAATTAGATAACTGATTGCCTGAATGCAACCAAGATCAAAGTTACGAATTTTCTGTAGGAAAACCCTGACCGTATTACAACAGTTCCTCTCGAGAGGAGACTTATAAATCAGGAAGATGAAAAAACAAATGATTGCCGTCTGGTTTCCTAACGATGTAAAAAGCTGACAGAACCTATGGAAAGTAAGGTTCTTTCTATAGACAGTCCCAAAAACCAACGCAGCTTCAGTTAAGTTCTTCTCAACTGAAGCAGTCGCTGAGAGCGGACTTGACTACTGTCGGATCAGACCGGCGAGCATAATCGTCCGCTTGGTCTTTCCAAACCACAACGCCGCTCTCGTCAACAAGTAAGCTGGTTGGGACAGGCAACCCAGGCCTCCCAGGCAGTCGGAAGTTATTTATATTTTTGTTGCGCAGACCAAAAAGCGTAATGACTGTAAGCTTAGGATCTGCAAGCATAGTTCCTTTAAGACCATGCATTCCTCGTCCCAACCTGATTTCTGCGGCCGTGTCAGTAGAGACTGTAACCACTGTGACACCTGCTTCATCTAGCTCAGGTCTTAATTCTTCCCATCGCCGTAACTCGGCGACACAATAAGGTCACCAATGTGCTCTAAAAAACTTAATCAGTATTCTGGACCCTGCCAGATCAGAGCTACCAAATAACTTCTTATCATCTGTTTCCGCGGTGAACGCAGGAATAATATCGCCAACGCCTATCCCTTCTTTATCTACTTTTTGCTTGCCCGTGAAAGTCAACACTAGTAGTAATGCAGAAACACCTATAGCCCATAGGCCGGCTGAATCTGCACCTGTATTCGTTGAGGCAATGCCTAACAAAAAACTTAAAAACCAAAAGCTCTGAAACACGCGCGGCGTTTTAGGGAGATTTACTTTCCACGCTTTCCGAAACCAAAAAAAAGTGGCCGTGAGTGCCACAAAAAGCGCCGCTGTGCCCATATACTCCATGATATTTTCTCCGAACGTTTGTTTTTCACTCTCGTGCAAATGATCAGTTACACTAAAACTATACAACCTAAAATAGAAAAGACAACTGAGAATTCTTAAAAAGCAATTGAACGCTCGAAGCACTGTTCGATTTCTAGAGCTATTTCCTTCATAAGAGAAGTAGTTAGTGAATAGATATCGGCGCCAAAAACTAAGGGAGTTGAGATATGATTAAGTTAGTTTATTGTCTGAGAAAAAAAGCAAACATTTCACAGGAAGAGTTTCATCGATATTGGCGAGAAGAACATGCACCTCTGGTAACAAGCGTCGCCCATGAATCTAAATGCATAAAATACATCCAAAGCCATACTATCCAAACAGCTCTCAACGAATTATTCGTTGAATCAAGAGGGCTGGCGGAAGCTTATGATGGGATTACTGAATGTTGGTGGGAATCGGAAGAAGCGTTAGTCAATGCCACTAAAACGGAAGGAGGCATAAAAGTATTTCAGGCCATGCTCGAGGACGAAAAGAGTTTTATAGACTTCAGCCAATCACGTGTTTTTATCACCAAAGAAAATTTGATTTTTGACGAGGCGCTTAATATTCCTTATGACGGATCGCCGAAATAGCGCACCGTTCCTAACCTAATAAGCGGCTACAGGAGCGACCTCAAAACAGGAAGGTGGCATAACGAAACTATATTGCACCTATGCGTCGTCCAATCTCTGCGTAGCGATCTAGCCATCTCAGCACCGTATCTTTGTCTTCTGTGGGGCATCGAGGGATCGCTCTTTCTATGCACCCCATGTCGGCATACCTCTTAAGGTCCTCTTCAGACGTCTCGTAAATATCGAACATCGAAATAGGCGCATCTTCCGGTTTACGTCCATTCTCACGTAAACGCGCGTGCAGATCAGCAATGCTGTCGTCTAAACTTGTCATTAAACCGTCTATTGGGATCCAGCCTTCTGCATAATCGGCTACCCTTTGACAACCCCATTTCGATCCAAATGTGCCAATAATGACTGGTGGATGAGGCTTTTGTACAGGCTTAGGATAAGACCAAACTTTCTCGAAGTTCACCCAATCACCATGAAAGCTTGCTTCTTCTTCGGTCCAGAGAGCTTTCATGGCCTTGACTCGCTCTTCTAAGACTTTCCAACGCTTAGCATAAGGTGTTCCATGGTTTTCCATCTCTTCTGCATTCCAACCTGCGCCCACTCCTAGAATAAATCTTCCGTTGGATAGACGGTCGATCGTAGCCACAGTTTTTGCAAGAGCCAAAGGATCGTGTTCAATGACAAGGCAGACACCTGTCCCAATTTTTATTGTTTTGGTAACCACTGCCGCCGCTGCAGCGCTTGTGAATGGGTCACTCATATGGATATATTCTTTAGGAAGCGGGCCTCCCCCTGGATACGCGGTCTCTCTGCTAGCAGGAATATGCGTATGCTCAGGAAACCAAACCGACTCAAAACCGCGCTCCTCAGCTGCGATCGCCAGCTCATCGGCACGTATCGTGTATTCCGTATTAAAACTAAAGACTCCAAGTTTCATGAAGCCTCCGTATTAAAAACACCTAGACTAGTAATAATCATTGGTATATCGACTCAACTGCCCCATTGGTTGTAGTAGCAGACGTCTTCAAGCGGCAAACGTTTCGCTTTCCCCAAATCGCCCCCCTTGAGCCAAGCAATGGGCAACAATGCCGTCTGGGTAATATCTTCAGGAATACCTAGGATCTTAGCAGCTTCCTGTTCATAAATTAGATGCAGACTAGTCCATGCCGAGGCTACTCTCCGTGCACGCAGCGCCAACATAAGCGACCAAGTCGCAGGCAAAATCGAACCGTACATGGAAGCTTGGGTGAAAACATCCTCTTTTTCAAACCGACTCTGAATGCACGGAATAATTAAAGCTGGCGCTTTTTGCATGTTTTCTAGTAAATGAGCAGATGATTTCCAAACTCCATCTTTTTGCTTACTTCGAAGATCGTCCGGGTCGAACTCTCGAGTAGCACTAACACCAGTGCGAGTCAGAGCAGTCGCATCTGCCACATATTGCTCTGCACCCTTACGGTAGCAATCAGCCAAGCCTAATTTGAGGTCAGGGTCAGTGACCACAATGAACCGCCAGGTCTGGGTATTTGCACCTGTAGGCGCTTGAAGTGCGATTGTTAGTGCTTCATCAATGATTTTTCGAGGCACTTCTCGTTCAAAGTCCAAACGCAGGCGAACGCTGCGTGTTGTATTAAGGACATGGTCTACACTGGGCAGATCGATCGGAAAAACTGTATCATCCATAAGTCTAACTCCCTTTAAATCATTTCGTTATTATTCTGCTGTAAAAGCGAGCAAAACATTTCCTCCATGGGCACCAAACTTGGCATACCCAGAGGTAACATAGACGGTGCCATCAACGACGACCGTGCCAGGCCCATCCAACGCCCCGCCTCGGGCTTTCGCTCCGCTAACTGACTCATAGTCTCTGACGGCGTCATATTCCCAAATTACCGCACCTGTCTCAGTGTCATACGCTTTTAAAATACCACTGAGTGCACCAGAAAAAACAACACCAGGAATAACGGTAACACCAGCATTTTGAGCCGGACTACATTTGTTAGGACTTTCGACTCGACCCTCACAGGTCCCTGGAGGTGCTTCCCAAATTATATTGCCCGTGGCCGGATCGACGGCAAACATACCACCACCCGTTTCAGGGTTTAATTCAGTGTCTGCAGAAAGAAATTTCTGATCCCGCCAAGTCGCGTCAGCTGCCGCCACATAAATCTGCTGGCCATCGTTTGCTGGCCCCCATTCAATACCGCCTAAAATACCACCTTCCGCTAATTTCTTTTTCCAAAGTAATTTCCCATTATTATCTGGGTCCATTACATGCAGGACACCGGTCTTTTGCCCAGCTGCCAGAATTCTTTTGCCCGAAGGCAATACCATTAACATTGGCGAGGATCCCATATCTTCATCAGGGCCTGCATCATCTGGACAATTCTCATGCGTCCCGTTTTGACATGATGCATTCCATGCGTCGCCGACCAAGCCTTGGTAAACCCATTCCATTTTTCCGGTGTCCATCGACAGCGCGACTATAGAATCAGAGGAGCTTGTCGCAGGTTGAGAATAATTATCACTGGTCGCCGCATAAATACGACGAAGCTTTTTATCAAGTGTCACAGCGGACCACACTGTTGCGCCCGAGGGCCCCATCATTGACTGACCTCGACTATTCTTCCCTTGCATCGCTGGGACTTCGTCTATTGTGTATGTCTGCCAAATAGTACGACCTGTTGCCGCATCGATTTTCAAAATAGTTCCACGAAAAGAGCAACATTTATAGTTCGGATCAATAGCAAGCCCTTCTTCTAACGAAGTAATCCCAACATACAATGCACCCTCATAATGTTGGAACCCTCCAACAATACGTGCCGCAGGGTGGGTGTCGCCGCGGATTTTCCAAACCAGCTCACTAGTCACTGCATCTATTGCATAGATCCAGCCTCCTATATCTCCAAAAAAAGCAACCAACCGTTTTTCAGGGCCGACTTCCTTTAGTAATGCAGCATTTTTTATACTGTTATCCGCTTGAAACGTCCAATAGGTGCAACCTGTATCAGCATCTAAAACGTACATTTTCCCACTCTTACTTCCGATATAGATCCGCCCATCAACCACAGTCGGCTGGCTTTCCACATTGGACTCACCTGGAAAAGCAAAAGCCCATTTAAGCTTTAGTTCTCCAACATCATCTTTAGTCAGACCGGCACTCGAGGCGTCTTGGTAGCGCATATTCTCATCACCATTACCCCAACCATTCCAATGTGCCTTGGCGAAAGTATCGACTGATGCCTTCATAGGGCTTTCACAAATGTTGGTTTTGCCTCCCTGCCAATTCGCGGTATATTTTTCCCCGGACAAATACTCTGCTACAGCCACCCGTTGCGGCCCATCCATATTCCATTGTCCAATCACTCGCATCACACCAGTTTCCATCGCAGTAACAATAGCTCCTGCAGAAAGGTCATTTAGCATTTTTTTGGTCGGAGTCCTTCCCGCCGCATTGTCGTGACAACTGGCGCACTGTTTGTCATAAATATCAGAACCCGTCTCTGCAAACACACTCCCCCCAGCTAAACTAAAGCTCAAACATAAGACCAAAAAAGCTGAAATACTAATAGATTGACGAATCATGAACTCTCCCCTAAATTAAACATCCAGCTAATATAAATGAGCCGATGTTATTTGTCATTGGCGCATTTAAATCAAGTTATTCTGCAACCTGACGTTTGCGCATAATTTGCGGTATTTCAAGTGTGACGACAAGCTCTCCCTTTTGATTTTCCCCTGTATAGCGCATACGTATAATTCCCCTATCATTTCTAGATTTAGATGGGATTAGCTCTAATACTTCCCCTGTCCCATATAAAGTGTCTCCTGGACGCAATGGCGTGTGCCATATAACTTTATCCATCCCTGGGGCACCCATACCGCACTCTGACATCACACCTGTATCCCAGAATGATCGAAATGTCAGTGCAATGGTCTGAAGACCACTTGCAATTAACCCTCCAAAGGCACCTGATTCAGAGGCATGCGCATCGATATGAATGGGTTGAGGATCGTACTGAAGCGCAAAATCAATAATATTTGCCTCGGTAAATGTTATACCTTTACCTTTAAACCGTTCACCAATTTTGAAATCTTCGAAAAAATAGGCGGTCATCAAAAAGTCTCCTTTAGTTAGTTTTGTACTATTTGCCAAGATATGCCGTTGCCTTGATCTCAAACTCAAGACCAGGTGTCGACAAGGAAGTCACACCTACGCCGGTCCACGCAGGATAACGACCTGTGAAATAGCGATCTTTAACTTTCACTACCAAAGCCAAGTCTCTCATGTCGGTGTGGTAGGTTACTATTTCCACCACATCGTCAAAGCTAGCAGAAGCTGCTTCCAACACGGTTTTCAAATTCTCAAACGCCTGCACTAATTGAGCTTCTTTCCCTACTACTACATTCATATCAGCATCTCTTCCGACCTGACCTGCCACATACAAAGTGTCGCCCGCTCTGACTGCAGGCGAATAATGATAGCGTTCATTGATGATTTTCATCGACGGAGGAACAATGTCAATCCTATTCGCTTGCATCGCCCATAAGTCGCTTTGCGGGACCAAAAGTATCAAGATAGAAAAAAAACCAGCAAAATATCGAGGCTTAAAAACATTCATTTGTTTGTATCTCCTAAGTTAGCGTAAATCAACTTTAACTCGTTATATGTATTCACTATTCGATGATAATATATAGACTCCAGAATGGCCGTCAAACCTTCAGCGTCTTTACGTCAGCGTCGAGAAAACTTATATTGTCTTCATGAATTATAGACGCAATAGCTTTACCATATTAAAGCTTGGCAGCGCATGCTGGGTAGGCACAATATCCATAATGCTGATTGTGCAATTATTCGTCGGAAGTTCGATCACCGATCTAACCTACTTGATGGCCATCATACTGCTCCCTCCGTTGGGCCTATTTATCATATGGGCGTCAATATTCACAGTTATCGATCTATTTTCCAAAAACTGGCGTTCTTGAGCATGCTCATCAGACTCATTGCCATATCACTGCTCTTGCTACTTTTATCTAAGCTTTTAAAACCTGTAATGCCGAGATTCAGTCAGGCGATCCTTATTGGTCTTGGCATCACCCTTGTGGGAAGTTTCTTATTGTTTATCTACGCTTTCATATCCTAGCCTGCGGCAACATCACAGTGTTTCATCTGAACAAGATATAGCTATACTCCAAGCAAGTGATGAATAATGAATATTATATTTATAATTCACTTTCATGCTAGGATGGCTTTTATCCACTAGAAAGCACATTAAAACGAGCTCATAAAATTAGGAAATCACTATGACAGATTCAAACGAATATACGCCGCCTGAAGTTTGGACATGGGACACAGAAAGCGGAGGAAAATTCGCAAGTATCAATCGTCCTATTT
>Ga0308010_1002145_pt1 | contig 10486 bp, 10 predicted proteins | sample Neamet129_FD_202368 | JGI IMG/M metagenome (GOLD analysis project Ga0308010, IMG submission 202368) | Marine microbial communities from water near the shore, Antarctic Ocean - #129 | ecosystem: Environmental > Aquatic > Marine > Unclassified | place: Southern Ocean | collected 2014-07-24 | reverse complement strand
AATTTGATTAAATTTGGATAAACCAGGTTAGGATATCGACATCATCTGCATGATGATTGAGATCTCGATTAACCACACTACATCTCATTGTAAAACTCGTATTGTTATTAGCGGAAGTGACACTGGAATCAAGTCGGTATCGAGAATTGTCATTGACGACATCAACCAGTTCCAATAGCCCTAGGGGATCAAAATAAAAACAGCTAACATCGATAAAGCTGGGCTCGAAAACAGACAGATCTGCGTAAACTTGCTGGACAGATGAATTTATCAGGACCTCATCGTAAATAAAATCTGCTAAGAAAGGAGCTGCCGGCACAAAAATCAAAAAAGTTTCTCCCGAGAACCGGGGTGCCTTATAGATCCTCGACTCTGCGCTGAGAATAGAGAAATCAATCGGGCCCTGCCCTCCCAAGTTGGCTTGTAACTCTAGCGTGTAATATCTATTTGAGAATACCGCCGCATCAACATCTACTTCTATCGAATTAGTTGAGTAAGTGGCGGTAGAGCCGTCGTTGGAAACTGTAAGTGTATCCAGGCAACTATTGGGTATCTCCGTGAACTCTTGCAATGGCTCTTGCAGGCGAAAAATTTGATTAGCTTCATCATCACCAACAAAGAGCAGGTTCAGCGCAAAAGCTGGTGAGAATCCTGGCAGGCTATTGCCCATCTCATCTTCTAGAACAACGCAGGGAATGCGGAGAGTCAATGCAGCACTGTCGAATTGGCTGCGGGCCAATCCACTCCAGACATTTTCTTGGGCATTTAGCTGAGAGTAGGGCAATGCCGTAAACAATACACAGCCCATTATCGTTGTGGGATTAAAGGCGAAACCGCCTGTTGATGAATGTCGAATTTTCCCAGTTTTCATATTATTTTATTGTTGCCTGTTGCAAAAATTTAGATTAATACCTGATTGTACAGTCTGCTAGATAAGTGAATTTGGTCATTCAAATAGCTAGATATTCGGATAAACCTAGATCGCTCTAGTCTCTATTTCCAATCCTTAGAGCCAACGATTATTGCGAGGATAATTCAAGCGCTAAGGGTAGGTAATCCAGTTCTTAGCAACGACCAAATAGAAGCGCCTGTGAGTCCTATCTACCTAATTCTTCGAGGTGGGCTTTTAAGTCTTGCAAAACTAACAAGGCTTCAGCGAAGGATGAATATTTTTTCATCAGCTCCGCATAAACTGCGTTCATTTCATCCCTTTCAGCCTTTACGTGCACTTCCAGTGATTGCAGTTCGGCAACACCTGAAAAATCATAGATAAAATTCATAATCTCTCGGCTGCGTGCCTCTGTAAGGAACACCGGTTCACAGACACGCTGGGAGATTCTGGTTCCTGTGAGGGCAACTTGGCGGCAGACAATATTTAATTTTTTGTTGCCATTGTTTGCATTGTAAAAATTAAAAATATCAGTTTCAACGCGGATAATTTGAGATCTAACTGCCGATCTGGAAAGTTCACCGATGACGATGATCTCCTCTATTTCAGGTTTATCTGCAGCCTGTCCCAACGCTATTCGGGAAACAGTAACCAACAATAAAACTAGTGCCAGCTTCTTCATGTTGCGCCTATTTTAGGTTTGAAAATGAATTATTGAGGCGTATTGGCCCCTCCTCCAATGTTCAGGGTTCTGTTCAGGAAGCCCGCGTCTTGCTGAGCCTCCTCCTGCATTCGCTCGCGCTGAGCAACGGTCATACAAATGAACTGGGGAATATTCGTACCTATTACCTGTTCACGGCTGCAGACTAACTTGTCATTGTCAGCAACGACAGTAGCATTATAGGCAACAACATCGGCTTGGGTGCGAATTCTAGGAATCCCGTCATCTTCGTACAAGCCTTCGCAAGCTGTGAGTGCGGCGACCAATGTCAGTAAACTCAGGGGCTTTATCATCGTATCTTCCTCAAATTAAGCATCTACTGTACTTCTCAATCTGTGCTCCACCTCTTTTTTTGTATCTGGACAGTAGCTGATCTTGAAGCATAAACGTAGAAATAGTGGGTGTCTAGAAAGTGATTACTACAAACAACTTCTGCCCGAATTCTACGCGATTCTAGCAGGTAGAGTCGAGTTTTCTGCATGAGGCTTTTAGACTATTTTTTATGCAAATTTGGTTTGTTTACAATAATCTCAATAAATTAGTTTCATTTCCTATTTTGGAGCAGTAATGAGAGTAGGTAGAGACTGGGTAAATCTTATCTAGACTCGTGGGGGAAATGCATCCAGCCGGTAATGATATATTTTTCGCCCGAGTTAACAATATTGCCCAGATGAGCATGGGTCCATTCGGCGGGCCAAATCAGAGTCTTTCCTCTTTCCGGCTGAACTTCCATGTTTTGATGAACGAATGTTGTTGAGCCGCCATCTTCAACATCATTTAAATAAGTCATAAAGGCGAGGACTCTGAAAGAATTTTGTATTGATGTCCGTTCGGTGTGGGGCAGTTTGAAGTGACCACCCGGCAAGTATTTTTGGATGTTGAAGGAGCCAATATCCGTTTGCGGCATTGTCGAAGCCAAGAACGGAAATTCCTTTAAATAGTCTTCGTAGCAAGCATACAAACAGTTTATGTATTCTTTAACCGGCTTGTACTCAGGTAAATCCAGGTCTCTCGGGTTCACCGAAATATCGATGGAATTCTTTGCTTCAAGATTCACTCCTCCGGCAGACTGACCCGGTTCTTGTTTTTCTTCATGCGCTGCAAAAAAACTAACTAGTTCATCACATAATGAATTCTGTTCAATATTCCAACTGCCAATAAAATGTGGACTTGAGCCTTCTATATTTATGCTGATCATTTCGCCCGCCCATGAATAATCGATACACCTTTCGAAATATCGAAAGATACAAAACCAAATGATTCTTGTCTCAGTTGCAGGCCTTCTCTTAAGTTACCGAGCGCTGCCACGGCATTGCCTTTAAATCCTGCTACATCCAAATTGTCTGGGTCGATTTCTGCCGCACGATTATAAGTTGCTAGGGCTTTGTCGAACTCCTTAAAGTACATCTGAATATCTCCCAAATTGATATATAGTCTAAACTTGAAATTGCTGTCTTCCTTTGGTTCTTCAGATCGCCAAGGATCGAGATCCACAGCATTGCCAAAATCCCTTCTAGCCCCGGGATAGTTGCCCAGCTTTTTCTCAACTACACCTCGATTACTATAAGCTCGTGCGTAGCCGGGATCCAATTCGATAGCCCTCGTATAACTTCTCCTAGATTCTTCATATCTGGCCATGCTTTCTAGAAGGTTGCCTCGATTATTATAGGCCAGTGAAAACGAAGGGTGTAAATTTACAGCCCTGTCATAATTTTCTAAGGCAGCATTCTTTTTACCTGTTGCCTTCAGAGAATTTGCGTAGTTAAAGAAAGCTAAGGGGCTATTAGGATTCAGTGTAATGGCCCTTGAAAGATGCGTCAGGGCTTGTTCATGCTGATTGAGGTTTTGCAACGTTGCGCCCAAGTTATTGAGAGCATCACTGTAGTCGGGGTCCAGCTGAACTGCTTTTCTAAATTTATCAGTTGCCTCGCCAAAACGTCCAAGAGAATTCAGCAAGATTCCTAAATTGTTGTAAACATCTGGATAGCCAGGATTTTTTTTAATGGTGTTTTCGTAGGCAATGAGGGCCGCTGTCGGCTTACCCTGGGCCATATAGACGACACCGAGCATATTTGAAACGAGTGCAGAATTAGGATATGTCTTAAGCAGATTTCTGCAAAAACTTCCAGCCCCAAAGAAATCTCCTGCATTATAGAGACTAAAAAGTGACTCGACTTCCGATTTCGAAGGAGCTCTGGTTTCGCTATTCGGCATTATTAAGAGACGTTGATCTATTGATAAAGGAAAGGATAATAATAGAAGCCTTTGTGAATTTAGTCCAGAGCTCCAGAGCGCATAATACTGCAGCAGTGCTGCAAGAACTTTGAAGGAGAAGCAATGATGATATCGAAATTCCCCTGCTCATCGACTTTTCAAATAGCGATCCAGATTCACATTAGCCACCTGTTACACGCCTATTCAACGCGGTAGTGCTGAAAGAAATCTCACAATTCTCCGGCCTTTTTGGAAATCAGTAGAGCCAAGAGCGCTTAACTCCGCGCAAATTTCGTGAGCTCTCGTGATTTGGCAATGATGAGATTCGTAAGCACAAAAAAGAGAAAGGTCAGACAGGTAACTAGGTGTTTGAGTCTAGCATTTTGCCTTTGGTTGCTGACAGTCAACACATTGGCAGCGCAACCGGCCAGACTTACTGGCAACATCACTAATTTACCCGTGGTCATTGTGGCAGTCTTAGCTCGAGATGCATCCAGACACCTTTCTATTAATGCTTGAAGAATCAGAGTTTAATTATCCTTATGATGTTTTCCCGTACGGACTCCACCGCACCAATACTGCCGTATCATTTGCCACCAATAATATTGATGGCACTAGACTTCACCCTGAAGGGATGGTGTTGGGCATAAGGATAGGCGAAACCTCCAAGGTCTACCCTATTAGTAGACTTAGTCAGGCTATCTCCGTGATAAACGACTGGGTAGGCAATATGGACGTGGGGGGGACTGGGTGCTCAGGTGACAATTTTGCTGTAGTTTATAACCGCCAGCTAGAAGATTGCACGATACTAGATTTCAGTCCTGTCGAAAATAAGTTACCCATAGCAATGATTGATAACGAGGGGACTGAGTGGGATGTGTTTGGCACTGCGCTAGCAGGACTAAGAGTAGGCACGCAATTGCAGAGAACTAATTCATTTATCGCTTATTGGCTTGCCTAGATCGCCTTCTTCGCAGGAGCCCAAATTCACGAAGAAGAGTTAATCATTTCCAAATAGAAACCTAAATCAATTTCACTCTGCACATGGAATTGATTCCCTATCCTCTCTCAAATAGCGAATAATAGATTTTATTTTTCTCTAAAGCAGTCGATCTCGATGAAGCTTGCAATAAAGAATCTGATAGCTGGTATAGGCAAGCTGACCGAAATTTGGGCGGCCGCGTTGTTCTTGTGTCGAACCTCTGCCGTGCAGCAGCAGTCGTACGGGCTTTAATCCAATCCGAGTCAGCGCGGCAAAGAGTTTATCAAAGCAGTTGAGCCTGCCCTCAAATTCCGACAATTTATTTCCAGCTCCAATCGTAAGCATCAGGTCGGCGTTGGAGTCGATTACTGTGCCAATCAATTCCAGAAACTTCTCGGCGTCAGGAATCATGTTATGATCAATCCTTAAACCCACCACGAAATTTCGCAAACTTAAATCTAAGCCTTGCTGTTTGCTCTTTAATATCTTTATGGCCTGCTCGGCTTCGATATTTAGCGCCAGCACTCTGCCACACTCTTCCCGATTCAATGCCTCAAAGTGATTGCCATAAGTTGGGTCACTATCGACGAGTACCGTGTGAGCTGCTTGCTGGTCCAGCGTATCAAAATCGAGTATGGCGGAGGTCCCTTCCTGCTTCTTACTGATACAAGGCACACCATGAATTCCATAGAGATCACGATACCCATTGCCAACCCCAAGAGATAGCTGCTGAACTTCACTAGCAGGGGTTGAGATCAGACCGAGTAATTTAACCACTTGCAGGACTCTAACGGTATCCACATTTTGGATAATATTGGTCCCGTTGAACAGCTGTCTTTGAGCTTCGCTGTATTGATCAGGATGGGTCTCAAGCGGAATCTCCGGGATGTTACTTATGCCAGCGCTACCTTGAGCAACTAAGGCTCGCATGCCTTCTCGATTCAGTTGTGAGAAGTTAATCTTCCAACCTTTGAATAGTTCAGAACAGGCGGCTATTTGTGCCATACAGAAAAGCTGGGCCAGTTCCCTAGTGGGGACCGCAGTGTCGATTATTCCATCATTTTCCAATAGGGAGCGTACAGTTTCTCTGTGCTTGGAATCCTTATTTAGACGTTTCAAGTAGCTATCGTAGTTATCGAATTGGCTGATAAGACCATCGAAGCTAGGGCTCATTGCTATTGCACCAAATGCATCAGCTTCCAAAGCATAGGCAGACGCAAGTTGCTGTCCTGAGATCGATGCCCAATGGTTCTGTGTCATTACTTGGGGCTCCCTGTTTTTATTTAAGTATTAAAGGGGTCAGAGTACTTTGATTTGGCTGTCTAGGCTATCTAGGCTGCCTAGATCTAGACTATACAATACCAATTTGATTATTACCCACTTGCAGAGAAAGGATTCTCTCATGCCTCGGTACACCAGAAGGTTTTTGTCTGGAGTGCCCGTTCACCTCATCCAGCGCGGAAATGACAGACAGGTTTGTTTCTTTACTGACCGTGATTACATCATCTGGAGTTCTTGGGGGCACTAATATTTTAATAACTTAACGATTAGTCATCCGTAAAAAACATGCTAATAGTATTAAGCTATGAAGAGGCTTATTTTTTCAGGCAGTTGTGGAGAATTGGTATAATTAGTAAGCGTAGGACTCATAATTCGTTTGTTCTAGGCTAGAATCCTGAAGAGCTCACTATTCATCTAAGTAGCTTTATTCGTGACGCAAGGCTTCTATCGGATCGAGACGCGCCGCACGTCGTGCCGTAACATACCCAAACACCACTCCGACCATTGCCGAAAATGCTCATCTCAATAAGCTGCTTTACCTGAGCCTCCAATTTTTGATGGCAAGTAAAGTGAGAAAGCTAAAACTCAATGATTCTAAAATAATTCACTGACAATAGGTTCTATGGATTCTGCCCAGATTCTATAACCTTGTTCGTTTGGATGCAGGGCGTCGGGCATTATATCTGGGCTCAAGATTCCATCGTTGCTTAAGAAGTTAGCTGCTATATCCATATAGTAAACCTTGTCTCTGTCGGCCATTCTGGCTGCCGCTGTCTCGCTTGCTTTTGCGAGGATTTTTCGAAGGTCGTTAGGTTGTTCTCCGCGCGGGAATATACTTAGCAGCAATATATTCGAATCAGGCAACTTCAGTTGTAATTTACCTATAATGGCGACAATTCCATCAGCTATTTCTTCTGCGGTATTGTCTTTAGCATTATTGGTGCCTGCCAATAAAACGATTAACTTTGGCGATATTCCATCGATATTGCCATGGTCGAGGCGCCATAAAATGTGTTCGATTTTGTCCCCGGCTATGCCAATATTAACAGCATTTCGTTGGCTATAATATTCATCCCACACTGCCTGGCCGGCTGTGCCATGTGGTTCTGAATCCGTAGGATAGATTGTGCCTTCCCAGAAATGGGTAATGGAGTCGCCGACGAACAGCAAGTCGATATTGCCTTGTTCAATGCGGCGATTAATTTCATCGAATCGATTTGACCAAAACTCGCTTTGTCGAGGTTCGGGTGTGATGGTTGAAATAGTTTGTGGAAGTACTGCTGTGGTTACTAATAGAATGACGGCTGTGATCATCGCAATTGCGATGACAAGAGTTCGAGTTGAATTGCGAATTAGCGCCATTTGCGTAGTCTTTCGTACTCTAGCGATTACAGAGCAGCAGCTTGTGTATTAGAATCTAAGGCCTTATGTCAATGGCCTTTTGGCTCCGCCTGAGGATGGTGCTGACAAGTTAACTACCAATTTGTCAGAATTCGAGCATAAAATCTACAACATTGATGTACAAGCGCCATCGATGTCCTCTCTATCGTTCAATAACCGCTTAAGTTGCATGCTAGGGGCCTCAGTAGAATAGTGGTCTGTATTATAACCCCGGGTGTCAAGCGTCCCTCAGACCCCAGCCCTGGGATACACCCCCTTGCACTAGGATGGTTCCATATCACCCCTATACATACTGTTGTGGACGAACGGTTAGGACTTTCTGAGAATAAGGCTATGAAGCTACTTACCTCTACATTTGTCTCACTACTGCTTATTGGGTTTGCATGAAGTGCTTATGGTCACGGGGGCGCTTGAATACCGAAGGTTGCCACAATCAAAATAGCGGTGGGACTTATCATCCCCATCGAGGCCCTTTAGGAGGTCAATCTTTCGCCAATAGAGCCCTTTTACTAATGAGGCCGCTCTGGATAGTGAGCCCGCAAGTGCAACTTATGGTGATAGTTATAGGTGTTTTATTCTTACAATTAACACGACTATTGAATCCAGTATTCGTTTAATAAGTAAGTTTATTTTTTAATTATTTGGGGTTGGTGCAGGACCTAAATTTTCAAACATTTTCCAGCCTTCCGGTACTTGAATCAAACCATTGCGAGATTCATAGTCTTCGTAGAGCGCCAGCATTTCCTGAAATTTGTCCGGAAACTGACTCGAGAGGTCATTGAGCTCGGCAGGGTCTTTATCTAGGTCATATAACCCCCAAGTAAAATCCCCATAAGGCTCCATCAATCTTAGAATTTTCCAGTTCGCACTAATAAAAGCGTTATGACCAAAAAGTTCGAAACCATTACCAGTTCCAGCAGGATAGATAGATTCTTCCTCGCTTCTAAGGTAGGGCAAGATAGATCGGCCATCCATGCCATGCACCAACCTCCCTTGAAATTGTGCTCCAGGATGTGAGGCGCCGGCAAGCTCAAGGATTGTTGGAGTGATATCTACAACGCTCGAAAATTCAGAGACCACTCGATTTTGTGGTACGGAATTTGGATAACTAATAATTAAAGGAGAATTAATCCCCCCTTGAGATATTACCGTCTTGTGAAATCTATGTGCTGCCGCTCCGACATGAGCCCAAGGCTTACCATAATAAATAAAGCTACCTTCGTTGCCCAAATTTTCATAACTATTGTCAAAAGTGTCAGCGATCCAGTCAGTGACCGATGGAACGGAGCGCTCTGACGCGAAATCGTTTGATTCAGGACCATTGTCCGACAGGAAAATGAATACGGTATTATCATATTCATCAATCGATTTTAGATACGCAATAAGTTCGCCGATATTTTGATCTACGCTATCCACCATCGCCGCGTAGACTGCCATTTTCTTGGCCTGATACCTCTGTTCTTCTGTGTCCAATTCTTCCCACGCGGGTACTCCATCTATTCTTTTAGCCATCAATGCTTGCTGATCAATAAGTCCGAGTGCTTTAAGAGATTCATGCCGTTGGTTTCGAATGACGTCCCATCCAACCTGATAGCGCTCGATATATTTTTCAATAAGGTCGCTAGGCGCGTGTAAAGGAAAATGAGGGGCACTAAAAGCTAGATAACCAAAGAACGGATTCTCAGATTCTCGTCCGTCCTCAATATACTGAATCATTTCCGAGGTATAAAAATTACTGCTATAAAAATTATCTGGCAATTCTGCGGGCTCAGCATTCCGGTAGTAGTCCACCGTAGTGCGCTGTGGCGCGTAGCCAGTATTATTAAAGTGACTCCCAGCACCTTGTAATAGAGTAAAAGAACGATCAAAGCCCCGATTACTAGGCAGAGAAGAGTTACCCAAATGCCATTTTCCTGTCATGTATGTATTGAAACCAGAGGTCTTGAGCATGTTCGCGACTGTGACAACTTGATTGTTTAGGTAACCTTCATAACCCGGCTTACCTCTCTGTTCGGTGGCCAGATACTCTCCCATCGTGCCGTAACCATTTTTGTGCTGGTCTACCCCTGTTAATAGCATGGCGCGTGAAGGAGAGCACATCGCACTAGTATGAAACCTGGTGAACATCACTCCCTGTTCCGCTAGGAAATCTATATTGGGTGTCTCAATTTCACTCCCATAAGCACCGAGATCCGAGTAGGCTAAGTCATCTGCAAGAATTAGCATGATATTAGGTGATTCTTGGTCAGCAGTTTGAGCTGATCTCACAGCTTGTTCACTGCAGCTACTAACAATAACGACCGCGGCAGTTAGTAAAGTAACCAACGGAAATTTTGAAATCATAATTCAATGCTCTTAACAGATTGTTCTTGGGTGTCAGAATAGTCTCTCGTTGCTGCTAACTTTAACTCTGATCCCAGCCTGCACGCAACTAAGCCCCTAGGAAAATTTGTACATGTGCAGCCGATCTGCATGACGATATACTGCTTACCCTGATGCCTGTAGATCATCATGCCATACTGACCGGGCGCAGGCAGTGACCCGCTGCCGACAATCTCTCCGGCAAATTTATCTCTCGCATTTAGTGTCAGTGGCGCGTCGGACAGGAATTGCGCCATGCCGTCGCTCATTGCGCGGATCTGCACGAGAATATCATCCACCATCATCTGTATAGGCCATCCAACGCCCCCAGTTTCCGGCACAACGACACCTTCTAGGAGGCTATGGTTCTTAATCAAATCAGGAGTAGGACCAACTGCCATCGACCAAGCCTTATCGCCGCTATTCATTTCATACGCGGTCAGCCGATTGTCCATAGGCTTAAATATTCGCTGGCCTTCTATAGTCGGAAGGCCGTCACCGGCGCGGAATAATGTACCGGAAGTAATAACCAGAAGATCGTAACAAGAGATAGTCAGCCATAAGTTTGTGCCAAGCGAACTTTTAGCTGTGTCAGAAACGACAAACCTCTGATGGGGAGGGGCTTCAAGTATATTTT
>Ga0308010_1002138_pt1 | contig 10507 bp, 11 predicted proteins | sample Neamet129_FD_202368 | JGI IMG/M metagenome (GOLD analysis project Ga0308010, IMG submission 202368) | Marine microbial communities from water near the shore, Antarctic Ocean - #129 | ecosystem: Environmental > Aquatic > Marine > Unclassified | place: Southern Ocean | collected 2014-07-24 | reverse complement strand
TAAATACCTATTTTAGATACCAGCCTTTTTTTTTTAGATTCTAAAATAAGATGTAAAAATTTTTTATTGTCGAAAAAAATATCAGCTGTATTATGAATTAATAGGCCGTATAAACTTTTGACTTTTAATCTCTTTAATGATTTTCTTAAAGTATTCTCATACCATTTTCTTAAGTTCTTCACTTTTTTTTTTGGCAAAGTAATCTTAGTTATAACTTTTTTCTTCATCTTTAAATTACCTAAAATTTTTTCACTACGCCCATAGTTAATAGCTGTGTCCCAATATTTGATATTATTTTTGCTTATAGTTTTTTTTATTTTTAAAATTTCTTTATTATTAATTTTTATTTTATCTAATCCATATTTAAACCCAAATTGTGCTGTTCCAATAGTTATGTACATCTAATACTGCTCTGACTTAGGCGATTTACTTTTTTTAAGTATTTTTTTATAATAACTTTCTAATAATTTTTTACATTCTTTTTTAGAAATCGTATTCTTCAAATTTTTCATTATTAAATTTTAAATTTATTTATAAATATTTTTATTTTTTTTAATATATAATCTTGCTCGATTTTTTTTATTCCATAATAAAGTGGAATTGACAAAGAATTAGCAAAGTACTTTTTTGCGCCAATAAAATTTGACGTATTTTTATTTTTAAAGAAAGAAAACATAAATAATGGTTTATAATGAAATTGTGGAAATATATTTTTTTTATTTAAATATTCAAAAAACTGATTTTTATTCTTCTTTAGTTTATTAAAATTTACATTTATTAAAAAAAGATGAAAACCTGAATTTTGGTAGTTTTCATATTTTGGGATATTTATATATTTACTTATTTGATTTATTTCTCTTACATATCTTAAATAGGCTTCCTTTCTATTTTGCAAAAATATGTTTATTTTTTGGAGCTGACTAACACCAAGAGCGCAATTTAAATCACTTAATCTGTAATTTGTAGAAAAGTTTTTAATATCATAATCCCAGTATCTCTTGTTTTTTACAATGTTATGATTCTTAATTAATCTGATCTTAGATTCTATTAATTTATTATTAGTAGTTATAACTCCCCCTTCACCTGTAGTAATTGTCTTTACGGGATGAAAAGAAAAGACACTTACGTCGCTATGCTTACAGCAACCAACCATTAATTTATTATTGTTATACTGGTATTTTGCACCAAAGGCATGACAAGCGTCTTCAATTAAATAAAAGTTATATTTTTTTTTAAGTTTATAAAAATTAATTACATTTTCTGCATAGCCACCTAGGTACATAGTAACAACAGCTTTTATTTTTTTTAGTTTATTTTTTTTTATACAATCTAAGAGAGTTTCTGGTGTCATTTGTCCTGTTATGGGATCTACATCTGCTAAATAAATCTTTGCACCAATTTTTTTCGCCATACTGTAAGAAGCAACAAAGTTTACTACCGGCATAACAACGTTATTTTCCGGCTCTAAACCTATACTTTTGAAAGCCAAATCTAATCCGGCTGTGCCATTTATACAGGTAATGGCGTGCTTAACTTTTAAAAACTTACAAATTTTTTTTTCAAATAAATTAACAAAGTTTCCACTAGTTATAAGTTTACTTTTAATAGCTTTGAGTATTATCTGCGCGTCTTTTTCATCGGTAAATTGTTTATTGTAGTTAATTCGCTTCATATTATAGAAAAATACTTGACTGTTCATTTAATGAACAATACTATGTTCAATTATTGAACAATTATGATCAACAGTCAAGATTTATTGAATCTATTAAGAATTATAAACAAAAGACCTAAACTATCGCAAAGAAAATTAGCTAAAGACTTAGGATTTAGCCTCGGAAAATTAAATTATTGTCTTAAAGCCTTAAAAATTAAAGGTCTAGTAAAAATTGATAATTTCAAAAACAATCCCAACAAAATTAATTACATGTATATACTGACCCCAAAAGGTTTTTCTGAAAAGACAAAATTAACAATTAATTTTATGAATTTAAAGATGCAAGAATACGATGAATTAAGAAAAGAAATACAGGAATAGGCTATTTAGTTAGAAGTAAAAATAAAAAAATGAAATTTAATTTTAAAAATAAAACTATTCTAATCACAGGAGGGACAGGATCTTTTGGCCAAGCATTAGTTAGTTATTTTTGTAACACAAAAAACAAACCAAAAAAAATAATAGTATTTAGTAGAGATGAATTAAAACAATATGACATGGGTAAACTATTTGACAAAAAAAAATTTTCAAATATTAGATACTTTTTAGGGGATATTAGGGACAAAGATAGGTTAAAATTAGCAATAAAAGATGTAGATGTAGTTGTTCACGCGGCAGCATTAAAGCAAGTTGACACCTCTGAGTACAACCCATTCGAATTTATTAAAACCAATGTTATTGGGTCCCAGAACATCGTAGAAACTTGTTTAGACAGTAAAGTTAAGAATGTTATTGCTCTTTCTACTGATAAAGCTTCTTCACCAATAAACTTGTATGGAGCAACTAAATTATGTGCTGATAAATTATTCACCGGAGCAAACAATGTTAAAGGCAAACAAGATATTAACTTTTCAGTTGTTCGATATGGGAATGTTATGGGTAGCCGAGGATCAGTACTTTTTAATTTTTTTGAGCAGAAAAAAAAAGGATATATAAATATTACTGACAATGAAATGACCAGATTTAATATCAACATGAATGAAGCTATTGATTTTGTTATAAATTCTATAAATAATTCAAAAGGGGGAGAAATTTTTGTTCCAAAAATACCTTCTTTTTATATCACTGATTTAGCAAAAGCTGTTTGTCCAAGTTGTAAAATAAAAATTATAGGAATTAGAGAAGGAGAAAAAATACATGAGGAAATGATTTCTAGTAATGAATCTCAAAGAACAATAGATTTAGGAAATTATTACGCTATTTTAAACAGTTATGCTGCTGTAAGATACGAAGATAAGAAATACCTAGGAAGAAATTTTTCCTATAGTTCAAACAACAATAAAAATTTCTTAACAGTTGAACAATTAAAGAAAATTATTAGAAATTTTCCTAAGAAAAATTAATTTTTTAATTACAGTGAAAAAAAAGAAGAAGATTTTAATAACTGGGTCTATAAATAACAAAAGTAATAAAAAAAGAGTATCAACAATTTTATTAGCAAAACCATATAATGATTTTGATAAAAAAAATTATTATAAAAATACAAAAATTCTTTGTGATATTTACCACTGGAACATAAAAAAAAATCTTAGGAGAGATGAAAAATATATACTTAAAGTCTACGAAATATATTTAAAAATAATAACTTCAAAACTTAATCAAATACACAATGTTAAATACCCAGTTAGTTATTGGAGAATAATTGTAGGTCCTTGGTTGCAACAATTAATAACAATAGTATTTGATCGACTGGAAATTATTAAATCTTTAGAAAAAAAATATAAAATAACTGAGGTTAGATCTGAAATTTATAGAAAAGAGGATATGATTTTTAAAAATACTGAAGAATTTCTTTTATTTATTTCTAAAAAAGAAGATCAATTTAATAACTTTATTTTTAGCGAAATAATAAAGTATCGCTCAAAAAAGATTATAAAAAAATTTTCTTTATTAAACAGAAATATAAAATCTATAAATAAAAATAATAATTTAAATTTTAATATAATCATTAAAAAAATTTATACTTTTATTTTTAAATTATTTGTAAAATCAGAAGATGTTTTTATTATAGATACTTATTTTAAAAAAATTTTTAATTTCAGGTTACAGATAATTCTGAAACAATTTCCATTCTTTTGGAACAAAGTTTTATTTGAGTCAAAAAAAGAAATAAACTGGAATATAAGAAACTTATTTTATAAAAAAAATAATAATGAATTTCTTACCATATTGAACCATTTTATTTACAATCTAATTCCTAAATCTTTTTTAGAAGATTATTTAGATGTCGTTAAGCTTACTAATAATTTACCCTGGCCTAAAAACCCCAGGGCAATAATTGCATCAACTGCTTATTTTACAGATGATGTATTTAAAGTATGGACAGCAGAAAAAAACTTAGGTGGCGCTAATTTGATTTCAACTCAGCATGGTGGTGGTTTTTTTACTGCTAAAATTCATTATCACGAAATGCATATGAAAAAAATATCTAATTATATTTTATCATGGGGTGAACATGAAAAAAAAAATCAATCTATAATTCCATTTTTTAATTTTAAAACACAAAATATAATTATTCAACCTTGTAAAACTGGAAACTTATTAATTGGCGATTACGTCTATCAACAATATGTTGAATCGCTATATAACACCTATAAAGGACCACAAAATATACTTTTTTTGGATAGAAAAATTAAATTTTTAAAAAAACTAAAAAAAAAAATAATTAATAAAACTTTTATAAAAAATAAAAGTTCTTACCAAAATAAAAATTTTGGTGATAATAGAATTGTTGAAAGAAGTTTATACGCCAGCTCTAATATTAAAGTTAATTACACTTCTGAAGATTTTTACGAAGAGCTAAGAAAATCGAGAATATTTGTAGCTAATAGCAACCAAACAACATTTTTAGAAGCATTAAACCTAAATTTCCCAACAGTTATTTATTTTGATACACGATTTGAAGAACTGAGGGATTCTGTAATACCATATTACAAAATCTTAAAAGATAACAAAATATTTTTCGAAGATTCTCTAAAAGCAGCTAGTCATATTAACAATGTTTGGGACAATGTTGATGTTTGGTGGCAAAGTAAAAAAGTTCAAAGCGCTGTAAATATATTCTGTAATAAGTTTTCAAAAAGATCTACAAACTTTAAATTTGAAGGATTTTTAAATAAACTGAACTAAGAAATAAAAATGGAATCAAATATCCTAGTGACTGTTCTAATTAATTGTAGAAATGAGGAAAAATTAATCTCAAGAGCAATTAAAAGTGTCCTTTTTCAGAATTATAAAAATATAGAAGTTATAATATGGGATGATGCATCAAGCGATAGCACGTCAGAAATAATCCAGACATTCAAGGATAAAAGAATAAAATTTTTTAAGAACGCAAACCATTTAGGCTTAGGACCCAGTAGGTATAGAGCCAAAAATGAAATTAATGGAGATTTAGTTGCAATCTTAGATGCTGATGATGAGATGTCTAAAACAAGAATTGAAATACAAGTTAATGAATTTAAAAATAATAATAATTTAGCTTTAGTAGGTTCTTGGGTAAAATTTAGGGATATTAATGATAAAATTATTAAAGAAAAATTTTTAAAAAAAAATCCATTTAATATTTATGTTAACAACGATCAAATAAAAGAAAAAATGATGGTAAAAAATATCTTTGTACATTCATCGATTATGTACAAAAAAGAAAATGCTATAAAAGTTGGCTGGTATTCTAATAAACTTGAGTATTCTCAGGATTACGATTTATCTCTTAAATTGATTAAATTATATGATAGTAAAATTATAACAGAATTTTTAACTTTTGTTACAATTAGAAAAGAAAGCATGACACAATCTGACAATCTAAAAAAAACAAGAGTAAGAGAAGCAATAAGCATCCTAGAAAAATGTAAATCTGAATTTAAAATGAATAAAAAATTATCTTCAATTAATTCTAGAGAGATATTATGGTATAAATTAAAATTAGATTTAATGGATAATCCGAGTATTATAAGTAAATTATTTTGCATTTTAAAAATAATAATAAAATTTCCTTCATTATTATTTTATTTTTTTTTTAAATAATTATAGATTTTAATTATGAATATACTTTTAACTGGTGGTGCAGGATATATAGGTAGCCATACCACATTAAAATTATTAGACTCTGGCCATCAGGTAACTATCATAGATAATTTAGTGAATGGAACTTCAAAGTTAATCCCTAAAAAAGCAAATTTTTTGCATTCTGACATATCTGACAAAGAAAAGATTTCTCAATTATTAAAAAAAAATCAATTTGACTTAATTATACACTTTGCAGCTTTTACTAAAGTCGGGGAGTCAGTAAAGTTTCCTAAAAAATATATGGAAAATAATTACAATAAAGCAAAAACTTTTTTAAATATATGTATAGAATTTGGATTAAAAAAAATTATATTTTCATCAACAGGTTCGGTATACGGAAATATAAATAAAAAAAACATATTAGAAACTGACACAACCACTCCAATTAATCCTTACTCAGATTCAAAATTAAAATTTGAAAGATATTTAGATTTATTGTGCAAGGAAGAAAAATGCAGTTCAGTGATACTCAGGTATTTTAATGTTGCTGGTGCTGACCATGATTTAAGATCTGGGTTACTTACAAATCCAGATAATTTGATCAAAGTAATTTGTGAAGTAGCTACAAAAAAAAAAGAAAAGCTGATTGTGAACGGAACAAACTATAAAACAAAAGATGGAACAACCATCAGAGACTTCATTCATGTTTCAGATTTGGCCGAAATGCATTTATTGGCTGCAAAAAATTTAATAAAAGATTCAAATGTAAGTTCAAATATTTATAATTGTGGTTATGGCGAGGGGTACTCAGTAAAAGATGTGATTAATGAAATGAATAAAATATTACAACACGATATTAAAGTTGAGTTTGGACCAAATAGACAAGGTGATGCTGCGTATTCAGTAGCAGACGTAACCAAATTTGTAAAACAATTCAAATGGAAGCCCAAATGCAATAATCTTAATTTAATTTTAAAATCAGCACTTGATTGGGAGAAAAAAATTTAGAAATTACATGAATTAAGGGCGTGTAGTTCAGTGGTAGAACGCTACGTTGACATCGTAGAGGCCATAAGTTCAATTCTTATCACGCCCACCAAATAGCTTAGAATTAAATAAATTCTTCTATTTACTTAGTAAATAAAAGATACTATAAAACTCTGCCTGGTAATTATTGCGAAGGGGCCACACCCGATCCCATTCCGAACTCGGAAGTAAAGTCCTTCAGCGCCAATGGTACTTTGTCTTAAGACATGGAAGAGTAGGACGTTGCCAGGCTAACAATTAAAATTATGAAAATAGCAAGCTCACTAAAATCATTAAGAAAAAGAGATCTTAACTCTAAAATTGTAAAGCGTAGGGGTAAAATCTATGTGATAAATAAAAAAAACCCTAGATATAAAGCCCGTCAAGGTTAGTTAAATGAGCAAACAAGAACACAAAGATACTTGGAATAATTTTACTAAACTTGTTTTATTTGGAACAGTTGCAGTAATTTTATTATTAGTAATTTTAGCTATAACTTTACTTTAAATTTAAAACTTATAATTTTAAAAAATGATTGTTGGATCAATAAAAGAGAACATTAATCTAGAAAAGAGAGTTTCGATTACTCCCGAAACTGCTAAGAATATTAAAGCTTTAGGCCTAAGTGTTAACTTAGAAAAAAATTATGCTGTTCATTTAGGAATCACAGATAAGCAATACGATGAAGTTGGGGTAAAATTTTACAATAATTCAAAAGAAGTAATCAATAATTCTAATTTATTACTAAAAGTCAATTGTCCAACTGATCTAGAAACAAGAGATCTAAAAGAAAAAACTATTCTTGTTGGAATTTTTAACCCATCAAAAAATCAAGATAAATTAAAAGAAGTTTTAAAAAAAAATATCAATATTTTTTCACTTGAACTTCTACCGCGTATTTCAAGAGCTCAATCAATGGATGTCCTTTCTTCGCAATCTAACTTGGCCGGTTATAGAGCCGTAATAGAATCTATTTATGAATTTGAAAAAGCAGTACCTATGATGATGACAGCTGCAGGTACAGTACCCGCAGCCAAGGTATTAGTTATCGGAGCAGGTGTAGCCGGCCTTCAAGCTATCGCAACAGCAAAAAGACTTGGTGCGGTGGTATCAGCAACAGATGTTAGAACTACTTCGAAAGAACAAGTTGAAAGTTTAGGAGGTAAATTTTTAATGGTAGAGCAGGCAGAAAATTTAGAAACCAAAGGCGGTTATGCAAAAGAAGCAAGTGAAGAGTTTAAAAAAAAACAGGCCGATCTTTTAAAAGAAGCAATGATAAAAAATGACATAGTAATTTGTACAGCTCTTATTCCTGGCAAGCCTGCGCCAAGAATTTTAAATGAAGAACTTGTAAAATTAATGAGACCTGGTTCAATTATATATGATCTAGCTGCAGAACAAGGAGGTAACGCAGCTTATTCGGAAGAAGATAAAATTAATACTATTAATGGAATAAAAATAATTGGCATTAAAAACCTAATGAATAAATTGCCATCAACTGCATCAAGTTTATATGCAAAAAACTTGTTTAGTTTTGTTAGAAATCTTTATAATAAAGATAAGCAAGAATTTAATATTAACCTAGAAGATGAAATTATTTCTAAAACATTAATTCAACAATAAATTTATGGAAATCGATCCTTTTATATTTAGACTTAGTATTTTTATTCTTTCAATATTTATAGGATATTTTGTTGTGTGGAGTGTTACGCCATCTCTTCATACTCCTTTAATGTCTGTAACTAATGCAATTTCTTCAGTAATAATAGTTGGCGCTATCATTGCGTCTTTTAGTTCCTTAGATAACGTTAACAGCATATCCTTTTCAAACATACTAGGATTGATTGCAGTTATTTTAGCCGCTATTAACATCTTTGGTGGTTTTTTAGTTACCCAAAGAATGCTGCAAATGTACAAAAAAAAAGAAAAAAAGAAAAATAAATAATGTCAGCCAACTTATCATCAATACTATTTTTAATAACAGGTGTGTTATTTATCTTGGCACTTAGAGGTTTGTCATCACCTGAAACTTCACGAACAGGAAATTTATTCGGCATCACTGGTATGATACTTGCAATAGTAGTCTCTATTTTATCTGTTAATATTTTTCTTAGTAATTTAATTTACTTTATAATTGCTCTTTCAATTGGTGGTATTATCGGCGGCATCATAGCGTTCAAGATACCAATGACTGCAATGCCCCAACTTGTTGCAGGTTTCCACAGTTTAGTAGGGCTAGCTGCAGTTTTAGTCGCTGTATCTGCCTACTATAGTCCTGAATCTTTTGGACTTGGCACTTTTCAAAACATTAAAACAGCAAGTATTATTGAGATGGGTTTAGGAGTTTCAATTGGAGCAATTACTTTTACAGGATCAATAATTGCCTTTATGAAGCTTCAGGGCTTAATGTCTGGATCTCCACTAACTTTTCCTGGACAACATTATTTAAATGCTTTGTTAGGAATTTTAATAATATCATTGATTGTCTATTTAGCTGCAAACCAGTCCTCACAAATCTTTTGGATGTTAATTATAGCCTCATTACTTATTGGGTTTTTGATTATAATTCCAATTGGTGGAGCAGATATGCCAGTTGTAATATCAATGCTTAATTCTTATTCAGGATGGGCTGCCGCAGGAATTGGTTTTACTTTAGAAAATACTGCTTTAATAATTACTGGTGCTCTAGTTGGATCTTCAGGAGCAATACTTTCGTATATAATGTGTAAAGGAATGAACAGATCTTTCTTAAATGTTATTCTTGGAGGGTTTGGTACTGATAACTCAACTAGCGATACAAAAGAAAAAAAGGAGCAGAAACCAGTTAAAAGTGGGAATGCTGAAGATGCAGCATTTCTAATGAAAAATGCTTCTTCTGTAATAATTGTTCCTGGTTATGGAATGGCTGTAGCTCAAGCACAACACGCCCTTAGAGAAATGGTAGATAAATTAAAAAAAATAGACGTTAAAGTTAGTTATGCAATTCATCCTGTTGCAGGAAGAATGCCAGGTCATATGAATGTTTTGTTAGCAGAAGCTAACGTTCCTTATGACGAAGTTTTTGAATTAGATGATATCAATAATGATTTTGCTAATACAGATGTAGCTTATGTAATTGGAGCAAACGATGTAACCAATCCTGTTGCTAAAACAGACCCTAAGAGTCCTATATTTGGAATGCCAATTCTAGATGTAGAAAAATGTAAATCTGTTTTATTTGTAAAAAGAGGTATGTCACCAGGTTATGCGGGAGTTGATAATGAGTTGTTTTATCGAGATAATACTCTAATGTTATTTGCCGATGCAAAAAAAATGACTGAGGATATAATAAAACACCTAGACTAATTTAAGTAAGCACCAAGTGTTTGACTGTTAAATTATGAAAATTAATCAAAATAATTTCGATAAAACAAAAAAAGAATATATTTTATTTTTAAAAAAAAAAAAATTATTTCAAAAATCTAATATTTTTTTTTACGAAAATACTGTTGAAAAAATGAGAAATTGGACAAACACAGATTTTAATAAAACAATAGATTGGTACAAAAAAATTAGAAAATCAAACAAGGCAAAAGTGACAAACATACACTTAGAAAATATGAAAAATTGGACTTATGATAAAAAGAATGGTGTATTTAAACATGATAGTGGTCAATTTTTTCACATTGTAGGCAAAAGAATATTAGAATCAAACAGAGAAGTTAAAGGATGGGATCAACCTTTTATAAAACAAGTAGGATACAATGGAGGAATAATAGG
>Ga0308010_1002132_pt1 | contig 10525 bp, 13 predicted proteins | sample Neamet129_FD_202368 | JGI IMG/M metagenome (GOLD analysis project Ga0308010, IMG submission 202368) | Marine microbial communities from water near the shore, Antarctic Ocean - #129 | ecosystem: Environmental > Aquatic > Marine > Unclassified | place: Southern Ocean | collected 2014-07-24 | reverse complement strand
CAGAATTTGAATTTACGCGCATCTGTTCGAGACTCATTTCGTATGGAATTGACTTTTCACCTGGGTTACTATTTTTTATTTCTTCTGTTTGTTTTCTAAAGGATACTATTTTAGAAAATAATGTTGAGATTATAGGAGCAGTATTGAAAGTCTTTTCTTTACTATTTCTGCTAAAGGGTATATTTATTTTAGGAGCAAGGGTTTTTGCCGCAGTGTTAATAGTGCCATTACTTTCTTTTATTCCAATAAGGTTGTATAACAACCACACTACAATTGAAGGAAGAACGATCCATAGTTGAATAAAATTCCACTTATAAGTAAGTGATTCGCCGAGCATTAATCTCAACAATATTGCACATAAACCAGGTGTTAACATTCTGAATGATTCAAATAACAAGTAATTTTCTAACGGCTTAAAGGCAGATGAATTTATCTTTCTTAACTTAAAAAAGGCTGAAAATGCCCTAACGCCGCTTTTACCATTAAATAAACTAATTAATTTTACAAGTGGAATGATGATGAATGTAAATCTCAGTATTATTACGATAGTAACTAACCAAAAATATATGGCAAATGGGTTTTCAATATTAAATAAACTATTCAACAACCAATTAGATAGGTCAAAATTGGTGATGGCATCAATCCCGAACATACCAACCAACCTTACGTTACAATTCTATACCATTAATATTCTCTATGCAATGTTCATTTTGTAAGCAATACCGATAATGAACTCAACATCCGACCAAGTAAATGTTGTTTTTTCGGCGATGTCGTGAGTGAAAAGATTTCTTTCTTTTCTGATATCAATCAAACGTTGGTTCTCTTTTTTACTAAGTTTTAATTTATTTATGACAGTATCGATAAAAGATCTTGGGCCCTTACTTTTAGCTTCCTTTTCTAATAATTTCCAAGCAAAAATCAAACCCAATTCGGGTGAGTTTTTCCTCTTGGCATTTTCAAGTTCAGCCCAATCATGAGTGCCCCAATTAGTGTTCACACTCAGGTGAATATACGGATTGATTACATCTTCTGCAAAACTTAACCCCGAGTTAAAACTCTTGACTACAGTCCTTAGTATTGTTCGGTATGTCAGCATTTCATCATCACCTCAAATATTTGGATGAAGCCATTTATGGATTGCATATAATGGATCGCCCAAGAAGCAAAATATGGAATAAAGGAATGTGGAAAAGGACATGAATATCCATTTAATTCCTGGAACTATATTTGACATTTGCTTCACCTTTTACTTATTCATTTACAGGTAATTTGATCAATTCTTTAAGTCGGCCCTCGAACACATCAAGTTTTTCACAAACTATGCGTCCTGACTTTCTTCCAAAAGCATAACCTGAACCGGCTGAAGCACCTTGTGATACAGCATATGCGGTACCGAGTGCGATAGCTATCCCATATCCAGCAAGTATTGGAATCACTTCTTTCCTCTCCTTGTAGTTTTAATCTCAGTTTCAGTTCCACCAACAACAAAAACTTCCTGGATGGAACCTCTTTGTCTTAGATCTTCATCTGCTGCATATCTATTATAATAATGACGATAACTGCTATGAGCAACACCAATTAGGTATCCCCCAGCCATCGTCAAAGCGCTTCCTGTCAATAATCTTCCAATTCCTATCATTCTTTTTCCTCCTTATCTTCATCTGTTTTCTTTACAACGCGTAAAACTCCACCTGCAACAGAACCAACCACATTTTCAGCTGTTTCTATTCCTATTTTGGTGACCGATCCTGTTGCATCAACCAGAGCACTGATTACTCGTCCTCCGCCTACTGCAAGATGAATTACAGTCTCTTCTCCAGCATTTACTAGTTCTTTTATTGAACTAGTGAACTCATCGATTAGAGATGTTAATCCAGTTGACACTTTGTCGACTCCTTTTTTACCCGCCATGAACAATCCTATGGAGGTAATGCATATAATGCGAAGTAGTTATTGATAGGGGGTAAATTAACCCTCTAAATTGCATCTGAAGGAAGGTAGAAGAACTCTTCGGGATACATCTCCATTCTTTGCCCCAACTGAATAAAGCGACCAATATCGGAACGCCACATTTTTCCGGCTTCGGTGATGTTCCATGTGACTATTGGATGCCCCCCTCTACCGACTATTCCGGTGTCTTCACTGGCTACTAAGCCCCCATTTTCCAACTTTATCATGAATTCTCTTACTTCCTTGCGATCAATACATACGGCCCTTTCAATTCGAACTTGTCTTCTGGTTTCTGGCGAAGATTCCCTCATCCTAGAGAGGTATAATAAAATCCGATATATTGTTACGGGGAGGTCTCGTTGCTTACGCATCTTAGTTTCAGTGGGTACTGAACCCCCTAGTTATTCAATGTTGGCAAATAAATTTTGAAAGCAAACTTCAATCGCTAGCGCCATGTCCGAGATACATGGTCTTCACCCACGATATGGCTAATTGGCTCGGATTTAACATCGACAGAGAGTGGCTTAATGAAAATGTAAAGTGGAAAGATTTCGGAACTGGAGTTCGACTTGGAAGACTTCACAGAGAAGATGCTTGTTCACTTGTACTGTATGAAGCAGATTCTGAAGTTGAGGTTGATGCATTCATGCCCCATACTCATCCTGGTGGAGAAGCATACCTAGTGCTTGAGGGAGAAGTATGGGACGAGAGTGGAACGTATCCTACTGGGTCACTGGTTTGGATGGATAGAAATACAACTCACACCCCAAAAACTCGGGGCAAAACTTTGATTCTTGTGCTTTGGCCAGAAGGCGTCAAAGTATAGTCATTGTAACTCGTACTCTCCAGAGTCTAGCCTATTATTGAAAATAAATGGCCCTGCTGGTAATACTGCTGCTGCAAATCCGTGGATTAAGGCTCGACTAGTCCAATGTTTACCAACGCCGAAAAGCAATGCTGCTAAGTATGCTACAAACAAAAAACCATGCACTGCACCAAACAATGATACTGGTGCAGGATCGTCAAACAAGTACTTCATGGGCATAGCATAACCTAGTAAAATTAGGAAAGAAAGACCTTCTAAATATCCCAAAAAAGTTACAATTCTTTTCATATCTAAACCTCAATCATAGGTCGACTTGAACCACAAGATGGGCATAATTGGTCTTCGCTATCAGCGTAATCATGCTTGCATGCTGGGCATGCACTAACAAGCTCCATCTTGCCTATTGATTCAATCGCTTCGCCTTGCAATGAAAGATATCCACTGCTAACATTTCCAACAGTATAACGGCCAGCTCCACCAAGTTTCACCATTAAATCTGGAGGGAATGTCACTGTACCGGTCTCATCAATAATCAATTCTCTATCCTTACTCAAATCTTCAACATCAATATTATCACCGTGTTCAGCGACAAAGCGGCCATCTCGCAATTCTAAAGAACGATTTGCGAATGATGCTACTTCCTTTGAATGTGTTACAATAAAGAATGAAACCCCTTCGTTTTGATGTAAGTCTTTGAACATACCAAGAACTTCTCGGCTAGTCACTGGATCGAGTGCTCCTGTTGGCTCATCTGCAAAAATAAGTCGTGGGTTAGTAATCAGAGCTCGTGCAATAGCAACTCTTTGTTGCTCACCACCACTGAGCATCTTTGGTAGTGCGTAAGCCCTAGGAAGGATGCCGAGACGGTCCAACATCGAATCTGCTAATTTCAATGCCTTACGAGAAGTTACGCCTTGGTGACGTAATGGTTGTGCAACATTGTCTCGTGCATTCAGATTAGGCAATAAATTACCTTCTTGGAATATGAATGATACCGTCTTTTGACGTAGTTTCACCAATTCCTTTCCTGTCAGCCTAGTCATGTTATTTCCGGATAATGATACCGAACCTGCGCTGGCCTTCATAAGACCACCAAGGCACTTCATCAAAGTGGATTTACCTGAACCAGATGGACCGACAACCGCTATTGCTTCACCTTCTTTCATATCGAGATGTAGTCCGCGTAATGCAACTACATTACCATCTTCAGCATTTGATTCGTATACATGATAAAGTCCGGATGCTTGTAAAATACTATCTTTCATTTTCACTCCCCCTTCAGCACACTGGCTAAGTCAGATTTCAAGGCTCTGCGTGTAGTAACTAATAATGAGATTACAACTGCAGCAAATACAGATAATGAAACTATAATCAACTGATACCAAGGATAGACTAACGTTCGATTTATCGTTGTTGAAGAACCACCGAAGATCTGGAATATGAATCCAAATACATCAAAGAATCCGTTGAATGAAAGTGCAACACCGATTCCGAGAACGATTCCTAAAACCATAGAAACCATAACGATGGAAAGTATCTCGAATAATACCAGTCTAATGATTTGGTTTGGAGATGCTCCAATTGCTTGAAGAACTGCTAGTTCCTTTTGACGTTGGCTTAATACCAGTGATAAAAAGACGAAACTGGATGCAACTGCAGCAATACTGGCAACAACGAATTGTAATGAAAGAAGACCAGGTGTTCCAAAGATAAGTCCACCATTTCTCTCTATTTCCTTATGCGCACTAGACCAATCGACTACGCTTGCGACTCTTGAATCGGCTGAAAGTGTTGAAGCAAGTGCCTCTAAAGAATCTCCTGAGACACCATCGACTTTGACAATCCATGTAGTTGAATTGTAATTATCAACTGCTTCAGCACCGACAAAAGATCGCCAAGAGGATTCACCGATGATTAGAGAATTACTCATTGTCGCTGGATTGACTCCAGGAATATATTCATGGACACCCATGTAATACATATTTTCCATATGAGGAATAATTATGATTTGCACCACTGAATCTTCAAAGAATAACGGTGCTGCAAGTGCAGGAGGTATTTGTGAAACTCCAGATGCACAACTTGTCACCTCGGCCGAAGTTCCATCGGGACATGTTGCATTTCCAAGAATTGAAGAGTTCAAATCAACTATTCCAGTAATTGAGAATAGTCCGGTTAAGTCAGCACCCGTTAAATTGGCACCCTGTATAGAACCACCACCGTAATTGATAATAATCGTATCAGTCAAATTTGCACCTGAAAGGTCTGCCCCCTCAAGATTAGTGTTTACCATTAGAGCTTGACTTAGATTTGCCCCTACGAGGTTAGAGTTCGATAGATCAGTGCCAGATAGATCGACTGGACCGAAGTCTCGACCGCTCAAATCTTGTCCTGAAAGGTTCAATCCAGACCAATCCCCTTCCATCAAATTAGAATATGCATTAAACAAAGCCACCGCATCTGGTTGATCGGTCCCGCCTGCTGAGAAATTGAGAGTCAGTTCTTCCCACGTGAAAGAAATATTTGCACTTTTCTTATCTGAAGGTTTGAGCAGAATATTATCAAGTTTGTTTTCATCACCACCACGGTTAGAACCTGCGATATCCAAAGAATACGCTGCATCTTCTCCAGCAGAAAACCCACCGTTTCTATATGCAGCCATTGATGCAGCTACATTTTCACCTGGAAGCGGTTGTTCACTCCAACGTAAGACATCTTCATTGTCATCGAGTAATACCCAAACCTGTAAGTTATCGCCACCACTAGATGCTGCGAGGAAAATACTTGGATTGGTGGTAGCAACTGGTGTGACTCCGTCATCTAAATATTCAGATAATAGAGAAATCAATTGGCTCTCGTTGTAGTTTTGTTCAAATGTAATTTGTAAGTCAGAACCAACCGATGCGTCAACGGTTTTCTCATCCACAAGAGTTCCCGTATATCCTTGCACAGCCGCAAGAGTTACGATTGAAAGGGTCAACAGCATAATTACTGCAAGGCGATTAACGGATTCAGTTGAACCTGAACCCTTTAGGCCACGCTTTACATCGTTTAGCAGAGCAGTGCGACCAAATACCACTTGCATGATTTGTGGCCCTTTAGCACCAATTCTGCCGAGTAGAAGTGCACCGCCAATCCAAAGTGCGAATGGACCGAAAATTCCGATTAATCCTTCGACAAAGAAGTTAGAAATTATTCCATCTTCGCTACCCTCCATCTCTAGCCATGTATCTACTACTGCCAGCATTCCAAACGAGAAAGCAAGCCAATGCAGCCAGACTTTTGGTTCTGACTTGGTTGTTGTTTTTCGTACTCCTTCTTCAATTTCAAGACCAATGAAATCACGAGCCTTACTTCTTCCGAACAATAGGGCTAGCCCTAGAGTCGTTACAGCAGTCAAAATGGTTGATGCGATAGATAAAGACGGATTAACATCAAAATCACCCATCCTGAACTCCATGAAACCGACCGACGATAAGACGATTGGAACTGCAAATAATGCCAGTAGATACCCAGCGAGCCATGCTACTGAAGACATGACAAATAATTCTAGTAAAACCATACTTTGCAAACTTGAACTATCCGCACCTATAACACGATGAATACTGACTTCTCTTCTCCGTTGTTCAAGTGATAATACAAGACCATAAATCAATACTGAAAGAGAAAGTATCACAATCGGAATCATAATTATGTAATCAAAAATTTGGATTAGGCCAAGGAAAATGTTGAGAAATATTATGCTTCCACCGATGATATCTGTATAGTATAATTTAATACCATCATCTGTATAATCCCCAGATTGAACTTCTGAACCAAGTACTTCTAGCCATTCAGCCGCTGCATCTGTTGATGAAGTAGGTAATTCGCCACGGTCAATTGTTACTCCAAGATACATGTGATCGTTATCGATCAGATTACCACGCTGAGATTCATCTAGTACTTCCCAAGTTGTAAAAATTGGATTTGGCGCAAGAGTCGGGTTACCAAAATCCCATGGTTCATAAACTCCGACAACCGTCAAGTTAGTGACTGTCATTGGCATACGGCAATATATCATTTCATTTGTTTCTGGAGTTACTACACCGTCACAATTATCGTTGGTGACACTGCCTTCAAGCAATGTAGACTCATCGACAACATATAGGAAAGTGAATGACTCAAGGACATCTCCAACATTTGCTTTTGCTTGAGATGCAATAGTTGATGGGAGTATTACTCCGCGTTGTGCACTCATGTTTTCAGGAGTAGGCCATTCTCCCATTCCCGCGATGATGTTTTCACCTAACCGATCAGCAAATTCTCCATCGAATGCCTCTGGTCCAAGGAAACGAACTGAGCGCATATTCGAGATAGGAGGTCCTGCATCGGCTAACTCTGGATAAGCAAAAGTCACATTATTCCAGAAGGGATTTGAATCGTCAACAATTGAATCCATTTCTAGTGGCTGGGCAATAACGAATTCTGGATTGAATAACCCACCACTATGTATTCCTTGACGCCCCAATACAAGCGTACAATCTGTAAACTCGCTGAATCCATCCATCAACTCATCACAGACATCGGTCATAGTTGTAGTGTTATTGGACCAACCCAAAGAGCTCTCAGTAGGAGTTCTAGCGAATTCTATTTTAGCGTCAAATGGTTCCCCTTTGAGAGATTCTTCAAAGAACAATTGTGACAAACCTACTCCGTATGAAAGAACTGTAGTAATTACTAATGATGCTAAGAAGACACCGGCGAGAACTGCAAGCCCTCGCTCTTTGCCTCGCCATGCACTCAATCCTGCAAGTCGTAGTTTACTCGGTGTTTCAGTTACCTTACGCATCATTCGCATAGGGAAGTTTAGGGAATCAGCGAAATCACTTGGCTTCAATTCTTCTAATTGCTTTTTTTGACTCATTCTTCTTCACCCCCAAGTCCCCAAGCAGAACGAATATCAGAGGCTTTAGTCACTCCATCATTCATTAATAACATTCTATCAGCATTAGATGCTAAGTCTGGATCGTGTGTTACCATCAGTATAGAAATTGGATTATCTTTATCGTGACAAAGGTCCTTGAATAATTGTAATACTTCTTTACCACTTGCAATATCCAAATTGCCCGTAGGTTCATCGGCAAGAAGGAGAGGACGATTGCCTGCGATAGCCCGAGCAATCGCAACACGTTGCTGTTGTCCACCCGACAACTGGTCTGGAATATGTGTCATCCTATCTTCAAGACCGACCTTGATAAGCGCAATACGTGCTGCATCTTCAGCATCTTTTGAAGACATGCCCGATAATTCAAGTGCCATGGCAACATTGTCAATTGCAGTAAGATTCTCTAACAAATGGAAATCTTGAAAAATCCAACCGACACATTCACGTCGAATATCGACAACGCTCGAAGGATTTTTCAGACCATAGGATTTATCTTTCAAGGCAATATTTCCACTATCAGCAGGCAATAATCCCCCAATGATGTTGAGAAGAGTAGATTTTCCACAACCGGAAGGACCCATCAGAGCAACTAATTCACCTTGCTCAAGTTTCATGTCCACGCCCTTTAGAACCTCTAAACGGCTGCTACCAGAACCGAATCCCTTCTTCAAATCATCAACAATAAGCATATTAACCAATAATCCTTAGTTGAGGGGTTAATAAATCACTGTTTATGTTCGTGTCAAAAAGTTGCCACAGTCCAATGATTAACACCCACTAAAATATATCGCATTGCCACTGATATATCAAGGAGTACACTGATTGTTTATTCAAGACAATAGCGATATAATTCAGCTCTTAACGCTTAAACAAATTAATCCAGGAAAAGAACTTAATCCCATTTACGAATTCCTGTTGCTCCATAACCAGTTCAACATATTGATCCAAATATTGATCCATTATCACACCTTCCTCGATTCATAAACTAGGCATTGACGCTCATCGATAGAGCCTCTATACAATCCTACACCATAAACGAATGCAGATACTAATTTTGAAAATCCAAAATCAATCCCATTACTAGTTTTCTGCTCATCCATTACTTGCTCAACATATGTTTCTAATTCAATATCCATTTCAATCACTCCGCTGTCGTCTCCAACATCCTCGTAGTGTTAATTGTAAAGCGTGCCCTATATCAAGAGGCGGTGAAGTTGCCAACACGCAGGTGTAAATCTGAAATCAAGTATCTTTTATAACACCTATTCTTCATTTGTTCTACGGGATGACATTTCATCATTGACTTTCAAATTGAGCAGAGTTTCTCCAAACTCGCTGGCATAAGCACATTGGCGCCTAAGTGATTCGGATAACTTAAACTCAAACAAAATAGTACCACCTTTCTTATTACTTTTCATCATGATTTCCTCATGCGATTCAAGTACTTTCTGGGCTTGTTTTAATTCATTACGAGCTGCTTCTATCCGAGGTGATTCTCGGGTTCGAATGTTTATCATCAGTTCCTTCAAAGCATCTAGCCATTGAGGGATTGAACTTAAAGGAGTTGATTCCAATGATAATTTTGGCATCTCGAATTCCAAAAGATAGTTGCCGATTTGGAATGCATGGTCCATCATTCGCTCAAGGCTTTTGGCTAGATTAGAGTACTCGAGTGCTTGGTGTCTGCTAACTTTCAATGACGAGGCTACCAAATGGGAATCTAATGCAACCCTTACTTGCCGTTCAACCAGATATAACATTGCATCAACATCGGCTTCGCGTTCTGCTACATCCTCAATCAGTTCAATACTTCCTCCATCGAATACCGCCAGGATATCTCTCATCAATGAAACCAGTTGCGAATACATTCTATTCAAACTTGCATACAATGGCATTTCTCCACTATTCATTAAACAAACCATTCGCATTGTACCATCTTCTTCGTCTATTATCTCGAAGCCGCGGGTGTTTTTCAAAAAGCGTCTCAATTCTGCTTGGTGCTTTTTATCATTATTTTGAAAAGCGGTAATGATTATTTCATCTGCCCCTGAGATATATGCACCCATTAGATGATCGTGTAAACTTCCAATGTGAATCTCTTTGCAACTTAATACCACCCTCTGATACTTGTTTTCAGCCATATCGAGGGGCGTTATTCTCAAGGCGCCACTCGGTCTCCAATCTATTCTAAGGGAATCTTTGGCATTGATGGCGTTCTCAACAACCCATGCTTTTGGAAGGCTGATGGTATAAGTTGCTCCACCCGTAAGTTGTACTTTGCGAACCTCATATCCACCTGCACCTTCTGCCATAAACTTACTAATCTATATTGACCTATATAGATTACCTATACTGTTCAATATATACCGATAGCAACTAGACTGGCACATGGAACCAACCACCATACTGCTCGGAACTGCTTTTGTTGTCTGTGCATATATGGCCTGGAACATCGGTGCAAACGATGTAGCAAATGCAATGGGGACTTCGGTTGGTTCGGGCGCGTTGACTTTACGTCGTGCCATTATCGTAGCCGCAGTATTCGAATTTACTGGCGCTGTTTTCTTTGGAAGTCACGTGACTGAAACGATTAGAAAGGGAGTCCTTGATTTTGGCGACGCTGGTTTTACTGAGGAGTTAAGCCAGAAATTGATGTATGGATTTATGGCCGCGTTATTGGCAGCTGCTATTTGGCTAACAGTCGCAACAAGATTTGGTATGCCAGTCTCAACTACACACAGTATTGTCGGTGGCGTAATCGGAATGGGGCTATACATCCAACCTTCTTCTGTAAACTGGGGGAAGGTAATAGAAATTGTATT
>Ga0308010_1002126_pt1 | contig 10539 bp, 10 predicted proteins | sample Neamet129_FD_202368 | JGI IMG/M metagenome (GOLD analysis project Ga0308010, IMG submission 202368) | Marine microbial communities from water near the shore, Antarctic Ocean - #129 | ecosystem: Environmental > Aquatic > Marine > Unclassified | place: Southern Ocean | collected 2014-07-24 | reverse complement strand
TTCCTCGGAATCCAGGTCATTTTGAATGACCTAATTATGTGGTCAGCAAAATTCCCTTGGTAATCAAGAGAAATCTGGTTTACGCTTTGATAGGAATGCGTCTATTCCCTCGGCAAATGCTGGAGTCGTTCCAGCAGCCTCAATCAAAGTTCTCTCATGTTTGAGATGTGTTTCGAAATCATTCACATTTTGAGTGAGTAGTAGATGCTTTGTTGCCTCTTTAGTGTGAGTTCCCCATTGTGACCACTCACTAGCGATTTCAATGGCCCTCTCGATTAAACTGTCTTCAGCAACTACTTCGTCGACTGCTCCAAGTTCCAATGCTTCATTAGCACTCCAAACTTGATTTTCGAAGAAAAACCTCCTTGCCACTTGCTCGCCAACCAATCTTGGTAGAAGCCAGGTAGTTCCTCCATCCGGAGAAAGGCCAATTCCTGAATATGAGGCTGCCATCTTACCACTCGGACTTGCGATTCTTGCATCACATGCTAGTGCTAGACCTAGTCCGCCACCTGCTGATGCTCCATTTAGGGCGGCTACGAAAATAGTCTCTGAAGTTCGCATCTTCAACAATAGAGGGTGAAGTATTCCGGTAAGGTGTCTAATCAACTCAACACTATTCCCTTCATCAATCGATTCTTGGAAAGCAACTATGTCAGCACCAGCGGAAAAGAATCGACCTTCACCCGTGATGACAATCGCTTTGCAACCAATATGTTCCAATATTACATCTCTAATTTTTGGAAGAAACTCACGGCTGAATGATTGGGTTGCCGAGCCTCCAGTCAACTGGATTACAGTAACGCCGTCTTTATGACTCACTTTCATGAAATCACAACTTTACATTGACATTCTTTAACTTGGTATAGAAATTGAGAGCATCCTTGGATTGCTCTATCCCAATTCCTGATTTCTTCCAACCGGTGAAAGCGGTCTGTGGGAAAGTAATCGGGTATTCGTTGATACTTACCATTCCCGATTCAACATCTCTTGCGAAACGATGAGCACGAGATAGGTTGTTGGTCCAAATTCCATTTAGTAATCCGAAAGGAGTATCGTTAGCCAAAGCAAGAGCTTCAGAGTCTTCGCTGAATTTGGTAACTGCAAGTACAGGTCCGAAAAGTTCCTCTTGGAATAACAGATTATCACTTGCAACTCCTGTAACGACTGTTGCTTCCATGAAAGCGCCTTCACGGTCTATTGCATTGCCTCCGCATACAACTTTTCCTCCTTGCTCTAATCCCTTAGAAAGCATGCTTAGAACATCGTCACGGTGTGAAATATGAACCATGCTGCCCATGCGAACTCCCTTTTCCATTCCAGGGCCAACTGGCCACTTGGAAACCTCTGCAACGATTGCATCGACAAGTTCGTCGTGAACATCTTCGTGAACAATTAGGCGGGAACCAGCCCAGCACATTTGTCCTGCATTCATGAATATTCCAAAGCAAACCGCCTTAGCACAGTAGCCGATATTAGCATCAGCAAATACGATATTTGCACCCTTGCCACCAAGTTCAAGAGTTACAGGAGTTAGATTTTCACTCGCTTTCGCCATTACAGCCTGACCTGTTGGAACCCCACCGGTCAAAACTACTCCATCGACTCCCGCATGGCCCGCAAGTGCATCTCCGATTAGTCCACCAGATCCGGTAATCACTTGCAAAACATCTGCAGGCAGCCCAACTTCAGCATCTTGCATTGCCTTAGCCCATGCAAGTAGAGAGAGCGGAGTCCACGATGCTGGTTTAGCAATCACTGTACAACCGGCCGCTAATGCAGGTGCGATTGAACGGATTGCAAGTTGTAGAGGGAAATTCCAAGGAACGATATGCGCAGTAACACCAAGCGGTTGCCTCAATGTGTAATTGAGCCGGTTACCAGGTACAGGAATTGTACTTCCTTCGATCTTATCGGAAAGTCCTGAGAAATATTCCAAAGTCCAGGCGCCATAATTAATCTCACCTAGTGCTTCACGGAATGTCTTACCGTTGTTTGAAGATTCTAGTGCCGCCAAGCTCTTTGCATTTGCATAGGTTGCGGCAGCCATTTTCTGTAAGATGCGCCCGCGTTGCGCAGGGTCTATTGCTGCCCAGTCTTTCGATTGTAATGCTGTCCTTGAAGCAGCAACACATCTCTCAACATCGCCAAGAGTTGCCTTGGGAGTAGTAGCAATAACTTCCCCAGTAGCTGGATTTAGAACATCAGAAGTTGCACCATCTTCTGCATCACACCATTCACCTGCAACCAACATCTGTTCGCTCGACATAGTTAGGGCGAAGGGGAACTGACTCAAAGCCTCTCCCATCTAGGGTTGGCTTGATTAGCCAGCAGGCATAGCAAGGTCTGATGACGAAGAGCATAGGTATGGCTGGGGCGACGACAACTAAAGTCACAGGACGCCCTCCTATTCTAGTTCTGATCGCTGGTGCAACAGGGGTTGGCAAGTCAACTACTGCGGTTAAGATTGCTAATGAACACTCATTCGCACGACTATTATCTACTGATGCAATTAGGGAGATTATGCGTGTGGTCGATACCACTGATGATTCTGCATTACATCGCTCTTCTTTCTCCAGAGGAGAATCTGGAGATGCTGTTCTTGATTGGCAAGATACGTGCAAATCTGTAGAGGCGGGAGTTTTCGCAACGATTGAAAGAGCACGCAGGGAGGGTATCGACCTCATATTGGAAGGGGTTCACTTAGAACCAAGCTCTCGGTTATTGCGCTCTTGGCGAGATTCAGGCGGCATTGCGATTGGAATTGTAATGCATGTTGAAGACGCGGCACAACATACTAGTTTCCTAAAACAAAGAGAAAGTCACTCATTTAGAAATGCAGACAGATATATCTCCGCTTTACCGCGAATACGCTCGATTCAAGAATCATTGAAGGATAAAGCAAGACTTGTGGATTGGAATACGCTAGACCCAACCAGAGTCAAAGATAGTCTTGAAAGAGTAAGCCACTGGCTTGACCTTGCATGGAATGAGTGGCGTAAACGCAACTGATTCAATCGTCTAAGTCAATTTCAAATGAAATCACTCTAGTCAACATAGAGTTACGGTCCGCCGCACCCAGTTCTGCGCTCACCAAAATCACTCCATCATTTTCCACCACGGTAATATTGAGGAGTTTCAGTTCAACCCCTCTTATTTCGCCATGATGCAATACATCGTCATGAAGTGAATGAATTGAGCTCTCAACACTTTCAAACTCTGAAAGTCCAGCGTCATACCATATTTGTGCTCTTGATTCCGTCAGTGAAGGAAGACTGTCAGCAATATCTCCTGACGCTTGAATTGAATCATCTCCCGCTGTGTCATGGGGCATGGAAATACCAGCCATTTTGACACCAAAGATTGCCATCGATAACAGGGACATCATCAAGACAACACCCGTGGCCAGTAACATTTGCCCTTGGTCTCCCTTTTCGCTAGAATGCATCAAGAACCACGCTCCCACAAATCTAGGCTAATTGTCCAAAGGTGATCATCGGCTGCAACTAAACCATGAACAGTAACTGTATTCGAGCCAGGATTAGCAACTTCCCCATGCGGTTGAGAGGTTCCTGAATCTTTTGCTAGCCAACAATTTGCTTCTATGCCAAGTGCAAGATAGTTTTGAACCAATTCACAAGCCCCTTCCTTATCTCCTGCAGCAAGGAGTTCTGCAAGTTGAGAGTCATATACACCGCCATCTGAAGTGGTTCCTAAACCTAGATTGATAGCGTCTTCACCTGCAAACTGCATTTCTGCATCGATAGAGATGCTAGGTTCGTCAGGAACATGAACAGTAATTAGAAACGCAGCAGTCATAAAAAAGAGCCAAAATAAAGTCAGCATCTCTAAGATGTGAACCTGTGCGTTTTCATCATCCTGCACATTAGCCACCTCATGGTGAGAATGTTCCTGCTGCTGGCTTTAGAGCAGGTAGAGTTGTGATACCAATCAGATCAGGTGTGAATACAATCAGATTGAAACATAACATTGCCATAACAATCATCATTCCCGAGTGTTTCATTCCACTACTAAATCGTCCAGTAGCCATCAATCCAGCCATGAGACCATTTCCTAATGCTTGCATGGTAACACCATAATAGAAAATCGTCAGGAAAAATATTGGTTCGATATTACGAATAACCATGTTTCCTAATTGTTGGCCACCACCCGCACTATCTTCATCACTTGGTTCTGAATTTGAACCTGCAATCGCTGGAATGAAAACCTTAGCTAGAACTACAATAACACCTAGGAATACACCATATGAAGTCCAAATAACCGAGATATATGAGGCGATAGTACGTTTCCTTTCACCCTCGAGGAACTTGATTTCACGGCTGTCATTTGCTGCAGTAACGAGAATATCCGAAATCTTACCACCTGCTCTATTCGCTTCAGATATTAATGAAATCGCACGCATTACGAGGGGAGTTCCAACTCTTACTGCAAACATTTCGATAACGTCTCCAAATGACACACCCCATGATAATTGGTCACTCATTCTCTTGACTTCATTATTCAAGGCACCGTATTCACTCGTCGCCAGAGTTTGAACTGCCACTGTCATTGACAGACCTCCCTTCCAATACTCTGCAAGATCTCTTAGGAAATCGGGGAACTTTATTTCCTTTCTATCTATCTTCTCTTTAACACGGTCCCAATAATAAGCCGCTGGCCAGAAACTAATGAAGAATCCAAAGCCGAAGAAATTGAGGAAAACTGTAGGACGCAAAGAGAATCCTCCTAGATTGACTTCAGGTCCAACCCATTGTGATTTATTATTCATATTCTCAGGGATGCCATCATAGTAATCCATTTCAACATGGTATGATGCCTCCTGCACAAGCTCTTCTGAAGTAATTATTATCTGGTAAGAATACCCGCGTTCCATGTTCAAAATAGATAGTTCACATTTGTCATCATTGGCTTGGGAGTTCCCACTATGACTATCAAGTTCATTACCTTCTTCATCATTAATTTTGAAAGTATAATCAGATGGGACAGACGTGGAAATTGTACAGGTTGCCGTTAAAGGTTGAAGGGGCCTAACATCCGATAAATTCTCATCCATTCCAGGTACGTCGAACAACTGGCCTAATGAATAAAAGTCCATCCAACTATTCTCCGGTTCCATTACCAAAACATCAGGTTCATCATGCAGTATCGCACAACTCTCGTTTTCTTCGAATGTCGGAATATGGTTCATATCATATCCGCAAACAGTATTCACGAATAGTGGCTGTCCATTTGGTGCGGTTGTGAAGTGTGAGTTTGTAAACCAGAAAGTGAATGACGCTAAACCAAGAAATATGCTAACCGCAAGTATTGCGTACAACTTTGTAAGTGTTGTATCGTCTTTAGGAAGATCAAGTTTGACTATAATTTTCTCTTTTTTACGTGCCATCATTTCACCTCCTAATCACATTTTTTGCTCTTCACTAGATGACCACACAAGGAATGCAAACATCACATGAATCATTGGAAGAGCCAATAATACGACAAAATACAGCGTACTTTCTTCCATCTGCGCACCAGCACCACTGACCCAGAACATAATGACAAGCATAACAATCAAGAACAGAGGCATTGCAACTGCTACCACAATATATGATTCCGCAAGCATAGCAAGAGATTCAAGGAAATCGTGCAACCTTGTGCGGTTTTCACGCATGTAATGCTCAGCACGATTCAGGAAGTATAGCTTTAGAGAACCTCCTGCAGTCAATGTACCGACCATTCCTTGAAAGAACTCCGTCATCCATGGGGATGCCGCTCGGCCAACAGACATTTTCATAGCGGTAAGTAAATCGAAACCAAGTAAGGATACATCTCGATATATCATCGCAGAATCATATGCAATCTCTCCGTATATCTCTCCATTCAATGCTAATGATCTGAAAATCTTGTGTGGTGTTGCATTCGCTGCAGCCATCGCTGCTGTATAAGATGCAGCATATGGCAAATATTTCTCAAGTGCAACTCCACGGGCTTTGGTAGCGCGGCCAGCTGAACCTTTCAGATACTTGTAAGTCCCAAGAGGGACTAATAATCCAAGTACTATTGGAATCATAATCTGCCCAAAAACGGGGAATACCATATATTTGAAATATGGGCAACCACGGCTTTCTAAGGTCTCATCAACAAGGTCTGCATTCCAATATTCCCATTCGAAACATGCTAATCCAGTCGAAGTATCTGGTCTTGATTCATACCAATCAATCAATCCAATATCAGGAAGGAAAACGGCTGTCAAAAGCAGACCACAAATCAACGTAACGGCTACAGTGGTAACAAATACTTGAGCAAGATATACTTCGGGCATCATAGGAATATTTCCTTTGACTAAATTGCCTGAAAGTTCTTTGTCGTTTCGCGCTCTCTTCTTGAACGCTTTACCAAGAATACGGTGACAAATTTTCTGCCAGGCAGTTAATTCCATTCATCACCCCTCCTTTCATCCATATTTACTGTAATCAACGAAGCCCATCCACACGTGCTAAAATCTCGTGAGGCCGTACATAGTATTCGGTAATGATTTGGCTTACTTGGTCTGCCTTACGAATATCGTTGAGTACCATCCATTCCAGAATACGCTTCCTTGTACGAAGTTCTCTACGCATCTCGTCTTGACTGAAGTTGATTTTGACCATTATCTTCTCTAGGACATATGACTTACCTGAGAATATGAAATCATCGTTGGTGACATTCCAACGGAATACTTCGTTGGTAATTATTTCCATTGAGTTAGGGTCAATTCCTACAATTTCAACAATCTGCTTGGTTCTTCTGACACGTCGCCCATTGATACGGGTCTGTATTTGAATTACACATGCTTCGAGAGCAGGTAGCAATACACGTGGGATATCAATCGGTTTATTTTCAAGACGATGGACTAGTGAAGGGACTGAATCTGCGTGCACTGTTGAATAAGCGCAGTGTCCTGTCGCCATAGCCTGGAACAGAACATATGCTTCAGCACCACGTATTTCACCCACAATAATGTATTCTGGTCGTTCACGGAGAGCGGCTTTCAATAACTCGAATTCTCCAATCTCTCCTTCGGTAGATTCTCCACCAAACCCTTGTCGGGTTAGACCTGCGACCCAGTTTGGTTGTGGAATGTTAACTTCACGGGTGGATTCGATACTGACAATCTTCATCTGCCATGGAATAAAGATACACATTGCATTGAGTGTTGTTGTTTTCCCAGATGCTGTACCACCGACGAATAGCATTGGAACTTCATTCTGGAATGCGACCCAGAGATAAGCGCCCATCAATGAAGATAGGGTTCTGAATGCAATGATGTCACAAGGGGAGAACGGGTCATCCTTAAATCTTCGAATACAGAATGCCGAACCACGTGTCGACACTTCACGGCCAAGTTTCATGACGATTCTTGAACCATCCATCAATGTTGCATCTAGTAGTGGGCTTGCAACAGAAATATGCTTACCACAACGTTGTGCTAATTTGATAACATAAGATTCCAATTCATGATCTGTATCCCAAGAACAAGTGGTTTCCACTGATTCGAACTTCCTGTGATAAGCGAAAATTGGAACACCAGTTCCGTCACAGGATACGTCTTCAACGTTAGAATCATTCATCAAAACGTCCATCTTTCCATATCCAACCAAATCTCTTCGGAGATAGTAAAATAGCTTAGATTTGGACTTTTTGTTGATCTTCAGCCCGTATGCTTTGATGACTTTGTCCATTGCGGTACGAAGGTACGCAGTTGGGTCTGCATCTATCTCTTCAACATTAACGGTCAAAGACCGAATAAAAATATCTAGGAGCTCATCTCGCCATTCCTGTTCCTTCTTATTTAACGGAGGCTCGATAATCTGATAAATGACGTTCAGCGTCCTCTTATCTCGAACGATTCGAGCGAAAGCATGAGGTGGCATTACTGGATATTTGTCAAGTTCGTCGTACATTGCGCGTTGCTGACCGCGCTGCTTCTTTTGGCCACCACCACCCTTTCTTGCCATATGTACAACCCCTCTGACACCCAAGACACGGTTCGGCTCGGTTATGACCTTTCGCCAATACGGGGGGCCCTACGGGCCCGCTCACAGACTCTTGAGCCAAGCGGTAACCGATGTTGCCAGTTCTTCGATATCTGATTCATTTGGAAAAATTATATCGGCTTCTGCAATAATAACATCCAATCCCCAGCCGGTTTCTCTAGCATCTCTTTGCTCCAAATCAGAAAGGCTCCCATCTTCTGAACGAGCTCGGGAAACCACTCTCTGAAATCTCAAAACCTTAGATGCAGTAATTGCAACTACTATGAAATCATCATTCCAATGGTTTGCGAAAGTCTCCCTCTCTGCAGTACCACGTAATCCTTCGATTAGGACTATCGGATTCTCAAGGAGTAAATCGTCTACTGCCGCTGTTAGGCGCTGGGCCAAAACATCCTCGCCATGATCCGCCCTCATCTGCGAAGCAACTTCGCCAAAAACATGTGGCTTTTCGGGGATACCAAGGGACTTTACTTCGGCTCTAACCATGTCGCCCATTGAACGTACTGGGACGCCTTGAGATGCCAAAATTGTAGCAAACTCGCCCTTCCCAGCAGCAGGTAAGCCACTGACTGCAATTACTAGGCCCATGTTAGACTCGAGACGGTTTCAATTGTTGAACTCTGCCCTTCCCCACTTACGGTCAAGCAGTTTCATCAACACTATTGCTGCAACCACCAATCCCGCACTTACCCAAAGTATTCCTTTGAATCCAGCAGCCACTCGTCCTTCATCATATACAGCAGCCTCTGCGTCCAATCCCTTGTCGCTGACCTGTCCAGCCCAATTTTCATAGAATGAAACATCACCTTGAGTGAATGAAAGAAGGAATAATGACAATAATGGAATTACTGTTCCTAACCAAAACCATGCCATTATCTTGGCATCAAAAATAGCCTTGTTAGGCGCAAGCCCCATCAAAAACGCGGTTAAACAAACGATGTAGATACTGTTTGCCATCATCACAACTAACCCGACTGGAAGTACTGCCCACTCGTCGAGTTTCCAAGCCATAAGGCATAGGAAGATTACTGAAATCCAAGTCGTTGCCAAAAAGTAAACTGTCACTTTAGCACGTATCAATTGAGGCACACTCAACGGCAACCCATTCATGTGTTCTGGAGAGTCCAAAGCGGTTAGCCAAGAATAAAAATTGAAGCCAAAGAACCCAAGGAATGGAGCATAAGAAAGTAAATTGATCGGGATTGGAGCTTCAGCAAAATCAACTAGCCATGCCATCAATAGTAGAACGATAAGTGGTACTGAATATGAGACTATCATCTTCTTCAATGAACCTGAGCGGATCAAATCCACCGCTTCTTTCGCCACTAGAAGACGAAGGGGGCCATTACCAAGGAACTTGAGACGATTCCATGCAGGAATCAGAATTTCTCTTTTCGAAATTACCTTTACTTCGAAATCGTCACGAACCAATTTTGCAGCAGCCCATGCTAAAAATACCGAAGCACAGATTGCTGGTATTGCGATTAAGATTCCATTTGGTTGTTGGGTTGTAAGACCCCACAGTAAGTACTGTCTTGGAATAAGCCCTAATCCTAATGCAGTGCCCAATCCGATAACAAATAATGGAGTAAGTCTACTAAACCAACCTCCTAACAACCAAAGTGAAGATGCAATGAAAGAGAATGCAAGGCCTTGGGCAAGGGTTACCACCATTGCAATCCAGGTCCGGGGAAGGCTACTAAATTCAAGTGGAGTATTGACATTGGTGAAACTTTCCAAAACAATACCAATAGCCATTCCTGAGATTACCGGAGTCAAAATCAACATGACATAATAGGATAAATCTTTCATGTAATATGCGAAATGGGCTGTGGAATTTGTCAATGGTTGAAGTGCTGGTGATGCCAAAATATAATTCTTGGTTCCGGTTCTAGCCAATACTTTCTCCCTTCCAAGGAAAGCAAACGATCCCATTCCTAGGCTGAACAGTAACAGGGGTAGATGTAATCCAATACGCAGTTCGTCCCACGAGAAGTTTTTGCTATCCGATAGGGAATCCGCTCCCTGCGCCGCCCCCTCACCGACTAGAAATTGTAGACCAATGGTTGCAACCATCGTGACTAAAGCAACCAATAAGGGGAATAATAGAATTCTTCTTTTCTTTGCAAAATCTAAATTTTCTCTGAACTCTTCGATAAACATCACTTTGAAAGTTGCTGAAAATGCCTTGAAACCGACTAGTGGTGTGTGCAGATGCTTACCGCCACCTGTTGAACCAAGAGAATCCGGGATGGATGAATCCGAGGCTTCGGACCAATCTCGACTCGTGATAACTGCCGGCAGAATTATTCCTCCTCGTTCACACCTTCGTCGCCCAATCTTTCTGCCTCTCCAATCGAATGCCCTACCAAGCGAATAAATACATCTTCGAGAGTCTCACTCTCTGAATTTTTCAATCCTTTTACAGTCCCTGCTGCTAAGACCTTGCCATTGTTGATTATTGCCATCCGATTGCACATTCTCTCGGCCATTTCTAAAA
>Ga0308010_1002125_pt1 | contig 10539 bp, 9 predicted proteins | sample Neamet129_FD_202368 | JGI IMG/M metagenome (GOLD analysis project Ga0308010, IMG submission 202368) | Marine microbial communities from water near the shore, Antarctic Ocean - #129 | ecosystem: Environmental > Aquatic > Marine > Unclassified | place: Southern Ocean | collected 2014-07-24 | reverse complement strand
TCCCCTTTTTTTAATACTTGAAATAATCCTGTTATTGCGGCCATCCCACTAGCAAAAGAAATAGCAAAATTAGCATCTTCTAATGATGCAATATTTTCTTCATATCTTTTGGTTGTGGGATTACCGGCTCTAGAATAGTCAAATCCTTTATTTACCCCTACGCTTTCTTGTTTGAATGTTGAAGTTAAATATAAAGGTGGTATCACTGCCCCTGTTTCATGATCTGGTTTATTGCCAACATGTATTGCACGAGTAAGAAATCTTTTTTTATCTTTCATGATTATACCTGACTATATCCCTTATTTATGTAATTTTGCAACTTTTTAAATTTAATTTCAATCTCTTCACCATTAGGACTTCGAACTGTTACTTTTTCATTACGACCCTGTTTTTGTTCAGTTTGAATCGGTGTTCTTACCTGCTGAGGTTGATTCTTTTTATTTTGATTTTCTGATCCAGTAAATCCCATACCGTTGGTCGCTTCATGGGAAGTTTTTATATTCCTTACTCTTGGTTTGTTAATAGTCGGCTCTTGCTCCATTCCTTGTATTTGTGTCCTAAATAATCTTTGTATTGTAACAGTATTTAGATCAGTCAACATCTCTTGGAACATCTTAAAGCCTTCAGTTTTATATTCTAAAAGAGGATTTTTTTGCCCGTATGCTCTTAAGTTTATCCCTTCTCTCAATTGATCCATACCATACAAATGATCTTTCCATTTATCATCAATTGTTCTCAATATAACAAAGCGTTCAAAGCCTGTCATTGTCTCTTTAGGTAAAAGAGATTCTCTCGCTTTGTAAACTGATTTCGCTTGCGCTATCAACCAATCACTAACTTCATCCGAATTCAAATCCTGAGTACTTAACTCTTGCTGTATCTTTTCAAGATAAGCATCAACCATGATGTGACTAGAAATATGTTGCCTTAGTTTCTCCCATTCCCATGCGTCAGGAGTACCATTACTTTTTTGTAAATCAACCTCATCTAGAATAAAGTCATCTATAATTTGATATACCAATTCTTTGAGATTTTCTCCTTCAAGAGCCTGATTTCGGATATCATAGACTACTTGCCTTTGCTGGTTCATAACATCATCATACTCGAGCAAGTGCTTCCTTATACCATAATTTCTTACTTCTACTTTTTTCTGAGCATTTGAAATAGCTCTCGTCACCATTTTAGCAGAAATCACCTCACCTTCTTCAATACCCATTCTATCCATAATAGCCGCAACCTTATCCGAACTAAAAAGTCGCATCAAATCATCTTCAAGAGACAAATAGAAACGAGAAGACCCCGGATCCCCTTGGCGCCCACTTCGGCCTCTTAATTGTAAATCAATTCTTCTAGATTCATGCCTTTCAGTACCTATTATGTGCAAACCACCTAATTCTTTAATACCATCTGCTAATTTAATATCGGTACCCCTACCTGCCATATTTGTGGCAATGGTCACAGCTCCTCTTTGGCCAGCTCTACGGACAATCTCTGCTTCGCTTTGGTGCTGTTTTGCATTAAGCACATTATGGGGAATATTTTTCCGTTTTAACATTCTGGCTAATAATTCAGAAATTTCGACTGAGATTGTTCCGACAAGGACAGGTTGGCCTTTCTGATGGCATTCTGTAATCTCTTTAATTGCGGCGTTATATTTTTCTCGTTTAGTTTTGTAAACTAGATCTTCTCTATCTTCTCTAGAGATAATGCGATGAGTTGGTATTACAGTTACATCAAGACCATATATTGAGCCTAATTCTTCGGCTTCCGTCTCTGCTGTACCGGTCATACCAGCCAATTTATCATATAATCTGAAGTAATTTTGGATTGTAATTGTTGCCAAAGTTTGAGTTTCTCTTTCAATTCGGACATTTTCCTTGGCTTCCAAGGCCTGATGTAAACCATCAGAATACCTTCTACCGGGAAGAACTCTCCCTGTAAACTCATCAACGATCATCACTTTTCCACCTTCTAAAACGTATTCTACATCTTTTTCATATAGGGTATAAGCCTTTAATAATTGATTAAAATTATGAATTGTACCACTACGATGTGCATGTAGCTGATGTGCTTTTTCACGTTCGACCTCTTTATCGCTCGAACTTAGACTATCGTTTTCATCAATTTCGAGAAGAAGCTCTCCTAAGTCAGGAATAATAAATGTCTCTGGGGTATCTGGCGATAAAACATTTCTACCTTTATCAGTAATGTCCATAGCATGACTTTTTTCTTCGATTGAGAAGAATAGGTCATCATCCACTTCATGCATTATTTTATCTCTAATGTAATTGGATTCGGTATTCTGAGCAAGTTTAAGCATACCTGTTTCTTGAAAAATTTTCATTACTTGTTTATGTTTTGGCATACCTCGTTGAGCTTGTAATAATTTCAATCCGGCACTTTCTTCATCTTTATTATCTAAAAAAGTTTGCGCCTCTCTTACGAGGTCTGATACTAAAGAATTTTGTTTTTGTACTAATTTTTGAACACCAGGTTTTAAAGTTGTGAAGGTTTCATCTACTGGTGCATCAACTGCTCCAGAAATAATCAAAGGAGTTCTTGCTTCATCAATTAAAACACTATCGACTTCATCCACAACAGCAAACGCGTGACCTCTTTGGACTTTATCTTCTTTTTGAAGTGACATATTATCTCTAAGATAATCAAACCCAAATTCATTATTCGTACCATAAGTGATATCTCTACTATACATCTCTCTTCGCTCAGAATTATCCATAGAGTTCAAAATATAACCAACGGACAAACCTAATCGTTTATAGACTTGTCCCATCCATTCAGCATCTCTTTGCGCCAAATAATCATTAACTGTAATAACATGAACGCCTCGCCCTGTTAATGCATTTAAATAAATTGGCATTGTCGCAACTAGTGTTTTTCCTTCACCTGTTTTCATTTCTGCAACTTTACCGTTATGTAAAATAATAGCTCCAATTAACTGAACATCATATGGTATCATTTCCCATATAGTTTCTTGCTCTGATACGCGCCATGAGGAACCAAACATCCTTCTAGAAACATCTTTAACTATTGCAAAGGCCTCTACCATTATCAAGCCCAGAGCACCTTGCTCGGCCTTAAGAATTTGCTCCCCTCTTTCTTTTTCATCCATGGTGGTCGGAAGAGCTTTTTCTTTTTCAAGTCTAGTATTCACAACAAACTTTCTTAACTCTTTTGTTCGTGATATTAAGTCTTGATCTGTTTTTAATTCTAAGTTTTCATAGAACTGATTAATTTGGGACACAGTTGGTGCTAGTTTTTTTATCTCACGATCAGACTTCGTACCAAATAACTTTGCGAAAATCATGCTTATACTTTTTCCTTATTCTTAAAATCTTTATATACAGCATCAAGAATTCCATTTATGAAACTCGGACTCTCATCTGTACTATAAACTTTAGATATTTCAACCATTTCACTTATTGAAACTTTTGAAGGGACATCTTCTATAAAATAAATTTCACAAATACCCATTTTTAAGAGCACTTGATCAACCTTAGCAACTCTATCAAATTCCCAATTCTCGAGATGAGACTTAATTAAACCTTCAGCCCATTCTGAATTATCAAGAACACTATTAAATAAAATTTCTATAAAATCTAAGTTCTCCTCTCTCGCTGGAAAATTTTTGACAACTCGTTTTATTGTAATTGCTCTTTCAACGTCTGAAAATTGATGAGAAAACAACGCCTCTAAAACTCCTTCCCGTGCAGTTCTTCTTGGATGTATTTTCATATTATAAATATTTAAGCCAACCGTAAGGATCGATAGACTCTTCTCTTTGTATTCCTAAAATAGATCCTCTAATTTGGTTTGTGATTGGGCCAATTTGATTTTTATTTATTTCAAAAGTCTTTTCGTTAAATGTTATTTTCCCAATTGGTGAAACAACAACTGCAGTTCCCGTGCAAAAGACTTCATCTGCTTCTTCTAGATCTTTAATAAAAACATCGGATTCTTCTACTGGTATATTCAAAAGTTTCTGACTTATGACACAAACTGAATCTCGCGTAACGCCTCCAAGTATAGAACCCGAAAGAGGAGGTGTTTTAATTATTCCATTTTTATAAATAAAAAGATTCGCTGACCCAGTTTCTTCAATACGCTCTTCGCTCACAGCATCTAAATAAATAACTTCATCATATCCTTCTTTTTTAGCTTGTGCTAAAGGATATAAAGAGGCGGAATAGTTTCCGATAGCTTTAATATTTCCAATTCCTTTTGGCGCAGCACGATGAAATTGATTCGCGATTTTAAGATTTAAAGGTTTAAGTCCTTTTTTAAAGTATGGTCCGACTGGTGAAACAAAGATCATAAATGTATAATCTGTTGCAGGTTTCACCCCAATACCAGGAGAGGTCCCCCAAACGACAGGTCTGATATAAAGACTCCCTTTACCATAGGGTGGAATGTAATCCACATTATCTTTTACAGTTTTTAAAACAGCATTAATAAAAAAATCTACATCCATTTCAGGAATACATAATCGTCTAGTTGAAAAAGCCATTCTTTCCGCATTTTTATCAACCCGAAAAAGAACAATATTATTCTTAACCGTTCGAAAAGCTTTTACTCCTTCAAATGCCCCCTGTCCATAATTCAAAACATTTGCTGCTGGCGAGAGTTCGATATTGCCATATGGTATAATAGAACCACCTTCCCATTTCCCACCTTGAATACATGTTGCTTTAAACATGCTTTTTGTAGGAACAACATCAAAGCCTAAACTATCCCAATTAATTTTCACCATTTTATTTTAAAACCTCTCTACTAATTACAAGTCGTTGGATTTCGGATGTTCCTTCATATATCTGGGTTATCTTAGCATCTCTCATAAGTTGCTCAACTCCATAGTCTTGGATATAACCATATCCGCCGTGGATTTGGACACATTCTGAGGCTGAGGACATTGCGGTAGACGAAGAAAATAGCTTAGCCATTGAACTCTCTTTATTGTAAGGTTTATTTTGATCTTTAAGATAGGCTGCTTGCCAAACTAATAACCGTGCCGCGTTCATATTTGTTTCCATATCTGCTATTTTATTTTGAATTGCACCAAATTCTGCAATTGTCTTTCCAAATTGTTTCCTTTGTTTAGCGTAAGATATCGCTTTCTCTAAAGCCGAACGAGATAATCCAACAGCTTGAGAGGCAATCCCAATTCTTCCGCCACCTAAGGTATTCATTGCTATTTTAAATCCTTCACCTATGTTTCCTAACAAATTTTCTTTAGGAACTTTACAATTTTCAAAATAAAGCTCACATGTATCTGAAGCTCGAAGTCCTAATTTCTCTTCTTTTTTACCTGTTGTTATACCCTCAAATTTTTTGTCAATAATAAATGTGGATATTTCTTTTGATCCACCCTTTTTTGAAGTTTTACAAAATAAAATTACAAAATCTGAATTGATACCATTGGTAACCCAATTTTTGGTACCATTAATAATGAATGAATCCCCTTTCTTCTCTGCAAAAGTATTCATATTGCTAGCATCAGATCCTGATTGAGGCTCGCTTAGGCTATAGGCACCTAGTTTTACACCACGAGCTAAAGGTTTAAGGTATTTATTCTTTTGAAAATCAGTTCCCCAGTCAAGTAATACTTGGCAGACTAATGAATTATTTACCGACATAATCGTTGAAGAGGCTAACTCAACTGCTGCAATTTCTTCGATTGCAACTACGAAACTAAAAGTATCCATCCCTGAACCGCCCCACTGTTCTGGGACCATCATTCCCATGAAACCTAATTCACCCATTCTTTTAATTTGTTCTTTTGGAAACAATGATTTTTCATCTCTTTCAATTACACCTGGAAGCAAGTGAGTTGTCGCAAAATCACAAGCCATTTCTTGAACTAATAGTTGTTCTGTCGTCAAGGATAAATTAATCATACTTTTTCTACAATTATTGCAGAGGCTTCCCCTCCTCCAATACAAAGTGTTGCCAACCCGAGTTCAGAATTCTTTTTTTCCATACCATTTAATAATGTAGTTAATATTCTTGCACCTGAAGCACCAATTGGATGCCCTAAGGCAACAGCTCCTCCAAAGACATTAACCTTTTTAGAATCTAAGTTATAATCTTGAATTGCTGCCATTGGAACAACTGAAAAAGCTTCATTAATTTCCCATAAATCGACATCAGAACTATTAATAGATGCTTTTTTTAATACGACCTTGATTGCTTTAGTTGGTGCTGTTGTAAACCATTCCGGCTCATGAGCTACAGATGCTTGTGCCACAATTTTAGCTAATGGATTTAGTTCTAGTTCTTTTGCTTTAGCTTCGCTCATAATCAAAAGTACTGATGCTCCATCATTTAAGGTAGAAGCATTAGCCGCTGTAATGGAGCCCTCTTTTTCAAAGACAGGTCTTAGATTTCGAATTTTGTCAAACTTAACCTTCCCAGGTTCTTCATCATTTGTAATTTCTATAAAATTATTTTTTTTCTCTTTGACTTTTATAGAAACAATTTCAGATTCAAATATTTTTTCAGATTGAGCACTTAAAGCTCGCTTATAAGAGTCGATTGCATAGGAGTCTTGTTCTTCACGAGTAAAATTACGATGAAGTGCTAAAGCTTCAGCACAGCTACCCATGTGCTTATCATTATAAGCATCCCAAAGACCATCATGTATAATACTATCAACTACACTATCATGTCCTAATCGTAGTCCATTACGAACTTTATTTAAAAGATAAGGAGAGTTGGACATACTTTCCATGCCTCCGGCTAATATTATAGTCGCATCTTCACACCTGATGGCTTGATCTGCGAGCATAACAGCTTTTAATCCAGAACCGCACATTTTATTTATCGTCAAGCTGGGGACTGAGTTATCACATCCTCCGTAGATAGCTGCTTGTCTAGCGGGAGCTTGACCTAAACCTGCGGTTAGAACATTTCCTAATATGACTTCGCTAATTTGATTGCCTCTTAGGTCAATTTGGTCTAAAAGTGCACGAATAACTTCAGCGGCTAAACGAGGAGACGGGAGACGGGAGAGCTGCCCTTGAAAAGATCCTATCGGAGTTCTTTTAGCTGCAACAATAACTGATTTTTTATTCACTCTGATCCTAAAAAATTAATTGAGAAATAGATCATAATTTAATAAAGATTTTTAATATCTGTGAGGATTAAGAAAGGGAAGCTATTTAAGAGTTAACGATTTGTGTATCATAAGCTTTTATGATTTCCATTACAAGAGGATGGCGAACAATTTCCTGAGCATTCAACATCGAAAAGCCAATACCCTCTACCTCTTTTAGAATGTCCAGGACCTGAACTAAGCCAGATTCTGAAGATTTTTTTAAATCAATTTGAGTTATATCTCCTGTAATTATTGCCCTTGAACCAACTCCTAACCTTGTTAAGAACATTTTCATTTGCATTAACGTTGCATTCTGAGCTTCATCTAAAATTATATAAGCATTATCCAACGTTCGCCCTCTCATATATGCTAGCGGTGCTACTTCAATAGATTTATTTTTAAGATATTTTAATATTTTGTTTTCATTTAGTAAGAATCTTAATGAATCGTAAAGAGGATTCAAATAAGGATCAATTTTTTCTTTTAGGTCCCCAGGTAAAAATCCTAAGCTTTCTCCAGCTTCGACAGCAGGTCTACATAGTATAATCCTATCAATTTCATTCCTCTCTAAAGCCGCAACGGCAAAAGCAACAGCAAGAAATGTTTTACCTGTTCCTGCGGGTCCAACACTAAAAACTATATCATGCTTTATTAATTGATCTAGATATTTTCTTTGACCATTATTTTTAGCTTCAACAGCCCCTTTTTGGCCGTAGAATACTACATCTTTTATTTTAAAAGTTTTTTTGGGATCTTCTATTGATATAAGTGCTAATATTTTCTCAACATCATTTGTAGTTAGGTTACCTTTACCCTCAATAGAATTAGCCATCTCAGACAAAGCTTCTTTAGCCTGTGATATTTGTTTTTTCCTTCCTTTAATTTTAATTAAGTTTCCTCTTGAAAAAATAGAGACAGATAAAGTTTCTTCTATTAATTTCAAATAAATATCTCCTACTCCAAATAAATCTGAAAAATCTACTCTTACTAGTTCAATCACCTTTTCCATTATCTTTCTAAACCTTTAATTTCATACAACAAAATTTAGGAAAAAGAATCATTTTAGACTTAAAGCAAAAATTAGTTTTCTCACTATTATTTTCATTGTTTTTTAGTTGCGTAGATACCAAAATTAAATTAAAACCAAATGAAAAAAATGTAGACTTTCTTATTGAAAAAGGGAAGGTGTTATGGGAACAAAGAACAAATAAAGGTGCTCTTAAAAAAGCAGAGCATTTCATCTCTCGTGCAAGTGAAGAGCGTCCAAGAGATTTTGAACTCTCAGTACTACTAAGTAGAATAAAACATACGAATGCCAATTATTTTGAAAAAGATCCTTTCATAAAAAAACAGGCATTACTAGAAGGGGCAAAGATTGCTAAACTTGCAGTACTTAAGCACACAAAGTTTGAGTCACTATTTGAAGATGTAATTGGAGACACCTCATTTAAACTAATTTCATCAATACCTAATGCACCAAAAGAATTAGTCCCTGGATTATTTTGGTGGGCGGTAAATAAAGCTCAATATTTAAATGATCAACCAGTCTTAGAACGCTTGAACCAACGAGAATTATTAGAAGTCATTATGCATCGGGTTCTTTCTTTAGATCCCGGTTTTAATTATAGCGGTCCTTATAGGTTTTTTGGTTCTCTTTATTCTAAAATACCTGGAGTTGAACTATCTCAAGCCCAAACATATTTTGAACAAGCTATAAAATTAAATCCTGAATATCTACTGAATTCAGTTTTTATGGCTGAATATTATTTACAAAAAAAAGGAGATAGGGAACAATTTAACAGAATTTTAAATAATGTGATAAATACCGACCTCAATCAATATCCCACCTTAATGAATGAAAATTATTTTTCAAAAGTTCATGCTCAAGCACTTTTAAATAAAGAGTCTTCTTTATTTGAATAACCATTTTAAAAAAATAGCTTATTTGGTTTTAAAATCTCGCTTCTATAAGTTTCATTAATTTTATTAGAAAAGTTGTTTTGCGATCTATTGTAAAGCTAAGTAAGGAAAATAAAATGAAAAGAATATATATTCTACTATTTATAAGTTTTATCTTTTCGCAAGAAAAGAGTCTAGAAAGAGCGTCTTCAGCTCTAAGAGCCGGAATGTTTCAAGAAGCTCTGATACATATATCCGAGTCAGTGACTAAAAATCCTAAAAACCCTGAGGTTTATAAAGTAAAAGGGCTATTGCATGAAGCTTTAGATGAAAAAAAAGACGCAATTATTTCTTGGGAAAAATGTATCAAATACTCAAAGAATAAACGACTTAAAAAAGAAGCTCAAGTTCATTTAAAGAATCTTAAAATTGATTAAAAATGTTTAAAAAAAGCTTACCAATTATTTTAGTACTTATTTCTTCTTGTTATGATAGACCTGTAATAAATACAAATTATAACTTTAATGAAATAAAGTCTATCAACTTAAGTTCAATTAAAGATTATAAAGATCTAACTGGATCAGGTGAGATGGTACAGAGTAGTTTGGATTATAATTTTTTAAAATATGGTTTTGAAGTAATAGATTCAAATAAGAATAAATTTATTCTTATCAATAAAAATTCAAAAAATATGTTAACTCTATCTTGCATAATAACAGAATATACGGAATCTGAAAGTATTGTATTACCCTACCGAACCGAAGATCGTGGATATACAAAAACAATAATAAATCAAACATCTGAAGATAATGAAGAAAATGAAAATTTTGAGAAGTTAGAAACCTCAACCACCACGCATGCCGGAACGTTAAGTCAAGGAAGTCGTATCGTTTATTCTCAAAGCCGTATTAGTTTAATACTCTCTCTTACAGATAATAAATCAGGTAGGATAGTTTGGTCTAAATCTACATGGTATAGTGGATTAGAGCTGCAAAGGACTATTAATATGTGCCTAAAAGATGGAGTGAATGAGTTACGTAAAATTATAAGGTAAAATAGATTTTACTTTAAAACCAATATTCAGTCTTTTTCAACAATATTAATTCCAAGGTCAGCTAACTGTTCTTTACTAACAAAATTTGGACTTTGATCCATAATGGATGTAGCAGAAGTCGTTTTAGGAAAAGCAATTACATCGCGAATATTTTCAGTTCCGGCTAGTAACATAACCAAACGATCAAAACCAAATGCAATTCCACCATGAGGAGGCGCACCATATGTCAAAGCTTCTACCAAAAATCCAAATTTTTCATTCGCTTCTTCTTTGCTTAATCCTAGTAAAGAGAATATCTTTTCTTGAAGTTTTGGTAAATGTATCCGAATGGATCCTCCAGCTATCTCATACCCATTCATTACCAAGTCATAACCTCTACTCAGAACCTTAGAAGGGTCACTATCTAATAGTTCTATGTCTTCATCTCTAGGAGCTGTAAAAGGATGATGCATAGCAACCAACCTATCTTTCTCTT
>Ga0308010_1002123_pt1 | contig 10540 bp, 16 predicted proteins | sample Neamet129_FD_202368 | JGI IMG/M metagenome (GOLD analysis project Ga0308010, IMG submission 202368) | Marine microbial communities from water near the shore, Antarctic Ocean - #129 | ecosystem: Environmental > Aquatic > Marine > Unclassified | place: Southern Ocean | collected 2014-07-24 | reverse complement strand
TACCAGCCACCACTACAACACACAAACTACAAATGTCTCTCTCTTCAGATGTCATGTCCAATTGTGACATTTCAAACATCATTTTCGATTTCCATGGAGAGAACTCGTACCTCTATTCAGCATTGTCCAAGACTCATCTGAAGATATTTTCACAAAGGGGAAAGAGGACATCTCTTCACCATATCGGGGAGTCGTCATATAGAATGGATGACCTTGTAGGGTGGAACATGATATCTCCAGAGATTGTACTTTCGATATTCAATGCGTGTGCAAGGAAAGGACTCGCTAAATCGATGGAAGTGATTTCGAGGTGGTACCGTTCGCGTCATATCAATATACCTATTCAGCTGGGGACCATGAAGAGGGCCGTTCTATCAGAGGACATTGATACAATGGCATGGTGTGAAAAATATGGCTGTAGACTAGACGACAACATCATGTATACGGGTGTATCTACTGGGAATGTCGACGTTGTCAGATGGCTCGTAGACAAACGATGTAGTTTTTCGGGACAATCATTTGAAAAAGCTGCTGAAATAGGAAACACCAAGATGCTTACACAATTGCTACGGAGGTCGACATCTTCATCTCGGATAGGGGCTAAATCCGTAGCATATGCTGCAAGCAATGGACATATGGATACCATCAAGTTTCTTCTTGCACATGGGTTTACGATCTGTGAACTGGCTCCGGGATTGGCTGCACATGGAGGACAATTGGAAATCCTTGAATTCTTCTATGAGAGAGGGTGTCATATAGATACCAGTGTGTGTTATATGGCAGCAATGAGGGGGCATTTGCATATATTGAAGAGAGCAAGGGAGATGGGATTCCCATGGGATAGTCTTACTACAAGAGTGGCTAGGAACAGGAAGCACATGGACGTCTTAGAATATGCCATCCAGAATGGTTGTCCCCAAGAGTGATCTTTTAAATATCTGTCTGAGAGTAGATACAATGGATAAGGAGTCATTGAAATCCATACACGATATGTGTGAGAATGATGACATCGAGGATAAACTACAAGAGTTGTACGACAACGGAGATATAGAAAAGGATGTTTTTGATTTTTTCAATGAGATAATTTTGAAAAAAGATCGCAAAGAACCTGAACGTAGTAGTGTTCCGAAAGATACCAAAAGAGTAACTTTTGCGGATCCAGTTGCCGTAGAATATGAAACATTAAGAATGGAATACACGAGCGAATAAATAAATACACTTTTCAACCAAACACTATTATGATCAAGGCCATATATACACTTGTATCCTTCATGGGATGTATTATGGGGATCGATTCCTTTATGGGTGCCCCGTTCTCTGGGGTGATTGGTGATCATTATACGATGCATGCTGTTCCCAGGAGTATTGCGTATAAAATGATCAAGAATATGGAGGTGGCAGGTCTTGTAGCAGACTCTCCGAAACATGTGATCGATGAACTCCATGAATGTAGAGACATATGTAGAGACTATGATAATTATGAAGATATGTGTATTAGTATTATCAAAGAGAACGACAAGAAGAACCCAGAATACACCATGTTGTATCGTAAAACAAAACCTAACGGGGGAAGGCCAACTGTGTATACGATAGAAGCTTTACTGCTAAATTCGGAAGATAAGACAAATCTCTCCATCTTGAATGTATTTGATATTCTTGACCTATTTTGTGAAAATAACCGGGCATATCTACAGATTTACCCATTGAAGAAATGGGCGGGAGGTAGATACCATAATTGTCTAACATTGGAGAGATCGATGAAAGTCGAGGAGTCTCTTGAGGGGTTTGACGAGTTTCTTGAGATAAGTGATTGATCAATATATAATTACATTTCAATCTTACTCCCATCGATTCCAGCTACCATCACGAAAACACCAATCTGGATATCGGTTGTGGGTCTGTCGATTACATCGGAAAGCCTCTTGAGGAGATCTGCTGGCTGTCCTTGTGGCTCGATCGACTGAACCTGGGTGATCTTGCTTGTAGAGTGCTCTATCGATGAAACACTCACAATACAAGGAGAATCATTCTCACTAAATCCGCCTGCACATTCTGCCACGATCTTGGTATATTCGTCCATTATTGTAGATATGTTATACTATATTGTTATATTTGTTTAACACATAAAAAAACGCACCATTTTTAATATATGCAACTTGTTAGATCAACTCACAAACACACTTTCTAATCATGTCAAACTCTGTTAAATTAGTATGTAACTGTAATTTCAAGAAGGAAGATAAGATCGACACAACTGTCTTCAAAGTATTTAAGATGTTCAATGATAAACTTGTATCCAATTCTAGTCCAATTGACAAGGAAACTTCTGAAATCACGTGTGTTTATAATTATGAAAAACTAACCGTCGAGAATGTGAGGATTTTCAAGAAGCTTGCGGAGTCAAATAAGGCAAGTATTTATCTAAAGGAAGTTATTGTGACAGATGAACCTGTTTCAGACAAGAAAGACAATGAAGACAAGAAAGATGATGAAAAAAATGACAGTGGGTCTGAATCAGACGGAGGATCTGAATCAGACGGAGGATCTGAATCAGACAGAGGATCTAAGCCTACAAAGAAGACACCTGTAAAGAAGACACCTGCAAAGAAGACACCCGAGTCTGGATCTGAGTCTGGATCTGAGTCTGGATCTGAGTCTGGATCTGGATCTGAGTCTGAGTCGGGATCTGAGTCCGACTCTACCAATGATGAAGATACAACTCATGAAAAAGATGATAACGGGAAACTAATTGAATCGATAGAAACTCATGTAGCAAGTCTTCTGAAGGATATCGAAGAATTAAAGAAAAAGATTCAATAGATTTAATATATTAAGCATAATCAGAGCCATGATGGGGGATAGTGAGTATATAGGATGGTTGAACAAATGGAACAAATGGAAGTTTGAATGGTGTGAATCAACTGAAGTTATTGTTCATTTCCAGATTAAAGCAATTGTAAAAGGCAAATATACCCCTGAAAAACACTCCTATTTTACACAATTATTAAGTGGTTCGATCGGACCATCTAGGATGGGTAGAGACTCAACTATAACGATAAATACAGCATATAGTCCTGTATCAGCTGAAATCACATGTGGAAACCTATCAAGGGATGAATTCGGAATTGTAACATTCGATATAAGCTTTTTGGCTAGACAGGATATATTAAGAGTAGCGCTATGCCTAGAAGAATTGGGACATGGTGTAATTCACGACGGTGGTGCCATTTCTTCCAAGGGTTGTGTCATAGATGAGACTGAAAGAGGTATTAAACGAAAGATGCCACACCAGTCAGATCCAGTATGGAAGTTTATCTAATATTAAAAACATTTGCATATTATAAACTGTCGTCAATAATCATTATCTGTGATGGAAATCATAGACGATCATCGTATCAACTGGGATGATATCATGATATTTGCCAGGACAAATACAAGTGTAATCTTTTCAACACGAGGAGTCTGTGGAGTAAATAAGTATATTGAGAAGAAATTAAGATCACGTGGAATATATTCTGCATCTGATCTATTGGAAGTATTTACACACTATTTTTCATTATATGGAGAAAAGTGTAATGACAAATTAGGAGAATATTTAAGCGATATTGGGATTAAGAATCCAAGAAGAATGATCATCATATCTGCTCTAGAGGCCAGGAATAGGGAGATGAGTATAGAGATGATGAATTTGAAACCTCATCGTGTTATAACTGAATATTTTTGAATCAATAAATTATATTATCATATTATTTCTCTTCTTCACCCAATTTGGCCATCATTGTGGTCTCCTGTGTTGTTTCACCAGACCGTGGTACCCTTTTCTTACGGTTAGGATCCTCGATATTAAGCTTGGCAGCATCCACAATTGCATTCTTTGCTTGATCTGCTGTGATCTTTCCCTCGTCAACTGCTCTCTTGATATTCATGGTTGTGCGGAACATATTCTGATCCAATTCCCCTCTTACAATTTTGAAGAACAACCCTGGCAACCCAAAGCTCAATTTTTTGTGCTTGTTGTGGAGGGTACGCTCGATATACTGCTGGGGTTTGTTCTGTCTCTTCATATGAACAATATCGATAATGAGGGCCTCGTATAGCTGTTCAATCTCATCAACAGAGAATTTAGGAGGTAGACTTTTGATCTGTTCTTCGATTTCACGACGAGGGCCTGACATTATTACTGTTCCTGACTAGGTGTATATAATAGTGGTGATGAAAAAAGACTATATGATCCAAACGAATTGATATTCTCGTTTTGGATATCCAAGTGATGCTTAAATACAGATGTTAGAAGTTTGTATTCCTGTCGAGACATAGACACCTCGTCTGGGAATACGTCCTCTTCTATCCCAGATTCGAGAATCTCTTCGTTGATTGCTTTTCCAGACTTGATCATCGAATCTTGTATTTTTCGAGTGCTCTCAATCACAACACCCATTGTTTCGTATATCTGGACACAACTCGATTCGAGTGGCATTTTTTCGTATGTTGTACTAAGCACAAGGAGCTGTTTTGACAATAGTTTCATCATTTTACATGCTGACATACATGTGTCCTTCACCATCCCATTGGTTCCTGAAGTTTGCATTGTGTTTTACTTTGGTTTAATTAATTGATTGTTAATCATATACAATATGTTTTATTCCCTTTGGAAAACGAGCACATCACCATTCTGAAGATCTATCTTGGTGTTCGCATTCTCCTTCTTCTGGTTCTTCTTTTGTTTCTGGTATTAATCTATTTATAATTGATCTAAATGACGGGAGACCTGAAGGGAATGTTTCGGGCACTGTCTTTAATCCATACACCTGAGATTTTACCCAATCCATATCGACTCCTCTCATATTTCGCACCATATTGAATAACAGATCTACGTCTGCACATTCTAAATATGCGACCATTGTAAATATAATCACAGGTATTATAATTTTATGCAAGTATTGTTTATTAAGAATGCCAATATTAAACTTTGGTTTTGATATTAAAAAACAACAACACTCCTCACAAATTTCACCACCCCTCTTTGTCACTTTCACATTTCTAAATATGGATCTCGTTGGCAAACAAGAGGATCAACAGGGGGTAATCATGTGCGACGGGTTTTCAAACGAAGCTGGTATGGGTCATGCTCTTCCAATGGATGAGAAGTTTTCAACAACACAACCGTATCATAATGGAAAGAAGCTTCTTGTTCTGATGAAGACATCTCAGTGTATACAATTCAAGTCCCTTCTCGAGTGCCTGAAGGAACTTCTCACCGAAGTCAATATGGAGTTCATCGAGAACCGTGGAATTCGAATTGTATCCCTCGACCCTGGAAAGATCGCGATGGTCCACCTTCTCATCAATGATGTAGAATACTTCTTCGCCAAGGGGACTGTCATTGCTGGAATCAATATGTCTTTCCTATACAGGGTCATCAGGAGTATCAGCTCGAACGATCTCATGGAGTGGCGTATCTACGAGGACGAGCCTCATGTGATGCATATTGAGCTATCGAACAACGAGAGGAGGACATCGACGATCAATAAGATCAATCTATTGGATCTAGATGAACTCGAGATCAGTATTCCAAGAGTGGAATTTGACAGGGTTGTCAGTATGCCCAGCACAGATCTTGCTAAACATATCAGGGAAGTTGTAACCATCAGTAATTTTGTAACAATCCGTGGGACAAAGACTACTCTTGAGTTTATAGCATCTGGAGATCAGGCATCGAGTCATATCACCATCAAGCCTACTGCATCTGGGTTGAATTGGAAGTATTCGGATGAAATGGAAGATATCAACGGAACATTTGTTGCACGTTACTTGGAGAAGTTCTGTAGGTGTTCGGTTGATACGAATGTTGAATTATTCTTGAAGAATGATTATCCTTTGATCCTAAGGTATGAATTGTCCATTGGGACACTGAGGTTTTGCATCGCACCAGTACAGAAGGAAGCTGAGAATTAAGACGCGTTCCAGGGTTGATTATTAATTTATTGTAAAAGAATAAAACAAAAGTTCAAGTTTCTCTATATTTCCCGGGTGTGGATCTGTCATAAACAAACTGAATCAAAAAAGAAACAAAATCAATACAATGTCCTTCATGAAGTGTGATGATTTTTCCTCACTCAGTAAATCTGATGAGGTTCTTCTCATATCTGTCCTTGAATGGTATAATGATGACGCTAAACATGTGAAACAATTCATGAACATTGTCAAGAGAAAGAATGGGATGAGTCTTCGAGTAATCGACTGGCTTGTGACAAACTTCAGTAAGTCTCACTCTGTAACAATCGAATCAGCTGGAATCCCTAGAGATCTGAATAGAGACTACCAAAAGAACCTATCTGCATACAACAAGAGGAATATGGATCCATTCGCCAGGAGGAACAAGATTAATGTAACTGTAACACATGATGATAAGACAGAGGAGAAGAGATCTACCACAATTGGTCAATTGAATTTCTTCAGGTGGTTTGGTAGAAACAATGTTGCATCTTATCTTTCTGTGAATCGACAGCTTGTTGAAAAACACATGAGGGACACAGATTCGTCTACAAAGAAGTCTTCTCGAAAATTCAATAAGAATGTGAACAGCAAGACTTATAATGGTAAATTTGTTATGGTTTTTTAATTAACTAAATAATTTCAACAATCATGGTTCTCACATTGATATATCAATGCATGGATGGTACTCTTTGCCCAATCCTTCCTCCTCCCATTATAATTACCTATGAAGTCAAACATGGACTTTAATACACACTTGGTTCTATTCCGATCCAGGAGAATCATTTCATCATATGTATTGTCCAATGCAAGACCCAATTCATTGAATAAATCCTGATCACCATGATCTAGGATATATATCATTCTCTTTAGATAATTCTCCAATTCAGTCTCTAGAAATGCAAAATGCTGTATCTCGTATATAGCATCCGCTCGTAGACTAGCTCTGTTTTGAAATACAGTGCATAGAGTTGGTGATCCAAACCTACGGATTTCTCTATTTGTAAACTCCCTCCGTGTAATGGGATTTGTAAAATTATAAGAAGACATGAAAAATGAAACAAGATCTTCTCTAGAAAATACAACCCTATCGTGTACATATGGATATACTATTTGTGAAACAGGAACAAGACTGATTGGACACACATCTTCTGGAGATTCTATTGCCTCTTTGATGACTTTCATCCTGACGTTGTTTACTATTTGTCTGAAGAAATGTACAATTGATGCGGCCGATATATTTATTATAACTGTGACGACTAGGTTTTGTTTCTTCATGTTATACCATCCCTTCATACCGTACCCCCGGACGATATCCCTTAACTCTGCGACTGTATTCACATGATGTATATAATCATATAGGTAATGACTCTTTGCCTTCTTCAACGAAGATTGTACCATGGCGTGATTTGAAGATTCTTTATACTCTTCAATTGAATTTGACCTACGTCTCTTGGGCATTCTTGTTATGTATATGTGTGATATTTTTATCCTGGTCAGATGTTCACGCACAATACTGTTCCTGAAATCTATTCAGTGTATCTATACTCTTGGATAACTTTTCGTATGTTTCCAGACAGTATGATTTGTCGAGAGGAGTTCCGTTGGTTGCACCTCTGCCTTGATCCTCTATAATGGAAGAAAACTGACGTATATCGTCAGTTTTCATAGATAGAGCGATACCCTTAATACTATGAGAACAAAGTATAATTGTAACATAGTCTTTGCATCTGATAGCTCCGTGTAAATCGGCAAGGTTTGTTTTGATAGCAATCTTCGTTTCAATTAGTAATTCTTTTACAAAATCTATATCCCCTAATTCTGTTTCAAGTCGGTCTATATCTATGGTTGATTTATCATATACCTCCTCTTGTGGAATGTTTCCTCTTGAAGAACATGCTCCCATATGACTTATACTGTTTTAATGTTTATAAATATATTTATTCCTCTTAATTCGTATCCAATGTGCATCTTTCTAAGGCCACACGATGCGTATGTATTTTTGATGAGCTTTATCGTGAGCCCTCTCAATCTTATTCCTCTTCGGGATCTCAATATTTATACTTTCTGCTATTTTCCTAATCTCCTTCTCCAATGCAATAAGAGGAGCTTTACGAGCCTTGGGGAAATACGAAGGACTTAGCACCCTGACAAGTTGCATCAAATCGAATTTCATAAAAGACTTCTTCGTGTATGTGAATCCGAAATCAATTGGTGCTACAGTAACCTTTGTCTTCGAAGAATCAGTGTATACATATCCAATATTGTCGATATGGAAGTCTCCGTGGGTGAATCCCTCCTTCTTTAGCTTGAACAACGTCTGGAAGATCGACATTGCCAACATTTTTATGGACTCGCTTGAGATGTCAGGTCTGTTCAACCAGTCTGATACAATTCCATCTACCTTTCCCATGAAAATAACATATACCTTCGTGTGCCCTTTTGCCATCTTCATATCCTTTGCAGGAGTATAACTACAGTAATCGAAAATCTCAGGTGCTAGGTTTTTAGAATGGAGAACCCTCTGGTTTTTGATCTCATCTGCGACACTGCTGTCACCTGTTTGTATTTTCACAACTCCCTTTTTACCGTCATGTTTACGAATGGCTTCGTAGGTAGTACCATATGACCCCTTTCCAAGGTATCCGATTATATTCCACCCCTTTGCGCATGCCACATCTATCAATTCTGCGAAATTTTCACATAGACGGTTAGGTTTTTTACTTGTTGGTAGATCTTTCTCTAGATCCAGTGTTCCAGGGAAACCCATCCTTTTCTTTGCATCTTTGAAGTTCTGGTTTGAAAACTTACACCATACCTCTGGAGTTGGGAAATTTTTAACGGTGAAATGAACTCCTGGAGATTTAGAGTTAGAGACTGTTTTTGAGCGTCTTGAAAGAGACTTTGAGATGGACACCTTTTTAGAGACAACCTTCTTGCACTTCTTTGTAACTCTGTCCCTTCTCGAACCATTTGGGCATTTCTTGACTACTTTTTTAGCAGCAACCTTCTTGACTACTTTTTTAGCAGCAACCTTCTTGACTACCTTTTTAGCAGCAACCTTCTTGACTACCTTTTTAGCAGCAACCTTCTTGACTACCTTTTTAGCAACAACCTTCTTGACCACCTTTTTAGCAACAACCTTCTTGACCACCTTTTTAACAGGAACCTTCTTGACTACCTTTTTAGCAGGAACCTTCTTGCACTTCTTTGTAACTCTGTCCCTTCTCGAACCATTTGGGCATTTGTTGAGTGTAAGTTTGTCACATATCCCTGTTTTTGGATCAGCTCGAGTTCCATCGGGACATCTCATTGTATCAGATATTATAGTATATGTAAATATTTTTTTATTATTTAACATCGAATTATGTTCTTTTTCCATTTACAATTGGGGAAGAGCCCTCTTAGATTCGTGACGAACAGTGTTGATGAATTCTTCGAATACCAATTGGATAGACATCATTGCCTTTTCAACACGTTCAGATTCTTCGTGATCTTCGGCCCTTGTTGCAATAAGAATAGATTCAATCGCCCTAGAGCTTCTTATAATGTAATTTGTCATCTTCGTTGCAGTCATGATTTCTGCTTTTTCCTGACCAGTCTTGATCGGGTGGAAAATCATAATAGCACTCTGTATATTACGGAATGCTTCATTGAAAGCCTCTTCGTTATACTTTCTAGCGTTGAAGATTATGAATAGATCTTCCTTGATGACATCAACAGTATCCAGATTCGTAAACCTAGTCTTCTTTCCAAATCTGTTTTTCCAGACCATGACCTTATGATACTCAATAGGAGGTGCTATAAAATTACCAGCTGCTCCAAGTACAGATCCAATCATAATACCATACAATGCTCCTTTAAGTCCACCAACCATCAAGCGCTGGGGGATAGACATGTTTATCTCCTGGATGTTTGTTAATTATTAATTATCATTAAAAACATACTTTACAAACGCACTAAACGTAAACTTTTCTTGTCCCCATCCACCCACCCATTCACTTTCATTCCATCCAGCAACAATAAACAATATCATCATGTCTGGAACTTTCACTTTTACCTGCCACCACGAGGAGATGAACTACACTGTCAAGGAACTCGAGGATCTCGATTCGAACTGTATCACTGCAGAGAGGTTGACTGTTCAGAAGTACCTTAAGATCTACAGTAGTGCGTGTACATCTGGAATTATCAATGTTGCGTGTAATGACTGCGGATCTCTTGCTGAGAATTGTGTGGAAGAAGACTTTGAGGCCAACAATCTCCTCGACCCGGACTTCCCGTGTACTGGATGTGATGAGGGAACTAGGAATGTTGGAGAATATTTGGCGGACTACACCTCTTCTCGAGTTGAGGATGTTGTTGGTACATTATTGGCGATGGAGAAATCATGGGAAAAGAGAATCACTGGTCTTAATGTGAATCAGTATGTGATTGCCAATAAGTTGTGGATAATGGGACAACATGTTTGTACCGAGCGTGTTCATGAGTTGCATGGACCCGATATGGCTGCTGAGTTCCGAGAGTTTGGAGAGGATTTGTTTGG
>Ga0308010_1002121_pt1 | contig 10544 bp, 5 predicted proteins | sample Neamet129_FD_202368 | JGI IMG/M metagenome (GOLD analysis project Ga0308010, IMG submission 202368) | Marine microbial communities from water near the shore, Antarctic Ocean - #129 | ecosystem: Environmental > Aquatic > Marine > Unclassified | place: Southern Ocean | collected 2014-07-24 | reverse complement strand
GCTTGGGCCGACCACAATGTGGATTGGGAGTTATTGGCGAAGGTGGTAGCATCGAATACAAGCAATTGGCATCCGAATCACCAGTAATGTGTGGGGTTAATGGGGCAACAAAGCAATTATTCGGCCATGCAGATGGTACGATTTCAACTGGAAAAGGTAAGTTAATCACCAAACAGGAACAAGGCATAGAGAGCCTATCATGCACTTCGCATGGCTTTGTATGCGCTTTGGATGATGGTAAAATAGCCGCACATGACTCCAAGGGCAAAATTATGTGGTCAAATGCAGGTCATCCAATCGTTGAGCAAGCAGAAGGTTGCACTATTGGTGAAGAAAACAGCCATTGGACTGCAAGATGGGATGGTCTCAAAGGGTATCTTGAAGTTCGCAACTCTCTGACAGGAGAGATGTTAGCAAATATGCAATCATCTCAAATCAGGTCGATGCAAGGAAATAGCCAAACCATTGCTATTGGTTGTGATGATGGGCAGGTTATTCTGTGGCAGAGTGAATTACTTACTAGGCGCATTAGTGAAGATTTACCAGCACAACAACCAACTGTTGATTCGCGTAAAAGTGCACTTCAAGCAAAACTAAGAGCGCTAAGAGATAAGTGAATCATGCCTTAGGTCCAGTCATTTGCTCTGGGCGAACCCATGCATCAAACTCTTCATCGGTTAGATAGCCCAATTCAAGTGCAGCAGATCTTAGAGTAGTCCCCTTCTCATGGGCTAATTTTGCAATCTTTGAAGATTTGTCATATCCAATGTGATTGTTTAGAGCAGTAACCAACATCAATGAATTTTCTAAATGTGCGGTAATGTTTTCTCTAACAGGTTCCATGCCTTCAACACACTTTGTAGTAAATGCTCGGCATGAATCGGATAAGATTCTAGCAGAGTGTAATAAATTGTGAATCATCATCGGCTTGTATACGTTTAATTCGAAATTACCTTGGCTTCCACCGATTGTGATTGCTGTGTGATTACCCATTACTTGAGCGCAGACCATTGTCAACGCTTCAGCTTGTGTTGGGTTGACCTTTCCAGGCATGATAGAGGAGCCAGGCTCATTGGCAGGTAATGCCAGTTCTCCAAGTCCACACCGTGGACCAGAGCCAAGCCAGCGGACGTCATTAGCGATCTTCATCAATGAAACCGCCAAAGTGTTGAGCGCTCCCGAAGCAGCAACGATTGCATCATGGGCTGCAAGTTGTGCGAATTTATTTTCAGCACTACAGAAAGTCAATCCAGTGATATTTGCAATTTCATCAGCAACCATCTGAGCGAATAGAGGATGGGTGTTTAGTCCAGTTCCAACCGCGGTACCACCTAATGCCAGTTCAAACAGGTCATCCATTGCAAAGTCCAAGCGTCGCAGATTTGCATCAAGTTGCGCAACCCATCCAGAAACTTCTTGTCCGAGCGTCAAAGGAACAGCATCCATCAGATGAGTTCTTCCGATTTTGACAATATCATCCCACTGTTGTGCTTTATCATTCAATGCATTTCTTAGTAAACGAACATTTGGTAATAGTTCGTGTGTGAATGCTTCAGCAGCCGAGATATGCATTGCTGTAGGGAATGTATCGTTAGAAGATTGAGCGCGATTGACATGGTCGTTTGGATGAACTGGTGTTTTGGAACCTAGAGTTCCACCAGCCATTTCAATGGCCCTATTTGCAATTACTTCATTGGCATTCATATTGGATTGAGTACCACTTCCAGTCTGCCAAACACGGAGAGGGAAATGGTCGTTTAACTTGCCATCAATTACTTCTTGGGCAGCAGCGATAATCAAATCTGCAACCTCTGGTTCAAGTTGACCCAGTGCCAAGTTTGTCCTAGCAGCGGCCTGTTTAAGAATTCCAAAAGCACGAATAACTGCGAGGGGCATTGTATCTTCACCAATATCGAAATTAATCAGAGATCTTGCAGTTTGGCAACCATAGTATCGGTCAGCAGGAACTTCCATCTCGCCCATGGTATCGGCTTCGGTACGCATCTCGCCCATGTCCTTCCGTAACGGTGGTTGTCCATTAGGGCTTGCTTCTCTCTGCGAGAGAACAATCTAATGTCTATGCCCGAATATAATATTTTAAGCACTAATTAAAGCGAGTAAATTTGAACTCATTCAACGATTGAACAGCGAACTATTTGTTGTGGCTGTGCAGGCCTGTCGCCAGCCATTTTACGGCAGTTTTCAATTGCAGAAACAACATCCATTCCTTCAGCAACCCTTCCGAAAACAGCATGATTTCCATCTAGCCATGGGGTGTCGACAGTTGTCAAAAAGAATTGAGAGCCACCTGAATTTGGTCCAGAGTTTGCCATAGAAAAGATTCCAGGAACATTGTGCTTTAGATTCAAAGCGCTTCTTTCACAAGGAATTTGCCAACCAGGTCCTCCGGTTCCAGCACGGCGAGACATTGGGTCTTTGGAATGTGGGCATCCGCCTTGGATCATAAAATTTTCAATAACCCGGTGAAAATGAAGTCCATCATAGAAATTCATGTTAACTAATTTTACGAAATTAGCAACGGTATCCGGTGCTTCTTTATCGTAAAGTTCAATCGTAATATTCCCCGCACTGGTCTCCATTAGGCACTGCATAAAGGATTCCAAAGGTCACAAGCACATGAGCATTTGCCTTGCTCAACTACAACTCTCATCTCTGAGTCAGCCAAGGTCGGAAGTGCTGGTCTGCATATTGTCGGGCGTAATCTGCAGGATATCCAGCGGCAGTCAATTGCTGTTCATATGCTAATTGTTCTGCTGTAATAGAAGGGTCTAGGGCAACCGCTGGGGCTTGTGCTACGACTTGTTGTTGTTGTTGGCCATAGCCAGCATAAGCCAAGTCTTGTGCTGCAAATTGTGAATTGACATAACTTTCATCACTTGAATTTTTATTTCCACCACGCATCGTAAATCCAAGTATTAGCAATAATACCAAGACCAGGCCGATCAAGCCTCCTAAAATTGTAGGTGATAAGCCCAAAATTGAACTTGAAGCAGCATCTCCTTCGCCAGCATCAGCAGTATCATCGACTCCATTATTTCCATCATTACCCTGATTTGTTGTGGTATTGTCGGTAGTATTGGTATTTTGATTACCAGTATCATTAGTCGTATTATTGGTTGCTGAATTATCAATTTCACAACCATCTTCATCAACAGTAGTTCCAGCTATGCTATTTGGGCAAAGATCGTCTTGGTCTATGACTCCATCAGAATCACCATCCACTATAGCAATCGGACAGCCTTGACCACCATCACCATTGGCAGTTCCAGCCTCTTCGGGGCAATAATCACCATCAGTACCATCGGTATTGTCGCCATAACTATCGCCATCGCTATCAACTGCTTGACTAGCATCCAGTGGCCAAAGGTCATTGAGATTTGAAACACCATCCCCATCAACATCAGCACATCCATATCTGTCAATAATTGACTCTCCATATGAGGTTGGACAGTCATCGACTAAACCATCACCTGCATCGGTTGTATTGTATCCATCTCTGTCAACATCATTGGCCCATAATTCTTCTTCGTTTTGGATGAAGAATGTATTTCCCATCATTACATTGTTAGATTCATTACTTTCTACAACCGTATCATTAACATCTATTGTAAGGCGACAAGAATAATCCCCAGTCGTCAATTCATCAGGCGTGTTGAAGAATTCGGAACGGGCATCAAATGCGGTGTTATTGTACTGGCCTGAAACTATAACGCTTGAAGTGAACATGCGCATAACATCTTCTCCAGTTTCATTCAACATGTCCAAGTGAACGGTAATCGAAGCACCGTCAGCCGGTCCTCTCAAATTGGTCAGTTGCCATGAAAATTGAACTTCACTCCCACTTGTATGGTTGATTGGACAAATTATTGAGTCGATGCTAAGGTCTGCAGGTGCAGACCCCTTATCGGTGATTGAAATATTGTATAATCCAACATCACCATTCGATTTAACGATAATTTTGTAGGTCTGTTGAATCCCTTCGTTTTCGCTATCTATTGTTGTGAATAGAGTTCCAAAAGTTGTATTATCAACTTGGTTTAGAATATTTCCAGATGGATCTTCAATCCAAGCCACAAATGCTAGTTCAGAATCAGCATTGAATGTAACCTCTGTGTTGGAGTTTTGTGTTAGTGTAAAGGAAAAGGAGTCAGAATCATCTGTGCCACTCATACAACCTTGGCCGCTGATAGTTGGATCATCACCCAAAATAATACCAGAAGAAGCAGGTGCATCTTGGCCTAAATTCAAATCATTTTGTTGACCGCAATTGAATGTGTCTGGGTCAACACCTTCGGTTTCAATAATCAGTGTATATATTCCAACACCAGTGAAAACCTCTACACTGATGTAGAAAACACCACCACTACCTGCAAAGTTAGGGTCATCAATAGTTGTAACCTCTTCATCAAGGGCGCCGCCAAAATAGGGCCGATCAAACCATTCACCCACATCATCTCTTAGATATACGTCGAAATCGGAATCTGGTGCATTTACCATAATTGCGGATAGATTAAGGCCAGCTGTGAGTGTAATCTTGTACCAATCTTCATCATCAACACCTTCATCAATACAGCCGTTTATTGTGATTGAAGTGTCACTTCCCAAATCATATGAAGATGCCATATCAGCACCAGCATCATTTCCACTTGCAGCATCATCTTGGTTTGAACAAGATGTTGCCATGGTATCTACTAATAATTGATCGATAGCAAAATTAATATTATTATCTTCACTTTTCTCAACAATTTGTTCATCGTAATCCACTACTGCGATGAGAGAATAATTTCCGCCTTGTAGTCCAGCCGGTATCGTGGCTTGGATTTGTACCAGTTGCGATTGATTTACATCAATAAAACCAGCGCTTAAATTACCGATTTCAATATCGTGGTCAGCAAATTCATCATCGACCGATAAGAACACTGAAACAAGTGGCGATAGAGCGCCGGAAGTACCAGTATTATTGACTATTAGATCTATTGAAATCATATTGCCAGCAGCCGCGTTAAGCGGCCCTGAAACCTCACTAATGATCAAATCTGGTTGTGGAGTAGAGTAGTTGGTCCAAACATCCATTGTCCAATCGACAGCGTCTTCAGAACTTGACATGTTGATGAAATAAGTACCTCCAATTCCATCGAAACTAGTCCCCAGTGTTGTCGTCTTTAGAGTATTATTACCCCAGCCGAATCCAAAGTCCACAATGCTATTTCCCAAGGTTAATTCAGCATTGAGTGTTGAACTTTTATGGCGAGTAATTTCAATTTCAATCGAATGGTTTGCTGGTACGTCAAACGAAAATACATCGTTGGCATCAAGGCCGTCAATACACCCAGTATATTGTGAAGTGACGTTATTTCCTAATGGAGCGATAACCGAATTTGTATTGTTAGGCGCATCACTCCCGAGGCCAGCATCATCTAATCCATTTGGATGTCTGTCTTGGCAAGATTGACCAATTAACATTTGATTTGCAGAAACATTGTTGTTATTGGTCTCGCTCTTTTCACTTACATTACCATATCCATCAGCCCAAACGATCCAATAATATGTTCCATTAGCGGTACCCGATGGAATAGTTACCTGTGAATTCATGTTTCTGCTACTATTTTCGGCTAGGTCAGTTTCACTTTGAGATTGTGAGATTAAGGCATCACCAAAATTGTAAACCTGGTCGGATGAAAGAATAAATTGACTTTCAAAAGCACCACTCGAAGTATTCCATTGATTGGAGACCGTGTAATTGACATCGATGGTTTGCCCTGCTTGACCGACACTAGGGCTGACCACATTTGAAATAATCAAATCAGGCATCGGAGGGGTATCGTTGGTCCAAGTACGCAGAGTGTATTGACCATCTCCAGACCAAACAGTCAACTGAATGTAAAATGTACTAGCGGTGCCCGACAGTGAAGTTCCAATAGTGCTCACCTTCTCTAAGGGGTCACTGACAACAGAACTATCGGCAATGTTACCTCCTCCATCAATTAAGTACAGATCGAAATCAGTACCAGCCGGAACTACCAATTCTACATCAGTATCTTTTCCAACAGTGATTGTTACCTCATACCAATCATCTGCATCATTGGCATCCATACAACCTTGCTTACCTGTTTGCCCAGAGCTAGGATTTGTTCCTAGACTTCGTGAAGTATTTGCTGAATTACCAGCATCTCCACTAGCCCCAGCATCGGTTTGAACCATAGGACAAGCGGCTCTTGCACCGGTATTGGAACTGCTACGAGGAGTGATTTCATTCAAGGTAGTGGCAACGGTTTCCAGTCCAACCATCATTGCTTTGGATTCGACTTGTTGCAATCCCTGTTGCTGGTTAATCGGTTGCGGATTTATTGTTTCCGTTTCAGCCATTACCGGCGACATAACAGTAGAAACTAACAGCAAAGTTGCAAGAAGTGCCAATAAGCGTCTGTTGTCCATCTAACTTTGCTCACTCCGGTGGGTTATCAAACCTTCTTTGCCAAGATTTTGAAAAAAGTAACTAAAAATGTCGGTTTCAGAATAAAATTTTGAAACTTATTCTTGGTTTGAGGATTGGGCGACCGTTAACAACATCAGCAACTCCTTTTATATTGGAATATATTTTAATAATCATGCACAAGGTGGTAGGGGCCATTGTTTTGCTAATTTTGTTCCAATCATTTTCTACAATGACGGGTTTTGATGATTCATCCAACCTTTCACAAAGCGAACACATTTCTCAATCCAACCATAACACTTCAGAATATTTCAACAATTCAATGGAAGCTTCATCAAATAGTTCATGGCTAAACCTTGGTATTCCCAATAATATAATATTGCCAATTCTATCGCCACAACAACCGGTGTCATGGGATTTTGAAGACGGGTTTGACGACCAATCAAACGGGGCACCTTCGAATTGGAATTGCCAAAACGATGCATTAGAATCTAATGGTTTTGCTAATTTCGGCAGCACCCAACAATCAACAAATCTCCATTCTTGCCAAATGGATTTTGGTTCAGGGACCTTACTGAATAATCAAGGGACTTTTCATTTTGATGTATGGATGGAAGAGGTGACAACCGCAACTTCTAGGGGTGTGAAAATATTCGGTATTTACAATGGTGAACCATTCCAATTTATAGTTTCAAAAAATCCAAACGGGACATTGTATCCCCATGTGCCGCTTCATGGTACAAATACGATAATTGATTGCCCTTTCGGCACAATTGATATTCCTCAACCAAGTGCAACTCAAGATATTCATGATTGGAGGATTTTTGTTGATCATTTCACTCGTCAATTTTCTTTAGTTCAAGACGGCATTCTTAGATGCAAATTGGATTTCACCGCAATTGCCCACCCTACAGATGATGCGATAGACCTTGCTGCAAGAGGCTTTAGTGGCGATAATACTATTTCGCATTATGATCATGTAGGTTATGCCCCAGGCTTTCAATCATTTCATAATGTAGCCGATTATACCTCTCCAATAAAAACTTCAAAAGATGCCCAAGGAAATCAGCATGATTATTCTAATTTAACAATAGATTGGTATTTCCCAGGAGTTGGCAATCATTCAGATGTTGAGAAAGGAGTAGAGGTCGAATTAATCAGTGCTATAACAGGCAATATGATCTATAATTATTCAGAGGATGAGATTAAGTTAGCAAAGAAGGACCGAGACACAAGTGTTTTCAATTTATCATCGATGGACTCTTCCGAAGAATTTAGAGTAAAGGTCAAGTGGTTGGAAAATCCAATGGTTGATTGGATAGGTATAGATTCGATTGAAGTTGGTATTGGAGCTGGTATTGGAGTTGAAGTAAATCCTGACTTAGTTATAGATGAAATTTCATTCGACCAACAAAAAATAAGATATTCTGGTGAAAATGTAACCTTTGCTATAAATTATTCAAATATAGGTGCTAAGGTGACAGAAGGTGTAGAACACGGCCTTTATCTGGACGGACTTCTTATTGATACACGATTTGATTTACTTGAAAACTTCACAAATTCAACTTGGCAGATTTCACTTGCAAACCTTGGCAGTGGTTCACATAAAGTGGAAGTTCGATTAGACCATGGTAATTCATTAGTAGAGGTTGATGAAGAAAACAACCAAGCAAATATTTCATTGTTAATACACCCACAAAATTCACCAACAATTTTTTCTGGGTTGGAATTTGAAATTGGAATTTCTCAGCAATTAAATTTGCATTTCTTGCCACAAGTTGAACAATTGGATGTGATGAAATTATATGCTGATTGGGGTGATGGAACAATTGATGAAATCAATGCACCAACAATGCTTGCAAGTCATTATTTCCAAGACTATGGCCAATACAATTTATCATTTTATGCAGATTTAGAGGGCGGCATTACCTCCAACAATACCACCTTTGTAGTACATGTGGTAAATGAGGCGCCAAATGCGGTATTGCGCTATAATGGGACCAATTCAACCACTGGTGAAAGTGTAATCTTTTCCTGCTTGGATAGCAATGACTGGCACGCCGATGAATTGATTTGCCAGTGGTATGTAAACGGTGAACTTTATTCTTCTGATTCAATATTGATATATTCGTTTTCACAAAGCGGTGAACACCTAGTAAAATTGGTTGTATCCGATCAATTTTTGGCATCCGACGAGATATTAATCGGATGGCAAGTCAACGATTCGGAATATATTGGTCATATTTTAGAAATCACCTATGAAGGTAAATCGTATGAAAGTGATGACTATATGGAATACAAAATTCATTGGCGCAATGAAACTTCAGATGATGTGAAGAATATGGCACAATTATCAAACGAATATGGTTTCATTGGGAATCAATTTATTATTGACTATAATCAATACCAATCTCCCGGTATTTATGAAAAAACAATTTCAATATCGTATTCAAATCAGGCCTATCCAACTGAAACATTCAATATAAGTTTTGAAATCAATAATATTAAGCCATCATTTGAATCATCTTTGGCCAAGACAAATTTTAAAGAAGGTGAATTTTTAGGATTTGATGTTTTCAAGAATAATAGTTTTTTCCAGTTGGACCGCGCTGAGGCAACATTTTCAGTAGTTGATAATGGGATTGAAATTTTCAATTTGACAGGATTGCCAAGCCCCGACAAACTTGACAACTATTTCTTTGCTAGGGAGGCGGGCCAACATATTCTTGAAATTACAGTTACAGATAAGGGAGGGTTATCTTATACAAAAACAGTTGAATATCTTTCAATCAATGTATTACCAACTGCAAGCATTAGTTGTGAATGGTTAGATGAGGATTCTAATCAATTCATTTGCTATGCCAATATTGTTGATTCACAAATAGATCTAAACTCGATGAGCATCAATTGGTACTTGGATGGCTCCCAATATGGCGGCAATAATATCTCTCAAATTTTTGAACCATCTCGCAAATCGCATATATTTACGGTTGAAGTAACTGAACCAGATGGCGGTCAAGTATATTCCGAAATGGAATATAAATTTGATTCCGGTAAATTCAACTGGACTACAGACGAGAAAAAAGTCGGTGATTTTATGATTTATGGAACAATTGGCATCATCGTTCTCGTTCTTGGATTAACTGCAATATTAATTCGCCGAAGTGATAAAGAAATTAGCAATGACCTCACTAAACAAGAACAAGTGTGGGAAGAAACAGGGCCAGATTTTACTGAGGATGACCAACAATCGGTCTTCAATTTTGAGGAGTTGGAGCAGCAGAATTGACCGCAGCGGAAACCCCGCCTTCATATCGGCCAAAGTTAGCTAAGAACATATTTGCTAATTTGTCCGCAGTAGCATCAAAATCTTCCTTATCCGCCCAAGTATTTCTTGGTTGGAGAATCTCGTCCGGTACGTTTGGGCAACTCTGTGGAACTTCAAAGCCGAAACGCGAATCAACTACATATGCAACATCATCCAACTCTCCGTCTAGTGCAGCATTGAGCATTGCTCTAGTGTAGCGAATCTTCATTCTGTTACCGACGCCGTATGATCCACCTGACCATCCCGTGTTGATCAACCATGCATTTGCTCCATGCTCAGCCATTTTCAGAGATAGTAAATCAGCATAGACTCCAGGGTGCATTGGCATGAATGGTTCTCCGAAACAAGCAGAAAATGTTGCTTGTGGTTCCTTTACTCCCATCTCAGTACCAGCAACCTTTGCTGTGTATCCTGAGATGAAGTGGTATGCTGCTTGAGCAGGTGTTAAACGAGAAATCGGAGGTAATACTCCAAAAGCATCACAGGTTAAGAAAATCACATTTTGTGGATGGCCGCCTTTGGAGTCGGCAGTTCTATTTTCAATAAATTCAATCGGATATGAGCCGCGGGTGTTTTGGGTTTTTGAGGTGTCTGCGAAATCGGGTTCACCGTTTTCATCCAAAACAACATTTTCTAAAACACTACCAAATTTGCGAGTTGTTGCAAAGATTGCAGGTTCGTCTTCGGCAGATAAATCGATTAGTTTAGCATAACAACCGCCTTCAAAATTGAACACACCATTGCTTCCCCAACCATGTTCAT
>Ga0308010_1002120_pt1 | contig 10546 bp, 5 predicted proteins | sample Neamet129_FD_202368 | JGI IMG/M metagenome (GOLD analysis project Ga0308010, IMG submission 202368) | Marine microbial communities from water near the shore, Antarctic Ocean - #129 | ecosystem: Environmental > Aquatic > Marine > Unclassified | place: Southern Ocean | collected 2014-07-24 | reverse complement strand
ATGGGCAGCTGCATGCTGGCTCGACAGTGTCGAGGCAAGTAAAAGCAAGGCAAGAAGAATTCGGCGCGGTAGGTGAAGGATCATCTCAAACAGATTCGTTACTACTGTGTATGGCTGCTAAAAGAAGAACAGCGTAGCATATTTGCAAGATCGACGCTAAGCGCAATGTGCGAGATATTCATTACGCTTAGCCAGGCTCATCTACCAAGCAATGATGCGGCCATCATAGTTAAAAAAGCTACCAGAATTGTGTGAATCTAGATCATCGACAACCTGCAGCATGCCAGTCACGCTAGTTTTTGTATCTATTAAAGCATTCGGCCCGCCCATGTCTGTCAGTACCCAGCCCGGATGCAGGACAGCAGCACTGAAGCCTTCCACTGCTAGATCTATAGCCAAGCTCTTGACCACGCTGTTCAGTGCTGTTTTGGTACTGCGATAGATATATGACCCTCCTCCACTATTATCGTCGATGGAGCCCATCTTGGATGTCAGGTATAACATTTTCTTGTCTTCACCCTGGCGAAGATTCGGCATGAGCAACTGACTTAATATCAAAGGCGCAATCGAATTCACCTGGAATACCGATGCCCACACATGCGCATCTACTTCACCAAACTTGATGTTAGTCGGCCCGTAGACCCCTGCATTATTGATGAAGATATCAATCGGCGTACCCGCCAATTGCTGCACAAAATCCTTCATCGACTCAATAGAGGCGACATCAAGCTGTCGAATATCCAATCGACCATGACTACCCTGCAGCTGTTTCAATTCATCGGCCACTTCAATATCTCTGCATGTAGCGATAACACGGTCACCACGAGCGAGGCATTGCCTCGTGAATTCCAATCCAATACCGCGGTTCGTTCCAGTTATCAAAATAGTAGCCATCTTCTCTGCTCCTAGCAGTTTTCGGTCAGATTAGAGTCTATCAAATCTACTGCAGATGTTAAGTAGCTAACGCACACCTGCCCACCATTAGAGCCCATGGAAATTTCACCTACACGGTTAGACTGAAGTACGTAGTCACCTTCTGCTATAATTCTGCGTCCGATTCGCCTAGCGAGTTAAATCGTTCCTAATAAAGCCCCTAGAGAGAGAGCTATGCGCAGTAAACCCGTCGCCTCAACCTTACTATTCGCAGTTCTGCAGACCACAAGCACGGTGAATCTCGCGCAAAATGCAGAGGAAATAGTCATCATAGGTGTAATCCCCACCGGCGCAGGCATAGATAAGGACAAGATTCCCTTTCCAGTACAGAATCGCAACTCATCTGATATAGAGAATGCCAACCCGCTGAATATTTCAGACTTCCTAAGACAAAGTTTTAGTAGCGTGTCGCTCAACGATGCACAGAACAACCCCATGCAGCCTGATTTACAGTACCGTGGCTTTACCGCTTCGCCCCTGCTTGGTTTAGCACAGGGCTTAGCGGTCTATCAGAATGGAGCGCGCATCAATGAGCCTTTGGGCGATGCGGTGAATTGGGATCTCTTGCCACAATCCGCGGTCCAGGCAATAACTCTCGCCGGTGGCGCCAATCCACTATTCGGGCTAAACAGCTTGGGTGGCTCACTGATCATAGATATGAAAGATGGTTTTAGCTCGCCAGGCAGGAGCGTCGAAATTAGCTCAGGCTCATTTGGTCGCACCACAGCAAACATCGAGGTTGGCGGGAACAACGGTTCAATTGGCTACTATGCAAACTTGGAAAGCTTTCAAGAGGACGGCTGGCGCGATCAATCGGAATCAGAAGCATTAAATTTCTATGGCAGTGTAGGTTGGAGATTGGATTCGACACGACTCAACCTCAACTATCAATACGGTGTCTCAGAACTGATTGGCAACGGTGCAACGCCGACAGAATTGCTGGCACTCGATAGAGAAGCAATTTTTACAGGCCCAGATGTCACTGAGAACGATATGCATATGGCTAGCTTCGACTATGAGCACGATGTAAATGCAAACATCAGCTTCGGTGGCAATATATTCTACAGAAAAAATAAGACTGATTCTTTTAATGGCGATGGTTCTGAATTTGCGGTCTGCAGCTTCGCCGGCACTCCACAACTTCTTGAAGAAATTGAAGGAGACGACCTCGAAGAATTGGGCCTTGTTGATGAAGACATATGCAACAATCAATTTGCTAACAGTGACGCTCTTGAAATTTTTCTAAATCAGTCTGCTTCCATGTTGGACCTTGATCCTGAATTTAATCTAGAGAACTTCACAGATGAAATATCTGGCTCTGGCATTCTTTCCGATCAGGGAATTAATAATATTAGCGACCGAGCCCAAGAAAGTAGGGGCGCAGATTTCCAATGGACAATTCGTGGAAATTTTCTTGGTTATAGTGCTCAGATTATCGCTGGCGGCGCCTATTATAGAGGCGAATCAAACTTCAATTCGATCCTGGAACTGGCAGAGATCGATCCAATTAGCAGACTAACATTAGGCCTAGGGACTGGCACGTTCGTTGATAGCGAAGCGACTTCGATAAACACCAAGACAGAGTCAAGCAGTTTATATATCACTAATACTATGGATTTGAGTTCGACAGTAGCACTAACACTATCTGCACGCGGAAATTACACTGATGTTGTGCTGCGCGACAGGTCAGGTGCACGACCCGAATTAAATGGCGACCATAATTTCTCTAGAGTTAATCCTTCCTTAGGGATTACTTGGCAGGCAAGCGATAGCCATACCTTATATTCCTCCTACAGTGAATCTTCTCGTGCTCCTACACCAATCGAACTTGCCTGTAATGAGGGCGTCTTCGATCTAGCGGTAGCCTTTGCAATAGAGGCCGGCGAAGACCCTGGCGATGTAGATTTGGAATGTCGTCTGCCCAATGCTTTCTTAGCCGACCCGCCACTGGATGATGTGATTGCTAAGAGTTTCGAGCTAGGGTCACGCGGCTTTATCAAAGACATCGCCTACTCGCTGGGGCTGTTTCATACAGTGAACAAAGACGACATCTTATTTCAAACTACCGGTCGCTCCACCGGCTTATTCGCGAATGTCGATAAGACAAGGAGAGCTGGCATAGAGTCTAGTTTGCAGGGAAAGTGGCGTGCGTTCAGCTGGCTAGCAGCATACAGCTACATCGATGCGACCTTTGAAGACAACTTTCAGGCACTGAGTCCAAACCATGAATTTGCGGACGACGAAGGTGAAGTAGCCGTGCGGGCGGGTGATCGCATCCCCGGAATACCACAACATCAATTCAAGATTTCCAGCGACTATCTCTTCACTAATGGCCTAAACATAGGGCTCGACGTGCTAAGTAATGGCGGGCAAGTTTTACGTGGCGATGAATCCAATCAACTAGACAAAGTCTCTGGCTATACTACTGTTAGTATACGCGCGCGCTACAATATCAGCGAAAAACTCGAAGTGTTTGCGAAGGTAGATAATCTGTTCGATAGAGAATACGAGAGTTTTGGTTTGCTGGGCGAAGAACCAGGCGAGCTGGAAGTGCCTATTATCGAAGACTTGACCAACCCTGTATTCTTGGGTGCTGGAGCTCCGAGAGCTGCATTTCTTGGACTTCGCTACAAATTCTAGTTACAAACCTTGCTATCTCGAGCTATCTGCTGCGCAAGAACTCTACGGCTCGATCGGGAAAGTCAGTAAACACGCCATCAACATCCGCGCGAAAGTAATGTATATCTAATAGTTCATCGAAGCTATCAGCATAAGCCGGCACCTGCCCTGGATCTAGCCGATAAGTATAGGGGTGAACTTGCATTCCTGCCTCGTGAGCTCTCGCGACGAAATCGCTTACTTGAATATTCATCTTTTTTGAATCTCTCGAAACCACAAGACCTTTTTCTGGGCCTACACCATCTGCGAAAGCTGACAATCTATCCATGCCATCTTCTTCGAACATCCATGGATTAGATGAGATACCATCGATCAACTGCACGAGATTTAGGTCAACATCCTCCGCGGGTAGAATTTCATCATGAATTATCTTTAGCTCTTCGTAACTAAATGTTTGCAGGAACACTTTATCTTGCTTGCTGGTGTATCCGTAAGATTTAAGTATCTTAACAACAGCGGTGCTTATATCTTTTCCTGCTTCGCGATGGAACTCAGGGCCTTTAATTTCTGGGTAAATGCCTACGTTCTTTCCAGTTGATTTATTCATGCCCTGAATTAATTCGATCTCTTCGGCCAGTGTTGGTACGCTGAAAGTTGATTTCCCAATTGGGAACCGATTATCAAAAATCTGCACTTTTTCACCGTTCTCTGTTCTGAATGCCTCGCCCGCATGTAGCTGCCGAATTTCTGCCAGAGTAAAATCTATAGCATAATAGAGTCCGTCGTCTCTTCCTCGATTGGGAAAACGTTCTGCAACATCGGTCGTTCTATTTAAGGTGATGTCATGCAAAACGATGATATGGTCATCGCTTGTCATCACCACATCTTGCTCTATATAGTCTGCACCCATGGCGAAGGCCATAGCCTTGGCTTGCAGTGTATGCTCGGGTAAATAGCCACTAGCACCCCGGTGAGCGATAACGATTTTCTGTGACTGCGCGTGAGTAGATAGTATTGCTGTCATGAGTAATACACCGATTGCCTTAGCGGCGATAGAACTGAAACGAGAAGAATGCATTAGAGTTACCTGAGTGCCTGCCTAAGAATATCGGATGCTTTCACGGCGATGCTTAATTGAGAGCAAGTTTAAGCGACGAACTATACCGTTTATATTACAAAGCGCATCTAAAATACAGTGCCTGTCATTCTATGAGCCTAGCCTGTATCGCAATTTTATTGCTATCGTATCGACAATTCTATCGGTCCACGACTGTTCCAAAAGCTCTTGAAATGTCTGAAATTTATCTCGTGGCAAATTACTCCCGCGCGTGTAGACCAAAAACAAGTCGGAAAGCGGCGCAATTTCCCAGCGATACCTAGCCTGAAATGTAAGTCTGCTAATGACGAAATCATCCGGCGTTGAATCTGGATTGGCGACCGGCTGCAGAAAATCTCGAGAATTTTGGTTAACCTTCCAAAAGCGATCTTCAAAAGCCTTCAGGGCTGTCCATTGCATGGTGAAACGCAGCTGCTGCTTGGCTGAGATGAAATAGTTCGTTTCTAGGCGCGGAGACCATTGATGCGATTCGAAGCTCGTGTAGTTGCCATCGCCCTTGTGCACTAGTAGTGCTTCTCTATCCGTATAGTCGAGCCTTAAATCTGTAGAGAATCTATCATTGGCCCGCCACACGATACCTGCCGAGCCACGTGTTCGAGCCGGTCCTAACTCATCTTGATCTAGTCTCAAATTTACATTATAGGAAATCGACTCTGCGCGGTTCGTGCTGTAACCAAAATTTGCGCCCCACCGGCCTTGGACTCGAAAATCTCCAGTGCCTCTGCCTAAACGATCGTCAATGCGTTCTGGGAAATAGCGAAAGCTGTAATCGAATTTATTGTTATCGAGAGATGTGTAGTCGCGATTGAAGAATAGCCCCACCCTTACTGGCTGGCCCTGTGTGTTCCATTGATTCGTAAAGTACATACTTGTTGAACGCTGACGTAGACCGGGTATATCCGACTCGATTCTGGAATAGCTGTAATCCATATTCATCTGATCGTTGCGCGTTAGAAATCCTAGATCATTAATATCCAGCGTGTCGTCTATGTAAGTCGAACGTAATGTATGTTGCACACCTCTTCGCGGGCGAAAACTTACGTCGGCAAAGCCGCCCGTTCCAGTAACGCCTTGCACATCACTATGCATAACCTGGCCATCGACTACCCAGCGATTATCTGCGGAAAAGTAATGTGCATCTATCGAGTTGACTGTCGCTTCTATGTCGGGATGGGAGATGTCTGTGCCCATCCAGCCGAGAGAGCGCCGACCACCGGCACCAGTATCTTCGTATAACACTCTAGCTATAGTGAAGTCTCGCCCTATCGCCTGCAGATCAATACCGGCGCCATCATCGAGCGTGCCACGAAGCTCAGTGTCGCCCTCAGAAGCCACTAGCGCACCATAGCGCCAGTTGCCGTTTTGACCCGCGAGTTTGACAGCGCCTAATAACTCTGTGGGACGACTCAAATCGGTTGCCACTACGTTTACATTATCAGGCACATCGTAAATTGCAGACCCGCCTATTCGGCGCGTGTTTAGCAATGAGATCGGCCCACCCGGACCACCACGCCCAGACGTACGCGGTGATGTATTAAAAATATCTTGCCCCTCTAGAAAGAAGGAACGCTTCTCTGGAAAAAATACCTCGAACGCCGTTAAATTAACCACCACATCATCTGATTCTACGTTGCCGAAATCTGGATTCAGCGTGGCTGATAGAAGTGTGTTCGTTGTGGGTCGCCAGAAAATTTCTGACCCGACTTTGAATTTGTTTTCATTTGAAATGTTGTCAACCACAGTCGACGCAAATGGGTAATACGTCAGTTGTCTGCGGGGTTCGATATCTCTCAATTCATATTTATCGAAAGCAGATAGATATTGATTCACTGTTCGTGGCAGAGCAGGGTTGGACCAGGCTTCACCGCCGAGGTGACCTACCTGCCGCTCAAAATAGAGGCCAATCTGCCTTATGCCATCGACTTGCGGAAGCGGCATCATAGACCAGGGCACGAAGTACTCCACGCTCCACCCATCTTCCAGCGCCTGAGTGCGACCATTCCAAGAGCCATCCCACTGCATGTTCATCTGGCGTTCGGGTAGCAATGAAGCATCAGTCATCGAATCGCCGAGATTGATGCGCAGGAAATAGCCATAAAGGCCGTCTCCCGACGCATCAATTCCAACAACGAAGCCATCGCGGTCTAGCCGCGTATCCCTCGACGTCATCCGTGCTACAAGGGTGCCTGGTGGCTGATAATTTACGGAGGAGATATAAATTCCACGTTCAGTATAGAACATACGAACGTGAGTCTCATACGACGTTTCAGCTAACGTATCGGGGTTGATGACCTTCATGTTGTCGACGACTGGAATACCCTTCCAAATTGCCTCGTCGACAAAACCATCTAGATTGATATTTGCAACGCGCTCGTCAATCCGTGTGAGCTGAGGGAGTGATTGCTGCGCCATAAGCGGTAAGGAAAACAGGATAAGTAATAGGCAACCACATACGCCGAGATGAAGCTTGGTCATGTTTGTACCCTGAGGGTGGCTCTTGATTATCGAGGCCTGGACTACCTCGTGTAAATACTAGATCTTATTTGAACTATATCGCATTAATTTTTCAGGATTACTAAATAGAAACAAATAGTCACAAAATTCATTCAGCATTTAGCGGACTAACCTTTGGTATATCGACCTACGAAGGGGGTATCTACCATATTTCGTCACTATTAAACTGCAATTTGCCTTTATTCGGCCCATCGCTTGTCAGCTTGCTGCGTTGTAATACACGCTAATCTGCTATCAACTGGAAAGGAGTATCCGATGAAAATTTTCAGAAAGACTCATAATTGTCTATTTGTTGAGGAAGAGGAGGCGTACAAATGGGCGGCAAAGAAGTCGGGCACAAGCCGCCACCTTATTACGCTTTCCGTGCTCTGCCTGTTTGCAGCATTTCTCTTTGGTTTGCTGCGTTAGCGTGCCTGCAAGGTGGCCTCAACTGTAAACCGCAGGGCATCGCGCTGAACATCCAAGCGCACGATGTCGCCGGGGGCCGATTCTCTTATTAGATTGGAATAGACTTGCAGGTCGGTCATGGCTCGCCCATTGTAGTCCAGTAGGATATCTCCGGCCTGCAGACCGGCCTGTTCTGCAGCACCGCCTGCAGTTACACCACTTATTCGCACTCCAGAGCCAGAAAAAGCGAAGTCAGGCACGGTGCCCAAGCTCGCAGATCTCTCTCCACTAACTCTCGACTGAACCTGAACTGGCGCACCTGCAAGTGTCACGCGCAGCGGTTCTGAATTGCCAGCAAGATAGACTGTAGCTTCTTCTAGCCAGAGCGCCACATCAGCCACCCCAGCTAGATCAAGCTTGTCTGCAGTATCACTCAGTTGATGATAATCCTCATGCACGCCGCTAAATAAATGGATGGCAGGTATGCCTGCATTCAAAAAACTCACATGGTCGCTGCTAGCAACCGTGTTAGCAGGAAAGGTGGAGTTTACACCGATGGTAAAACCAATCCCTTGAGCCATGAAGGGCCATTCATAAGCACTATCGGTAGCGAATACCTGCAGATCTCGCCCATCGAGACGCCCAACAGCATCGAGGTTAATCATTGCGTAGAAGTCACTAGACTGAAATCCAGCAGGTGGATTATCAACGAAATATTTCGAGCCAAGCAAGCCAGACTCTTCTCCACTAAACGCAACGAAGATAATCGGTCGCTGCGGAGTGAATGCTCGCGCGAGCTGAGTCGCGACCTCAATCAATGCTGCGATACCCGCCGCGTTGTCATCTGCACCTGGATAATGACGGCCAGATTGTGCATCGATTCCTAGGTGATCGTAGTGGGCACCAATGATCACGGGTTCACCACTAAGCGACCGATTCATTCCTGGAAGCATACCGACAATATTCGCCATCTTGACATTTCCTTTCCCAGCAACGCTTTGATTCCACTCTTGACTGTATGTTCCATTAATGGTCTGTAGCCCGGCGGTTCGAAATTGCCCTGCAATATATTGTGCAGCCAGATCGATGCCTTCCGTCCCTATTCCTCTACCCTGAAAATCTATGGAGCTTAGCTCAGCCGTGTGTTCTCGCAACTGATCAATCATATACTTTGAAGGAAGCACTGTAAGCGGCTTTTGCGCTGGCAAATTCTCAAAATCTACTGCAACTTTAAGGTCCGGTTTGACCCATTGCATCGGAGAATCCGGGCTTGACCAGACTCCCTTCACATCATTCGTGGGCTCATCGCCCAAGAAACTCAGATAAGAATACTTGCCGTAGTGCGGCAGCTTCTCAATCATTCCTGGCATCGCTACCATCTTGTCTACATCTATGAAGCCCAAAGCAAGGTCCGAATTCGCTGGGTGGCGTGAAACTAGCACGCTACTCCTATCGGAAAATTCTATGTCTTCCCCGCCTATGAGAATTCCGGCTGGACTCATCTCTGCCCCATACAATTCACTTGCAGAAAAAACGGTTTGTGTAAATGGATTATCACGCCCGAGTACCCACACCGAGCTATCTTGCGGTATTTCAGAGATGTCTTCTGCATTTATTATTTGTGCATCGACACTCGCGGCGAAGGACTCGGCCATCTGCGCCCAATGCTGCCGGTTTCCTTGCGGTAATACAAAACTAATTGTCTCGGCACCGAATAACTCACCTATGGTGGGAGGCGTCTCCTCCCTATCTAGGGTTCGGAACACATCAAAATAGGGGTCGACTAGAACAGCCCGCAGCTGATCATAATTATCAGCCATAACGCCTTGGAGTCGCTGGGTGATATCGATATCAAAAATTTCTGGAATATCGCTTCCCTCATAATAGAGTGCAATTGGCACTCTAAGTGCATACGGGTCTTCTGACTGAATCTGTGCAAACATTATTCGAGCACGATCGCCAATAACCTCTTCAACTGAAATAGAAATTTCTGGCGCGCCAGTTCGGCCAACCCATTGATTGAAGAATCCGCTAAGATCTAGGCCAGTCAACTCAGAAAAATGTACCGAAATATCTTCGAATGTCGCACGCTTGAACTTGTATTTTTCATAAAATTTCCTCAACCCTGCAAGAAACAATTCATCTCCCAGCTGAATTCGGAGCATATGCCAGAGCATAAGTGTCTTCCCATAGCCGACGGCTTGAGACGCCGCAGAGTTGCGCGAGGTAAACTGTGAGAGGGGGAAATCCGCTCCATCTGCGACATAGTTCTTATATCTTGCTAGCATTTCTTTTCGATACTCATGCCCCAATCCATCCATTTCCTGAAACAGGTGGTCTGCAAGGTAGGCCGTTAAACCCTCACTCCAGTTTCCTGTCTTATAATCAGGATAGACTCCGTTTCCCCACCAAGAATGAAGAATTTCATGCGGGTAGGAAGACTCGAGTATGAAAGGAAAGCGAATCACCTGTTCTCCGAGCAGCGTAAACGAAGGCATCCCATATCCGGTTTCCCAAAAATTTTCGATAAGCGCGAATTTACTATAAGGGTATTCGCCGAACAGCGGCTCATACAGAGCTAGGTAGCGCCCTGTCGCATCCATGTATTTTGTTGCTAGATTTGGATCGGGTGTTCTCAAGTAGGCAAGAACCTCAACATCATCAGCTTGCTGTGAATACTCGATAAAATTAGCCGCGATCAGATAGATCTCTTCCATAGGCTGATCACTTTGCCAACTATTGCCTCCAAGGCGATCCCCTTGGCTAATTGCTGTCCAGCCTCTCGCTGAATCGGCGAATTCTACCTCAACCTCAAAGCGGATCAGGTCGCCACCGAAGTCTGCAACCCAAGCACTGCCTTGGTTTAGATATACGCCCTCTTCGCTGATAATGCCCGAGCTCTCGGCAAAGCTTTGTGCATATTCGGCGCTTGTCTGCTCGGCGATATCGTAGATCGTACCGCTATAGGTAAGTACT
>Ga0308010_1002113_pt1 | contig 10566 bp, 8 predicted proteins | sample Neamet129_FD_202368 | JGI IMG/M metagenome (GOLD analysis project Ga0308010, IMG submission 202368) | Marine microbial communities from water near the shore, Antarctic Ocean - #129 | ecosystem: Environmental > Aquatic > Marine > Unclassified | place: Southern Ocean | collected 2014-07-24 | reverse complement strand
GCTCAAACCTACCAAGATACTTTTGGTACTTTTTTTTATCGGATAAATATTCACGGGCATATTGATTTTTTAAAACAAGAGTTTATTGTCGCACGTATCAGATGTTTATTATTTTCTGCCATACGCACATCCATGCTTTTTCATCAAATCGGCGGACGAAGATATCAATTAATCTTTAATAAAAAACATATACTAGATGAACTGGCGAAGTTAGCTTCAGCATCTTATGCGTCACAAAACTAAACCATTAGTATACATTTATAGGGAATATATTTTTAGTATCAAAGTATACTTACTCCTGAAATAACATGAGAATTATTGTAAGATTTAAGTACTTTGATCAGATTTATTATTAATGGGCGTCAAACACCCCACTACCGGAATTAGCAATGAAACTATCAAATTTAACAGCGATATCTCCAGTCGACGGTCGCTATGGTTGTAAAACCCAAGGCCTGCGATCTATTTTTAGCGAATATGCTTTAATAAAAAATCGTGTTCATGTAGAAATATGCTGGTTAAAAAAATTAGCTAGCCATTCTGAAATAAAAGAAGTACCAATCCTCAATGCTAAAGATGAACTTGCACTTGAGGCAGTATCTTTAGGATTTGATCAAAAAGATGCATTACGTGTGAAAGAGATCGAGAAAACTACAAACCACGACGTTAAAGCTATAGAGTACTTCATAAAAGAAAGGATTTCAGAGAATGCAGCGTTATCAAAAATTTCTGAATTTGTGCACTTTGCGTGCACTTCAGAGGATATAAACAATCTCTCTCATGCGTTAATGCTAAAAGAAGGTAGAGATAGCTTTTTGCTACCTAATGCTGAAAAAATAATAATAAAAATTTCAGACATAGCAAGAGAATATGCTGACATCCCAATGCTCTCTCACACACATGGACAGGCAGCTTCTCCTACGACAGTAGGCAAAGAATTTGCTAATGTTTCTTATCGATTAAATCGCCAAGTAGAGCAAATAAAAAACATACCCCTGTTAGGAAAGATTAATGGCGCTGTCGGCAACTATAATGCCCACTTATTAGCCTACCCGGACATAGACTGGGAAAATAATGCTAGAGAATTCGTAACTAGTCTTGGGCTAAGCTGGAACTCTTACACCACACAAATAGAGCCCCATGACTATATTGCTGAATTATTTGATGCAATCGCCCGCTTCAATAACATTTTAATAGACTTTAATAGAGATATGTGGGGTTACATATCATTGGGTTACTTTAAGCAAAAAACAGTGAGTGGTGAAATAGGATCATCAACTATGCCACACAAAGTCAATCCAATAGATTTTGAAAACTCTGAAGGAAATCTAGGTCTAGCAAATGCGTTATTTAGTCATCTGGCTGCAAAATTACCTATTTCTCGTTGGCAACGTGATTTAACTGATTCTACAGTCCTTCGTAACATGGGTGTAGGGTTTGGGTATAGCGAAATAGCTTATCAATCAGTTCTAAAAGGAATAAATAAGTTAGAAGTCAATCATCAGTGCTTAGCTGATGATTTAAATGATAAATGGGAGATTCTGTCTGAGCCGATCCAGACAGTTATGCGTCGGTATGATATACCTGAGCCTTATGAAAAACTTAAAGATCTTACTAGGGGCAAAAGTATTACCAAAGAGTTATTACTAAATTTTATCGAAACTTTAGAAATACCCGAAAAAGCGAAAATAAAACTTCGAGAGCTTACCCCCGAAAATTATACTGGGAATGCCGCCGATCAAGCTAAAAATATATAAAAAACTAATTTTAGTTATATCAAAAATTTAAGCCATGCTTTTTAAAGGATTTTTTAATGGGAGATTCACCATCAATACTTGGCAGTATTTCCGCTGATCACTTTTTGAATGAGTACTGGCAAAAAAAACCACTTTTAATACGCAATGCCATTCCAAACTTTGATTCACCAATTTCTGGAGAAGAATTGGCTGGCCTGTCTTTAGAGAAGGATATTGAATCAAGACTAATTTTTGAAAAAGGGGGAAAAACCCCCTGGGAGCTAAATTTAGGGCCATTTGAAGAACATATTTTTCAAAACTTACCAGAAAAATATTGGACACTATTAGTGCAAGCTGTTGATCTCTGGGTACCAGATGTAAAGAAGCTAACAGACTACTTTTTCTTTATTCCTAGCTGGCGCTTAGATGATATTATGGTTAGCTATGCCCCTGAGGGTGGTAGTGTTGGGCCACATTTCGATAATTATGATGTTTTTTTACTTCAAGGGCTGGGAGAAAGAAAATGGAGGCTTGGACAAAAGTGTGATTCTACTACTCCAATTCTAAATAATAACCTATTAAGTATAGTTAAAGATTTCAAAAAAAATCAAGAGTGGATCTTAGGTCCTGGGGACATGCTTTATGTTCCGCCAAAGCTGGCTCATTGGGGAGTAGCTTGTAGTAACTCTCTCACATATTCAGTTGGATTCCGTTCGCCATCAGTAGAAGAAATGCTTGGCGACTTAACAGCTACAATTATGAAAAAAAATCACTCAAATTTTTATACTGATCCCCCTCTTAAGGTCAGCATGGCAAAAACTTCAATAGATCCTGCCTTTATACAACAAGTAAAAAAAATGCTGGAAGTGTTAATGAAAGACGACGAGCTATTGAATGACTGGTTCGCCAAATATATGACAACTCCCAAATTTCCTGATTTATCGGAAGAATTAAACGAAAAACGTATCGCTACAGTAGCTGGAGTAAGTTATATCAACGGCAAAAAACAAGCTGTTTAAGCTCGTTAAGTTAGTTTTGCCTTCTGCCTGTATGCGTGAAGAAGCGGTTCAGTGTAACCGCTAGGCTGCTTCGCTCCTTTAATAACAAGATCGAGAGCTGCAGAAAAAGCTATACTTTTTTCAAATTCTGGTGACATATTTTTATACAAAGGGTCACTAGCATTCTGCTTATCAACTACTTTGGCCATACGCATCATAGTTCTTACAACTAGATCCTCGGTGACTATTCCGTGTCGAATCCAATTTGCTATATGTTGACTAGATATTCTTAGTGTAGCTCGGTCCTCCATCAACCCAACATTATTTATATCTGGTACTTTTGAACAACCAATACCTTGTTCTACCCAACGAACGACGTACCCTAAAATTCCTTGAGAATTATTATCTAGCTCATTTTGAATCTCACTTAATGATAGCTTATCTTCGAGCAAAGGTATTTTTAAGATATCATCAACATCTGCAGGAGTACGTTTAGATAAAGTTTCTTGCCGAGCAAGGACGTCAACTTGATGGTAGTGAGTAGCATGAAGAACAGCTGCGGTAGGAGATGGAACCCATGCTGTATTTGCTCCTGACATTGGATGATTAATTTTTTGGTGCATCATGTCAGCCATGTTTTCTGGGGTCGCCCACATCCCCTTCCCTATTTGAGCTTTACCAACAAGACCACAAGCAAGCCCCACATCAACATTTTGATCTTCATAAGCTCGTATCCAAGGCATGGCCTTGAGCTTCCCTTTAGGAGCAAAGGCGCCTGCTTCCATACTTGTATGTATTTCGTCACCAGTTCTGTCTAAAAAGCCTGTATTAATAAATACAACACGCGCCTGAACTGCTCGAACACATTCCTTCAGGTTTACAGATGTACGTCTTTCTTCATCCATTATTCCAACTTTTATAGTATTGCGGGCTAGACTTAAGGAGTTTTCTACGGCATCAAAAAGCTCATTAGTAAAAGCCACTTCTTCAGGCCCATGCATTTTAGGTTTTACTATATAAATGCTTCCAGTCTTACTATTTGAGTATCGACCATTTCCGTTAATATCATGAGTGGCAATTAAGCTGGTTAGCACTGCATCCATTATACCTTCCGGTACTTCATTATCCTTTGAATCTAAAATAGCTGGATTAGTCATCAAATGACCTACATTGCGAACAAATAAAAGGCTACGCCCTGGCAGAACAAGAGAATCTCCGCTAACTTTTTTATACATGCGATCTGGATTCATTTTTCGTATCAAGGTTTTTCCATTTTTTGTTAATTTTTCTTCTAGATCTCCCTTCATTAGACCCAACCAGTTGTAATAAACCAGTGTTTTGTCTTTTGCATCAACAGCTGCAACTGAATCCTCACAATCCATAATTGTTGTTAAGGCTGCTTCCATAAAAATATCTTTGACACCAGCGAGATCTGACATGCCTATTTCAGTATCTTTATCTACTTGAATTTCAAAATGTAAGTTGTTGTTTTTAAACAATAAAACTTTAGGATTATTTAAATCTCCAATATATCCACATAATTGTATTGGGCTCTTTAAGTAGGCGGTTTTATTGTTTTCTAAATCTACTTCCAAAGCTCCATTATGTATAAAGTATCTTGTAACAAAAGCATGTGAGCCCTCGGTTAACGGAATTGCCCCGTCTAAGAAATCCTTACCATAAGCAATAACTTTTTTGCCACGAACAGGATTGTATTGATTTGTTTTTTCAGCCCCATCATCATCTTTAATTACATCTGTTCCATACAAAGAATCATAAAGACTTCCCCATCTTGCATTTGCCGCATTAAGCGCAAATCTTGCATTCATTACTGGAACAACTAACTGAGGACCAGCTTGAGAGGTTATTTCTGAATCTACGTTCTTTGTACTTATGATAAAATCACTGCCAACAGGGGCAAGGTACCCTATCTGGCTGAGAAACTTTTTGTATGATGAGAAATCAAAATCCTTATTAAGATTTTTCTGGTGCCAGTCATCTATATCTCTCTGAAGGGAAATACGTTTTTCTAAAAGCACAGCATTTAAAGGTGAAAATTTTTCGATAATTTCAGCAAAAGAGCACCAAAAATTTTCTTCAGAAATAGCTGTTCCAGGAATAATATCTTTATTTACTAAGTTGTAAATCGAGCTTGCGACTTTTAACCCGCATACTTCAATACGATCTGACATAGTTGACCTCATAATAGAAATTACAGATATAGTTAATTGTATGGAATTATTAGGGTGCTAATCAATTCTACTAGTTGTATTTTCGTTATTTATTATACGAATGGGCATAAAAATTACTTCATTCAATAACTACAAAACTAGTCTAAGCTCTTTGCTACATCTGCTATTAAGCGGCGCATCCATTGATGTGCCGGATTATGTTGAACTAGGGGACTCCATGCCATCTTAAGCTCTATTTCTGGTATAGAAAAAGGTGGCTCTCGTATAACTACATCTGGATTTCTCTCAAGTAATTTAGCAGCTTTTGTGGGTATTGTTACGATGAGGTCTTCTAGCTCTGCCAGACGCATTGCAGCTTGATAATGCCTAGTAAATAAACGTATACGCCTTTTTTCGCCTATTTTTGAGAGAGCTTCATCAACCCAACCAAGGCTTTTTGATGCCCTAGGATCCATTCCTACGCCAGCCCCCATACCTGTTTTATTTACCCAAACATGCCCTGAATCCAAGTAATTTTTAAGATTAAAACTATTAGATATTGGATTAGAGGAGCTCAAAAGGCAGGAGAATGTATCTCGCCATATCGTCATTTGATGAAATGATTGAGGTAAAATATCGAACCTATTTATAACAAGGTCAACTGTACCTTGTTCGACGTCCTGGTAGCTTATATCGCTTGGTGTTAAGACATCTAGTGTTATGTCTGGAGCCTCTAAGCTAAGCCTTTTTAGCAGGTGAGGCAATAAGGTTGATTCTGTATAGTCGCTAACAGAAATTCTGAATACCCTATCTGACTTTATTGCATTAAATTTTTGTTTTGGCTCTACAGCTTGCTCAACAGAAGCAAGCACATCTCGTATTAATGGCTGAAGTTGCTCAGCTCTTTCCGTCGGCTTCATCCCGTCACTTGTTCTCACTAAAAGAGGATCGCCGAATAGGTCGCGAAGTCTTCTCAGCCCATTACTCATAGCTGGCTGGCTTATACCTAAACTTTCTGCTGCCCTAGTTACATTTCTTTCTTTCAAAAGAACATCAAGGAAAACTAGTAGATTTAGGTCTATGTTACGTAAAATCATGTATATTCACACCATAAATACTGAAAATAATGTGTATAGGGTATATAAATAATAGGTCGATTGCTATAGTCAAGATTGTATATTTATATATTTAAAAACTCATTTTTTTATGATTAAGGATTACTAATGTCGAACTACACAAAAGATATCGATGCTGTCGCGTCGCTGCGAAAAAAGAATGGTAATGGCTGGAATGCTATAGCTCCAGAATCAGTTGCAAGAATGCGCGCCCAAAATCAATTTAAAACCGGTCTAGAAATTGCCCAATATACAGCAGATTTAATGCGCAAGGATATGGCAGCGTATGATTTAGACACCTCTAAATATACCCAGTCTTTGGGTTGCTGGCACGGTTTTATAGGTCAGCAAAAGATGATGTCCATTAAGAAGCATTTTGACGGCAACACAGATCGCCGTTATTTGTATTTATCGGGATGGATGGTTGCTGCACTTCGTTCTGAATTTGGCCCACTCCCTGATCAGTCTATGCATGAAAAAACTTCTGTGGCCTCACTGATCGCTGAACTTTACACTTTTTTACGCCAAGCTGATGCGCGCGAATTAGGCGGACTTTTCCGAGAACTAGACGCTGCTAACGAGGGCGGAAATAAAACTCTTGCTAAAGACATACAAGATAAGGTTGACGCTCATAGAACTCATGTTGTGCCAATCATTGCTGATATTGACGCTGGTTTTGGTAATGCTGAAGCGACCTATCTGATGGCAAAGCAGATGATAGAAGCTGGGGCATGCTGTATACAAATTGAGAATCAGGTCTCAGATGAAAAGCAATGCGGCCACCAAGACGGAAAGGTAACCGTACCCCATGAAGACTTTTTGGCTAAAATTAGAGCCGTGCGTTATGCGTTTTTAGAGCTTGGTATAGACAATGGAGTAATTGTTGCTCGAACTGACTCGTTAGGTGCTGGGCTAACTAAACAAATTGCTGTGACAAAGGAACCAGGGGATCTAGGTGATCAGTATAATGCTTTTCTCGATTGTGATGAAGTTTCACTCGATTCACTAAAAAATGGTGATGTTGTCCTCAATCAGAACGGTAAGCTCATGAAGCCAAAACGTCTTCCTTCAAACCTATTTCAATTCAAAAAAGATACAGGTGAAGAGCGCTGTATTCTTGACTGTATTACGTCACTACAAAATGGTGCGGATCTTATATGGATAGAGACGGAAAAGCCCCACATTGCCCAAATAGGCGCAATGGTCAATGCAATTAGAGAACAAGTTCCAGATGCTAAATTAGTGTATAACAACAGCCCTTCCTTTAACTGGACACTTAACTTTCGTCAGCAAAGTTATGATGCATGGAAATCTAACGGCAAAGATGTATCAGCATACAAACGCGATGATCTCATGAGCATTAGCTATGATGATACTGAATTAGCTGTAGAAGCAGATGAAAAAATTCGTACATTCCAGGCAGATGCCGCCAGAGAAGCTGGTATATTCCACCATTTAATTACATTACCAACATACCATACTGCAGCACTCTCTACTGATAACTTAGCTAAAGAATACTTTGGAGAGCAAGGAATGCTTGGCTATGTAGCAGGAGTGCAACGCAAAGAAATACGTCAAGGCATTGCATGTGTTAAACATCAAAATATGGCTGGTTCTGACATGGGAGACGATCATAAAGAATACTTTGCAGGTGAAGCTGCTCTTAAGGCTTCAGGTAAAGATAATACAATGAATCAATTCTAGTCACGTATAGAGCTATATGGAGAAAAAAGCTGCTTATGCAGCTTTTTTTTATTCTTTTTTTCCAGCTCATATAATTAGTCGCAGAATTAAAAGAGTAACTATAAATCATTCATGCTATTGTCGGCAAAGAGCCTTATATAGTAAAGAGGGAGTCTAAAATCATTTTTTCAGACTTAAAAGTTCAACGTCAGATACAACTACCCCATTACTGTCTGCATAAATATAATTACCAGGAGTTATTGTGGTTCCGCCAAAAGTTACGGGGATATTTAGGTCGCCTATACCGCGTTTAACGGTCTTTAATGGCATGCTGCCAATAGCCTGTACTCCAAGATCAATGTTTACTAAAACTTCTACATCTCTGACACATCCATAAATTATTATACCTTCCCAATTATTTCTTGATGCGTCAGCGGCTATAACATCTCCAAGCAAGGCGCATCGCAATGATCCTCCTCCATCAACTACCATGACCTTACCTTTTCCAGGCTTACTTGCATTCTCTTTTACTAACGAATTGTCTTCGTGACATTTTATTGTGACAATTTCACCACCAAATGAATCTCTACCTCCAAAACTTGCAAAAATAGGTTCTAAAACATCTATCGAATCAGGATAAGCATCACATAGATCAGGTGTCGAGCAACTCATATGAACTCCTTCTAAAACATAAAAAGTAAATTTATAGAGCATATTTTTTACTTTTTGCTGCTTATTGTAAAGATAGTTTTTGCTTAAGCATCATCAAGATTGAAATTAGAATAAAGTAACGTAAACTATTCATCTATGAAAAAAAGTGAAATTATTGACCTGCCTTACAAAGCCAATGCGGAAGCTATTTTTTCGTCAATCCGACACTTTCCAGATGCGCTATGGCTAGATTCAGGCAATCCAGTTTGTTCAAGTAGTCAATTTGACATTATTACTGCGAGTCCATCTACAATACTTGAGACAACCGGTAAAATAACGAAGATTATTACGCCAAAAAGTACGAAGTTGTCTATGGAAGAACCATTTAGCCTATGCGATAAACTTTTTTCATCTATCAAAAACACTGATGATAGTTACAAGGATCATCCATTTACAGGCGGAATAGCAGGTTATTTTGGTTATGACCTTGGTGGAACGAATACTCATCAACTCCCAAAACACGATAGTCTTCCAGACATGAGAGTTGGCTATTACCAGTGGGCTGTCGTGCTTGACCATTTTTCTAAAAAATCTTGGATATTTTTCAGTTTCGACTGTCCTAATAAATTGAAAAATGAATTAATAAATTGCATTAAGTATAAATCTCAAGATATTGTTTTAAATAAAAATAAATTTAATTATGAGCTATCAAATACAATTAAAAAATCTCAATATCTCTCTACCATAGCTAAAGTCAAAGAATATATTCTAGCTGGTGATTGCTATCAAATTAATTACGCACAACATTTTTCATCGAAAATAGAGGAAGATAGCTGGGAAATATATAAAGATCTACGTAAGCGGATGGCGGCACCATACAGTTGCTATTATGAGTTAGGAAATACTAAACAGGCTATCTTATCTTTTTCACCAGAACGATTTTTGAAACTTGAAGGTGATCAAGTGAACACTCAGCCAATAAAGGGTACCTTAAGCCGAGGTTTAAACGAGATTGAGGATGCTAAACAGGCTAAGGCACTTATAAACAGTGAAAAAGATAGGGCTGAAAATCTAATGATTGTAGACCTACTAAGGAACGACTTAGGAAAAAACTGTAAGCTTGGTTCTATAAAAGCACATAAGTTATTTGAACTTCAAAGTTTCGAAAATGTTCACCATCTTGTCAGCACTATAACCGGGGTTCTCCGCAGAGATAAAACACCTATATCCTTGCTTCGCGACTGCTTTCCTGGTGGATCTATTACAGGTGCACCAAAAAAGCGAGCTATGGAGCTAATAAATGAGCTTGAATCATGCAAAAGATCTGTGTATTGCGGCAGCATAGGGTACATTAGTGCAAACGGAAAAATGGACACAAACATTGCAATACGAACACTCGTATCTGACGGAGATAACATGCATTGCTGGGGTGGAGGAGGAATAGTTGCTGACTCTAACGCAGAAGATGAGTATCAAGAGATACTGGATAAAGTCGGTCTCTTGATAAAATCTAAGGGAAATTAAAATTTAGATTTATTATTTTTGCTTACTTCACATGCTTATGTTTCTTATGCTAGCTTTTATAAATTCCTTTTTTAGTGACTCAAAGTCGTTTACAGCAGGAAATTGAGGAAACTCGCTCTCTACATTTTTTGGCGCATGAAAAAGAATACCAGCGTCTGCTTCAGCTAGCATAGTAGTGTCATTATAAGAATCACCTGCTGCAATAGTTCGATAATACATACTTTTAAATCCTACGATCGCTTGGCGCTTAGGATTAGCCTGTCTTAGTGCGTAACCTACTACATTATTGTCATCATCAATTTTTAGCTGATGACAAAATAATGCTGGAAATCCAAGCTGCTTCATCATTGGCTGGGCAAATTCGTAAAATGTATCTGAAAGCACGATGACCTGAAAACGCTCTCGGAGCCAATCTAAGAAATCTTTTGCGCCGTCAAGGGGCGACAAGGTTTCTATGACTTCCTGTATTTCTTTTAAACCAAGATTGTTTTTCTCAAGAATATCTAACCTGTACTTCATAAGTACATTATAGTCGGGCTCATCTCGAGTAGTTCTTTTTAGCTCTTCAATACCAGTTTTTTCAGCAAATGCTATCCATATCTCTGGAATTAAGACACCCTCTAAATCTAAACATGCAATTTCCACAAGCTATTCCTCTAATAAACAGCAAAGAGATTAACAGTTACTG
>Ga0308010_1002111_pt1 | contig 10570 bp, 5 predicted proteins | sample Neamet129_FD_202368 | JGI IMG/M metagenome (GOLD analysis project Ga0308010, IMG submission 202368) | Marine microbial communities from water near the shore, Antarctic Ocean - #129 | ecosystem: Environmental > Aquatic > Marine > Unclassified | place: Southern Ocean | collected 2014-07-24 | reverse complement strand
CTACTCAGACTAGGGTTGCCACTAGTGTTTATGTAATATTTTCCGTCAGGTAGCATACATATGCTACCTGCACCCTTAAGTACCGCATAACAATTAAAGCGTTTCACTAGCCCTCTTATTGTTTCTATACGGTTATTTTGGGCATCAGTAGAAGAGATCCCTAAAATTCTTGCCGCTTCTGCAGCATGGGGTGTAAGTACAGTATGTGCATTACGGTTACTTAGTGTATTGGCAAGCTCCGGATAAACTGAAATAAGGTTCAACGCATCAGCATCTAGTACTAATGATTGTGAAGATTTAAGTGCGCAGTCAAGCCAGGAATAAGCATCAGCGCTCATACCTAATCCTGGTCCAATAACCAGACAATTCAAATGATCTAGCTTAAATAATTCGTGAGGTGAGCGGAACATTAATTCGGGCTGTACTGGACTAAACGTAAGTATATTTTCAGTAATTAAGCCAAGGTATACGCGCCCCGATCCTAATTTTAATGCTGCTGTTCCTGCAAGGAGAGCTGCCCCTGTCATTCCGGCTGAACCACCAATAATACCAACGCTACCAAACATCCCTTTATGGCTATTAGCAGGTCGAGGTGGAGGTAGTAATTGTTGTATGTACGGTAGATCTAATACCCATGATTGAGGTTCTATAAGGGTAGAGGTATCAATATCAAGATTACGTAAAATAATTTCCCCAGAGTACTCAGTCCCTTGGTGGGTCAGGAGCCCAGGTTTCATGCCAATGAATGTAACAGTGGTATTGGCATAAATTGCCGAACCGCATACCCGTCCGTCCTCACTGTTCAGGCCACTAGGAATGTCTAGCGAAAGTACAGGCAGATTCATATGGTTTATTGCATTAACCAGTTCATAGATAGGACCTTCCAAGTCTCGTGAAAGGCCGATACCGAATAATCCATCTACTATGGCATTCCATTCATTCTTAATTGGAATCTCAGAAAGTATTTTGCCGCCTGCAGCGGTCCAGGCATCCATTGAATTTTTCGCTTCATCAGATAATTTTGCAGGAGTTCCGGTAAATACAAGGGTGACCTTAAACCACCATTCCTGTAGATGACGAGCAACAACAAAAGCATCGCCACCATTATTACCAGGGCCTGCCAGAACCAGAACTTTATTTTTCTCGCTGGTTAGTAGCTTATCTCGTACAACTTCCGCCGCAGCCAAACCCGCTTTTTCCATTAAATTTGTAGGAACGGAAGTACTAGTAGCAAGCTTTTCAAGCTTACGTATTTCTTTAGCGAGATAAATAGGAGTATTTTTATTCATATAATTAATTATCAGGGTAACGGTTTTAAGGCTGTGGGTAGCGAGCCTTCTCGTGTAAAATTATACTTTCAATTTCAATGTCACATTCCATCTAATGCTTCGATTCCGTGGTGGTAGTGCACTATCTTCCTTTCGTCTGAAAAAATTAGCTGACGAAATAAAAATACTTGTTCCTCAAGTTTCCCACATTTCTGCCGAGTATTGGCATTTTTGCTCAGAAGCACGTGGTTTGGGGGAAAAAGAAACTACTATTCTTGAGAAACTGCTTACCTATGGTGCAGCAACAGAGAAGAATACGATTTCTTGCGGTGAATTATTACTGGTATTACCTCGTCCCGGAACCATCTCTATTTGGTCATCAAAAGCAACGGATATTGCCAGTCAATGTGGATTAGGCACGATCGGGAGATTGGAGCGTGGTGTAGCCTTTTATATAAAATCATCCGAGGGAGAGCTTTCCGTCGAGGAAAGAACTCTGTTACTGCCATTAATCCATGACCGAATGACTGAGGCAGTATTTGGATCATTTAGCGATGCTGAAAATTTATTCCGGTATGTGGATCCTGTTCCTCTAAGCATAGTTGATATACGGGTCAGTACATTAGAGACGCTGCAACAAGCTAATAACGAGATGGGTCTTGCTTTATCACCTGAAGAAATTAAATATCTTTCAGATCATTATTCGAGAATTGGGCGGAATCCTACCGATGTGGAATTGATGATGTTTGCCCAAGCTAATTCGGAGCATTGTCGCCACAAGATCTTTAATGCGGATTGGGTAATAGATGGCAAGCCGCAGTCTAAATCATTATTTTCAATGATTCGTAATACCCATGAACTGAATCCGGAAGGTACGGTAGTAGCTTATACAGATAACTCTTCAGTTATTGAAGGGTCGAAAATTGCTCGTTTTTATCCTGAAAAGGATAATTGCTATACCTATGCTATGGAGCAGATACATATCTTGATGAAAGTGGAGACTCACAATCATCCCACTGCAATATCTCCTTATTCTGGTGCTGCCACTGGAGCAGGAGGAGAGATTCGTGATGAAGGGGCTACTGGTCGTGGTTCAAAGCCAAGAGCCGGATTAACTGGTTTCTCAGTCTCAAATTTAAATATTCCTGAATTTATTCAACCTTGGGAGAGGTACTCGGAATTAGGAAAGACAGATTCATATGGTAAGCCATCTCGTATTTCGTCAGCCTTGCAAATTATGCTAGAAGGGCCGATTGGTGCGGCAGCATACAATAATGAGTTTGGTCGCCCTAATTTAGCTGGGTATTTCCGTACTTTTGAGGAATTGATCAGGGGTGAAATGCGCGGGTATCACAAACCTATTATGTTGGCAGGAGGGGTCGGACACATTTCTAGCGATCATTCATTCAAGGAAGAATTTCCACCTGGTGCATTAATGATTCAATTAGGTGGACCGGGAATGTTGATTGGATTGGGTGGTGGTGCGGCCTCAAGCATGGATACCGGGGACAATGAAGAGGACTTAGATTTTAATTCAGTGCAGCGTGGTAATGCAGAGATGGAGCGGCGCGCTCAGGAAGTAATAAACAGGTGTTGGCAGATTGAAAGAACGGGGAAAGCAAACCCAATTCTTTCAATTCATGATGTTGGTGCGGGTGGATTGTCTAATGCCTTGCCAGAGTTGTTACATGATTCTCGACGTGGCGGGAATATTGATCTACGTGAGATTCCTTTGGAAGAGCATGGTATGTCACCAATGCAAATTTGGAGTAATGAAGCACAGGAGCGTTATGTGTTGTCAATTTTGCCAGAGTCTCTTGAATTATTCAGGGCAATATGTAAACGCGAGCGTTGTCCATTCTCGGTAGTAGGAAAAGCAACAGAGAAAGAACAACTTTCCGTTACTGATTCAGTTTTCGATAACCATCCAGTTGATATGGAGATTTCAGTATTACTCGGGAAATCTCCAAAGATGTTACGTGAGGTTACTCATGTTAAGAAGCTATCGGTACCATTTAATACAGCGGAATTAGATTTGAAAGAGTGCGCTTATAAGGTGTTGCGATTACCTGTAGTTGCGGATAAAACTTTTCTCATAAGTATTGGTGATCGTACTGTCGGAGGAGTGACAGCACGTGATCAAATGGTAGGCCCATGGCAAGTTCCTGTGGCGGATGTAGCGGTAACCTCAATGGGCTACCAAACTTATCAGGGTGAGGCATTTGCTGTAGGTGAGAAAGCGCCATTAGCACTACTTAATCCTGCGTCGGCTGCACGTATGGCAGTAGGCGAGGCTGTTACTAATATAGCGGCCACATTGATTGAGAATATTGAAGAAATAAAGCTTTCGGCGAACTGGATGGCGGCAGCAGGGCATCCTGGCGAAGATGCGGATTTGTTCGATGCGGTTCATGCGATAGGCATGGAACTTTGTCCAGAGTTAGGCATCAGTATTCCAGTTGGGAAAGACTCGATGTCAATGAAGACAGTATGGGAAGATAAATCTGACAATAAATATAGTGGCTCGAGGAAGGAAGTAACTTCTCCTTTATCTCTAGTTATCTCTGCTTTTGCAAGAGTAACAGATGTTCGAAAAACACTTACACCGCAGCTACAAACCGACTGTGGTGAGACGGAATTGATTCTAATTGATCTTGGAGCGGGCAAGAACCGGCTTGGGGGTTCTGCGCTGGCACAAGTCTACAAACAAATAGGAGATAAAGCACCTGATCTTGAAGGTCCAGATGATGTAAAGGAACTTAAAGGATTTTTTGCTGCCATACAGTTATTAAACAAAGAAAATAAAATATTAGCCTATCATGACCGATCAGATGGAGGTTTATTTGCGACACTATGCGAAATGTCTTTTGCCGGTCACGTGGGGGTGTCTGTAAACCTGGATCAACTCTGTTTTGATGTTCTTGCTAACGATGTGGATGGGTATGAATTGAAGCAGGAAGTATTAAGCGGAAGATCTCTAGAGCGCATGATATCTGTTTTGTTTAATGAAGAACTCGGGGCGGTAGTTCAGATAAGAACTAGAGACCACGATGATTTTATGAAAGTTATATCTGAGGCGGGATTACGTGACGTAAGTTTTGTAATTGGTAGCCTGAACAGTAATGATGAAATACGGTTAATGCGAAATAATGAACCAGTACTTTTGGAGAAGCGTACAGAGTTACATCGCATCTGGTCAGAAACGACCTACGAAATGCAAAAATTACGTGATAACCCAGTTTGTGCCCAACAAGAATATGATTTAAAGCTTGATATCTCTGATCCAGGATTACAGGTCAAGTTAAGCTTTGAAACAGATAATAATATAGCTGCACCTTATATTCAAAAAGGAGTCAGACCAAGAATTGCTATTTTGCGCGAGCAAGGTGTTAACGGTCACGTTGAGATGGCTGCCGCTTTTGATCGGGCTGGATTTCTAGCAACAGATGTACACATGAGCGACATTATTGAGAGGCGCGTTTCTCTGAAGGATTACAAAGGTCTTGCTGTGTGTGGAGGATTTTCCTATGGAGATGTGTTAGGTGCTGGAGAAGGCTGGGCAAAATCTATTCTATTCAATAATTCTGTCCGCGATGAGTTTGCAGCTTTTTTTAAACGGACTGATACTTTTGCATTAGGTGTGTGTAATGGCTGTCAAATGATGAGTAATCTGTATGAACTAATTCCAGGGGCAGAGAATTGGCCGCATTTTATTCGTAATAAATCAGAGCAGTTCGAGGCGCGCTTTGCATCCGTGGAAATTCAGGAAAGCTCGTCATTGTTTTTCGATGGAATGGCCGGAAGCATCATGCCAATTGTTGTTTCGCATGGAGAAGGATATGCGGAATTTACAAATAAGGAAAAATTTGAAGCTACTCAGCCATTAGTAACAATGCGTTTTGTAAACAATTATGGAAAACCTACTGAGACTTACCCTCTGAACCCCAATGGCTCGCCCATGGGAGTTGCCGGCATGACAACACCTGACGGGCGGTTTAGCATACTTATGCCACATCCGGAGCGGGTATTTCGTACAACTCAGCATTCTTGGCATCCAAAAGACTGGCAAGAAGATGCACCATGGATCAGGATGTTCAGGAATGCAAGAAGATGGGTTGGATAGACTCTGATAATAGTATCTGTTGAAATAATTAGAAAATAACAGTGTGGAGATTAACAAAATGGTAGTGTCCGGACGCGTGATATATATAAATATTCTTGTTCTATTTCTTCTGATACCAAGTACAGAATTCAATATGGCACTTGCAGAAGTAGTGCCGAATAATGGGCAGGAAGAATGCGTTCCCATCGGGAGTTGGAAAGTGCCGGGAGGTGAAAAAATATCTGGCACGGATGTTATTTCTAATGCGCTCAATCAGTCTGTTGTATTGCTGGGAGAAGCGCATGCAAATTTAGAGCATCATCGCTGGCAATTACAAATGCTATCGTCATTACATGCACGACATCCTAATATGGTGATTGGATTTGAAATGTTTCCACGACGTGTGCAGGAGGCTCTTGATAAGTGGGTAGCTGGCAGCCTTTCTGTGGCAGAGTTTCTTGATGCCTCAGACTGGAAGCATGGCTGGAGTATTGATGCAAAGGCGTATTTGCCGCTTTTCCATTTTGCACGGATGAATAAAATACCAATGGTGGCACTTAATATCGACTCGCGTCTGAGGAAGGAAGTGTCCTTAAAGGGGTTTGATATTTTGTCGGAAGACAAATTTAAAGGAGTGACACGCCCAGCAGAACCAAGTAAAGCCTATCTTGAATACCTAATGTTTGTTTACAAAAAGCATGATCGAAATCATAAAACTAAAATTATTACCGAGGACTTAGATTTTCAGCGTTTTGTTAGAGGCCAACAGTTATGGGACAGGGCAATGGCGCAAGCTTTACACTCAGCATTGACTCGACTGGAGGAGCCGCCAGTAGTTGGAATGCAAGCTTTATTCTCAGCATTGACTCGGCCGGAGCGCCCACTAGTAGTCGGAATTATGGGTGCAGGGCATATCAGAAATGGTTACGGAGTACCTCATCAACTGATGGATCTTGGTATTCAGGATGTTGCCATGTTATTGCCATGGGAAAGTAATAAAGCATGCGGGCAATTGGTTGCTGGAATTGCTGATGCCGTATTTGGTGTTGCATCATATGTGAAGACGGATGGGCCACAACGTCAACGGCTTGGTATTCAGTTTGAAATAGCACAGAAAGGAGCCCGTATTTTAAAGATTGAGAAGGGTAGCGTAGCAGAAACAGCTGGGCTCAAAGATGAGGATATTATTATAGAAATTGCAGGCTTGAAAGTGAAGAAAATTAACGATGTTATTGAGGCGGTTAAGAGACAGGCACCTGGTACTTGGTTGCCACTTAGAGTAACGCGTGGTAGTGAAACAATTGAAATTATTGCCAGATTCTCTGCTGTAATAAAATGAGAATTAGTGCAGCTCTAGTAAGAATACGGTCCATATTCTACTTCTCAATTTCTATATTATTTATATTTCTTTCTCCGTTGGCTGTATCTGTCAGTTCAGCATCTCCATTAGCAATGGACACATTGACGGTTGAGTATGATATTACCGTTCACGTGGATCCGGTTGCGCAAACTATAGAAGGTCGTAATGTTATTACGACAAAATCTACGGATGAATTAATTCTGGCTTTGAATAGTCGTTTTAAAGTGACAAATATACTCGTCGATGGAGTAATTTTTAAAACGGAGAGTATGGACCATGGTGCGTTGCAGACATGGAGGATTCCAAACAGCCAGCGCGCCCCCAAGCGAATTGAAGTTAGCTGGAAAGGTAAGCTTTTGCCGCTTAATACTTCATTAAATCACCGGCAGACTCTTGGTAGAGGTAAACCAGTAAGTGGAAGTTTCGGCACTTTCCTTCCTGATTCAAGTGGGTGGTATCCACATATTAGAGGCGAGCTGGCGAGTTATCGTGTAAGTCTTAAGATGCCACAGGGGCAGCGAGGTATTGTTGCTGGGAAGATTGTTGAGGAATCTGATTCTGATGAAGGATATCATGCGCGTTTTGAATTTCCTTTCCCATCTGAAGGGATCGATTTTATGGGTGGTCCTTATGCTGTTGAGACTGATTCAATGTACGGCGCAGGTGGAAAGAGAATTCAATTAAGAACATATTTTCATCCGCAAATTAGAGGATTGGCACGTGAATACCTCAGCTCTGTAAAAGAATATATTCATCTTTATGAATCATGGATTGGTGAGTATCCGTTTACTGAATTTAGTATCATATCTAGTCCAACGCCAACTGGTTTTGGTATGCCAACACTCACCTATTTAGGCATTAATGTACTGCGGTTACCATTTATACGTAATACGTCACTTGGACATGAGGTATTGCACAACTGGTGGGGAAACGGAGTGTACCCCTATTATCCTGGAGGTAACTGGTCTGAAGGCCTGACAACATTCATGGCGGATTACGCTTATAAGGAACGTATGGGGCCTGAAGCGGCAAAAGAAATGCGGCTTGGTTGGTTACGTGATTTTGCTACTCTGTCATCTGATCAGGATTTTGTGCTAGAGAAATTTACTACGCGAACGCATGGAGCCTCTAAAATTATTGGGTACAACAAGGCGGCAATGCTGTTTTTGATGCTGCGTGACCTACTTGGTAATGATAGTTTTGATCGCGGACTTAGGTTGTTCTGGAGTCAGAATAAATTTCGCGTAGCTTCGTGGTCGGATTTGCAGAGTGCATTTGAGACTGAATCAGGGAAAAAACTACAAACATTCTTTGAGCAGTGGCTTACATATACGGGCGCTCCTTCTGTACACATTGCAAAAGCAGTACGTACAGATTCTGAGTCTGGGCACCACGTTACAGTTACCCTGAAACAAGAAAATTCCTCATACAGACTTCGTGTGCCGGTTGCGGTGCATGCCGAAGGAGGTGTTGAAATTAAGATATTTAATATGGATAAGGAAAGTCAAACTTTTTCATTTGAATCGCGTACCAAGCCGATTAAAATAACTCTTGATCCGGATTTTAGGTTATTCCGAAGGCTGACGCCTGATGAGGCGCCCCCAATTTTACGGCAAATCATGGTAGATCATTCTACGGAGACTATTTTATTGTCGGAAACGGGCGATGCACGTGATATTTCCCAGGAACTGGCCGGAAAACTTTTACACCGCACACCAAAAATAGCTTCATTGATAGATACCGGTAAAGTAACCTCAATATTAGTAATTGGTTTAGAGGATCAGGTAAGTAAATGGCTTGACTTAAACAAGCTTCCTCCCCGCCCGCTTAACATGCGCCGTGATGGTACGGCATATGCATGGACCATTCGTCAGGATGGCGTAACATTTGTTGTTGTTTCTGCTAAAGATGCGCCCTCTCTGCAATCTTTGGTACGACCATTGCCGCATTACGGGAGACAAAGTTATATTGTCTTTGATGGTGCAAAAGCTATTGAACGTGGTACATGGCCAGCACGTGTGCAGGGGATAATGCTAAATTAGTCAGAAAAACTTGCCCATTTAATCAAAGTGGTAGTATTTTTTGTGCTTGTATGAAGAGGCAGGTTTATTTCTTGGAACCAGAGTATCGGTATCAAATATTGGACTTTCTCAGGTACTTCTGTAGGGCTCTTGTAGAATTCTAAATTACCTTTTTATCTAAAAATAACATCACATCTGACCAGTACGTTATTTGTTTTTCAGACTGCGGGGTAAGATTTTGTTAACATAGGCCTTTAGCTTCCTAATTTTGCGGAGATTTTATGGTTATGGAAAGAACTTTATCTATTATTAAACCTGATGCAGTAGAAAAAAATGTAATAGGAGAGATTTATTCTCGTTTTGAGTCTAATGGGCTAAAAATTATTGCTGCACGCTTGATTCGTTTGTCTCGTGCTGATGCAGAGGGATTTTATGACGTACATCGCGATCGTCCTTTCTTCAATGAATTGGTTGAATTTATGATTTCCGGACCGGCTATGGTGCAGGTTCTGGAAGGAGAGGACGCGATAAAAAAGAACCGGATACTAATGGGAGCTACAGACCCGAAAAAGGCTGAGAAAGGTACTATCCGTGCAGATTATGCTGAGAGCATCCAGGCTAATGCGGTACATGGTTCTGATGCGCCTGAAACTGCAGCAGTAGAGATCGCCTATTATTTTCCGGAAATGAGTATTTGTTCCAGATAGAAGGTTAATTTTAAGCTCAACACAATGACCATTAATTTGCTTGATTTTGATGCAAAAAATCTTACCGGTTTCTGTGGGGAGCTTGGTGAGAAACCTTTTCGTGCCAAACAATTACTACGTTGGATACATCAATCTGGCGAGGCCGATTTTGACGGTATGAGTAATTTGGCAAAAGTATTAAGGGAGAAGCTTTCTGCCACAGCAGTGGTTAAGCCGCCTGAGGTTCTCAGTGAGCATATATCTTCTGATGGAACACGTAAGTGGCTAATGAATGTTGGTTCTGGTAATGGAATTGAGGCAGTTTTTATACCCGAGTCTCGTCGTAGTACACTATGTATTTCCAGCCAGGTAGGGTGCGCGTTAGCGTGTACTTTTTGCTCTACAGGGAGGCAGGGGTTTAATCGAAACTTAAGTGTGGCTGAGATAATTGGTCAGCTATGGTGGGCAAATAAGGTGTTGGCGACGACCAAAGAAGAGGCCGCACTTAGAACAAATAATTCTGTTAGTGAGGTAATGCAAGCTTGTCCTTCAGAACATAATTATAAAGTCAGTAATGTGGTAATGATGGGTATGGGTGAGCCGCTGGCAAACTTTGAGAATGTAGTGTCAGCACTTGATTTGATGTTAGATGATAATGCCTATGGATTGTCACGTCGGCGCGTTACTGTCAGCACGTCTGGCCTGGTTCCAGCGATGGATAGATTGAGTGAGCGCTGTCCTGTTGCATTAGCGGTATCGCTTCATGCGCCCAACGATATGCTACGAGATGAATTAGTACCAATTAACAAGAAATATCCGTTAAAAGAATTGCTGGCTGCTTGCCGAAGATACCTTAAGACTGCACCAAGAAATTTTATTACTTTTGAATATATTATGTTGGCAGGAATCAATGACAGCGTTTCTCAGGCGCGTGAATTAGTAAAATTGGTGAAGGACACTCCGTGTAAATTTAATCTGATTCCATTTAATCCGTTTCCTAATTCCGGTTATAAATGTTCTTCGTCTGAAGTAATACGTCAATTTCGTGACGTTTTGATGCAGGCTGGTTTGATAAGCACTGTACGAAAGACTCGTGGGGACGATATCGATGCTGCCTGTGGTCAACTAGCAGG